>Ga0207848_100044_pt1 | contig 138793 bp, 115 predicted proteins | sample TtaePargueraPR_10_FD_187737 | JGI IMG/M metagenome (GOLD analysis project Ga0207848, IMG submission 187737) | Aerobic enrichment media microbial communities from Bioluminiscent Bay, La Parguera, Puerto Rico - Tt and M2 (3) (SPAdes) | ecosystem: Environmental > Aquatic > Marine > Unclassified ... | reverse complement strand
TGCCGACCAGCTGCGGGAGCTCAACGACCGGTTGGCCAACCCGCCGATGGTCGACGTGGCGGTGTCCCGGATGATGGGTCTCGTCGTGGTCGCCCGGCTGGCCAAGCGGCACGGTGTCAAGGTCGAGCTGCGCCCGGCCGCCGACCGGGGCACAGTCGCCGACGTCACCCTGCCGACCTCGGTGCTGATTCCGCGGGCCCTCGCCGGCCGCAACGCCGCCCCGGCCGCGTTCGGCTCCGGTGGCGGCCAGGAGATGCCCGCCGTCGCCCGGCCGTCGTTCGCCGCACCCCTTGCGTTGGAGGGCGGCAACGGGCCGTCGGGCGGTGGCTTCGGCGGCCGACCGGCCGAGTCGCCGGCACCGGCCGGCCCCCCGCCGCGACCGTTCGAACCGGCGCCGATCAACGGTGGTGGCCCGGCGACACCGCCGGCCGCCCCGGCCCGCCCGATGCCAGCCTGGTCGGACCTGACCGGAGCGACCAACGGAACGAACGGTGCCAACGGCTCCGACGCGCTGGGAGCCCCGCCGGCCAATGGTCAGCAGCGCACCGGTCCGCTGCCACAGCGCCGATCCAACGATCACTGGACAGTCGACGGCGAGGTGACCGGAGCAGCGCCTACCAGCGGCATTCCGCGTCAGGCCGCCACCTCACCGGAGACCCACGGCGCGCCGACCGGCCACCAACCGGTCAGCGGGCAGCCGTACGTCCCGCCGGTCTCCGCGCCCCCGGTGCGGCCGTTCTCGGCTCCGCCGGTGCCGCCGACAGCGGCCCCGCAGCCCGCCGCGTTCCAGCAGCCGGCCAGCTTCCAACGCCCACCGCAGCCACCGGCGCACCAGCAGCGGTCGGCGACACCGCCGCCGGCCGCTCCGGCGCCTTCGGCCGCGCCGCCGCCCAGCGCGGCACCACCGGCCTGGCCGCCGGTCGCGGCAGAGCAGCGGGACACTCCGGCACCGCCGGTGCCGGAGAAGCTCGCTGCGGCGCTGGACATGACCGCCGAACTGCCGAGGGTGTCCCGGTCGGGTCCGGACAACGCGGCGACCGCCCAACACCCGACGGTCACCCCGCCAGCGGCACCCAAGCAGTTCGCCGACGAGACAATGGAACTGCCGATCTTCCGCGAGCTGGAGTCGGCCTGGTTCCGGACCCGGCGCCCCACCGCGGACGAAGCGCGGGCGGCGGCGGGGGCGATGATCAAGCAGTCCGGTGGTGCGGCCTCGACCGCCACCACCCAGCCGATCGCCAAGGTGGACGCCTCCCGGCCTCCCGCTCCGGCGTCGGAAGCCGGGGCGACCACGGCCGGCAGGCCCGGTTCGTCGTTGCCGCGCCGGCCGGAGCCGGTGGCCGCCACCTCGCGGCCGGCTGCCGCCGGTGGCGGGGGTGGCGAGGGTCCGCCGGACAGTTGGCAGACTGCCGCAGACGACGGCTGGCGCGCGGCAAGCGCTGCGGCTGATGTCGAAGTGGCCGAAAAGACCCAGGCGGGCCTGCCGAAGCGGGTCCCGATGGCACAGCTAGTACCAGGTGGCGTAGACAAGGCGTCAAGTTCGGTACAGCGTCGCACACCGGAAGCGGTCCGTGGGCTATTGTCCGCGTACCACCGTGGTGTGCAACGCGGCCGTACTCAGCCCAAGGACGACCACTCGACCAACCCGGGGGCGACCCCGGGAGGGCAGCAATCCTCGCAGGCTGGCAAGGAGCATGAGGGATGACAACTACGCAGGATCTCGGTTGGCTGCTGGCCAACTTCGCCGATCGCGTGCCGGGGGTCGCTCACGCGATTGCGGTCTCAGCGGACGGTCTGCTCCTGGCGGCGTCCCGGGATCTTCCCCGGGACCGTGCGGACCAGCTCGCGGCCATCGCCTCCGGACTGGTCAGCCTCACCCAGGGCGCGGCGCGGTGTTTCGAGGGTGGTGCGGTGCTGCAGACAGTGGTTGAGATGGACAACGGCTTCCTCTTCCTCATGTCGATATCGGACGGTTCGTCGTTCGCGGTACTGGCCGCCCGAAGCTCCGACGTCGGCCAGGTGGGGTACGAGATGGCCCTGCTGGTGGACCGGGTTGGCGAGGCGCTGACGCCAGCGCCCCGCACGGCCGCTGGAATGCTGGGCTGACCACGCTGACGAGACCGGTGCCGGCGTCGACGACCGGCACCGGTCTGCAGAGAAGAACTGGACGCTACGAGCTCCGACAGGTGGAGCTGCGGGCAGGACGAGAGGGGGTGACGGCAGATGACCGAGCGCGATGAACCGACCGGTGCTCTGGTCAGGCCGTACGCCGTTACCCGTGGTCGTACCCGGCCGAAGCTGGAAATCGCCCTCGAGGCGCTCGTGGAAACGACGGTGCGCGGCCGGTCCTCAGGCGCTGTGAAAGGCGGCTCGGGCCGGGAGCACCAATACATTGCCGCGCTGTGTGACGGCCGGCTGCAGTCGCTCGCGGAGATCGCGGCGCGGATGCAGCTCCCACTCGGAGTAGCCCGGGTCATCATCGCGGACATGGCCTCGGACGGCCTGGTCGCGGTGTACGAGCCGACATCCCTGGACGACACGAACGACGCGGTGGGCACGGAACTGCTGGAGAGGGTGCTGAGTGGACTTCGCAGGCTCTGACATGGCGCACCGCCCCATGGCCGGGCGCGTGACATCGGCGAAGATTGTGATCGCCGGTGGGTTTGGCGTCGGCAAGACGACGCTGGTCGGCTCGGTCTCGGAGATCACGCCGTTGACCACCGAGGCGATCATGACCTCGGCCGGTGTCGGCGTGGACGACACGCGACAGGTGCCGGGAAAGACGACCACCACGGTCGCCATGGACTTCGGACGTATCTCGATCGACCGAGATCTGATCCTCTATCTGTTCGGTACGCCGGGCCAGACTCGATTCTGGTTCATGTGGGACGAACTGGTGCGGGGAGCGATCGGGGCGGTGGTGCTGGTCGACACCCGTCGACTGGCCGACTGCTTCGCGGCGATCGACTTCTTCGAGCATCGGCGGCTGCCCTACCTGGTGGCGATCAACTGCTTCGACGGCATGCAGTACCACGATCCGCAGGACGTGCGGGACGCGCTGGCCATCTCCAGCGATGTCCCGGTCGTCCCGTGTGACGCGCGGAACCGTGAGTCGACGAAGCACGTGCTGATCTCGCTGGTCGAGTACGTGCTGACCATGCGGCGTCAGCGTGCGGTGGCACCGGCCTGACCGCCAGCTCACCAGGCACAGACTCTCCCGATCTCCGACCTGAACCGGCGGCACCTGACCAAGGTGCCGCCGGTAGGTGTCGTTTGCGGCCGGCCCGCGTGTGGTGCCTGTCGACATCGGCGGGGTGGGCGTGGGCGGCAGTTGGTGCCTGCGGCACGACGGGCGTGCCACGACGGGCGGACGGAGCACGCCGGCACCAGGCCCGAGCACGCGGGGGCAGAGCCGGAGCACACCAGCGCCGAGCCCGAGCACCCCGTCAGCGGCGGGTGGTGACCCCGGTCAGGAGTGGTGACCGGCCGGCCGGTACTCGTACTCGCGGCCGTCGCCCTGTCCACTCTGGTCCCGGCTGAAGTCCCACCCGCCGGCGGCCTCCCGGCCGGGCCGCCCGCCGACGGCGTACCCGCCGATCTCCTGACCTCGACGCCAGCCCCGGAAGTAGCCGTTGGTGTGCTCTGCGATGCTCGCCGCGTCCCGGACGATCCGCAGCGGGCGTTCGTCGCGCAGCGGTGAGCCCGGAACCAGGTTGGCCTGCGGCACCCGCTTCGGTAGCCCGGCGTTGGTCGCGGCACCGATGGACGGTTGCGCGGCCAACTCGGCGGCCCGCCAGCCGTTGTCCGCCTGCGTCGCGAACTCCGCCCCGTCGGCCTCCGGATGCCGGACGAACCAGGCCGACCGTGCCGCCGCGAAGATCAGCAGGTCGCCGTCGCCCTCATCGGGTACGGGCGGGGCGCTCAGCGGCTCCACGGCGGCCCGACGGCCGCGACCGTACTCGGGGGGTGGCTGGGGAGCGTCCACGAGGCGCAGCGGTGGCGTCTCCACCGGCGCGTCGGGCCGGCTGTAGTCCTCGGGCCGTCCGTAGCCGTCGGGTCGGAAGTCGTCGTGACGGACCTGGTCGGCGACCGGCGGCTCGACCAGACGCAGCATCGGTGGCTCCGGCGGCAGGTCGTCGGCCAGCCACGGTGGTTTGACCCGGCCGCTGTGCCCGTTGGACGCGGCCGGCCGGTGCTCCTCGTGCCCTCCCGGGTAGCCCGGAGCGGATTCGTCGCCGCCGTCGGGACCCGGCGGCACCAGCGGCCAGTTGGACCGGGAACCGGGTGGCGAAGACGTCGGCGGACCGGGCCGCGGGGCGGGAACGGGCAGGCTGTAATCGGTCGCGGAAAAACCTCCGGTCGGCGGCTCGGCAAGCGATGCACCACTGGCCGGCGCTGCCGAGGCCGGTGCCCCGGACATCGGTGCCCCGGACATCGGGCTGGCAGAGATCGGGTGCGCCGACACCGGGGTTCCGGAGACCGGCGCCGTACCCGCCGGCGGCGCCGACCGTGGCGCGGCGGCCGGGGCAGGGCCGGCCGGACCGGCACCGGCCCGGGTGTTGGGCCGAGGGGTGATCGGGGTCGGCCGGCGCTGCGCCCGCGCGTCGTTGATGGCAGCGGTGGTGAGCGTGGCGCGGAACGGCTCGCCGGCGTCCGCCGGCGCGATGCCGGGACGCTGCGCCGGCATCGGGGTCATCCCGGGCGGTGGCGGGGGAGGGGCGGACACCGGACGGTCGCTGCCCGGATCGGCGGAACGCCTGGCCACCGGGGCGAGCGGGGTGAGTGGCGTCGGCGCGTTCGGTGGCGGCGCCACCGGGGCCGGTGCCACCGGCGGTGTGGTCATCGGCTGGGGGGAGGCGGGAACGCCGCCGCCGACCGGCTGTGGACGGGCCCGCCGGCCGCCGGCGGGGGTCCGGCTCGGGTCGGCGCCCGGGGCCGGCGGTACCGCGTGCAGCCCGGGTGACGGCGGACCGGAGGTCGGGTCGGCGGCCCGGCGCGCGGCGTGCGGCCCACCGATCGGTGTCGGGGTGACGACCCGGGCGGTCAGGGTGGCGACCAGAGCGTCGGCGGCGGCGTCGCAGGCCCGGACGGCGGCGACGGCGTGCCGCACCGTCTCGGCGGTGGCGGAGGTGAGCGCCTTGTTGACGGTGCCGCGGCGGGGCGACTCGACGATCGCCACCCGTAGGGCGGTCACCGCCGCGTCGATGGTCTGCGCGTCGGCCACCCCGTCGGAGGCGAGGTGGGCGGCGACCGCGTCAGCGGCGACGGTGAGCTCCCGGTTGCGTGAGCTGGTGCCGCTGAGCATGCCCGGCTCCGGCAGGGCGTCGAGCACCGCGAGCGCGACCGGCTCGGCCGGGTCGGGATAGGCCCGCAGTGCGGCCGGGTACAGCTCCCGGAGCACCTCGCGCAGTGCCACGGCGGCGGCCTGCCGCCCGTTGGCCAACGCGGCGTGCGCGGCCAGCACCGGCTTGTACGCGACGAGGTCGCGGGAGACGGGCAGGGCCACCGCGGACATCGCCCCGGCCTGGAGCGCCCGGGCCAGCCCGACGGCGCGCCGCTGCGCCGGCGCGGAGGACATCTCGTCCAGCGACTCGTCGTCGGCGAACCGTTCGGCGTAGTCGTCCGCGGCGTCGTCGTCGGCTACCGCGAGTGGGCGGCCGGCGGCGGTCAGCAGCGAGGTGACGACGTGGTCGTCGCTGTCAGCGGCGATGGCAGCTCCGCTCGCGCCGCCCGACCGCTCGATGAGCATGCAGCTCAGCCGGGCGTAGCCGGCCGGGTCGTCGCCGATCTCGCAGACGTCGAGCAGCCGGCCGGCGTCGTCGACTATCGCGGCGGACAGGGCCGGACCGGTCGAAGCCGACCGGGCAGCCCGGTCCGCCGATGCCAGACCGCAGTACACCCGCACGAGCGCCACCGCGCCGTCCTCCTCCCGGACACCCGTCATGCCAAGGACTGATGGTCCCTGGTGAGGGGTCAGTCGCGCCAGTCCGCAGCGGCAGAGATCTTGCCGATAATCGTGCGCCAGCCGAGACTTGCCGTTTGTGCCCCAATTTTCTTCAACTTGCGGCGGGCCATGAAACCGCCGATGCCGCCGTCAACCGTCGACCTTAGCGCCTCGTCAAGATCGTCCAGCCTGGATCCGGTGGAGAGCATGTCCAGCACCGAGGGCATCCGCAGAGCGTACGCGAGGTCTCTCGCGACCTCGCCGGACTGGATCAGCAGCGCCGCGTCCCAGGCGTCGTGACCGCCTCGCAGGTTCTCCACCACGAGGTCGAGTTCGTAGGTGTCCTCCGGGAGTGCCGCCACGTCCGCCGGCTGCAGCCGGTCGACCAGATCCGGCCAGCTGTCCAGCTGCGCGAGGTCGTGCGACGCGCCGGACCGGACGAAGCTGACCAGCGCCTCGGGGTCGCGGAACAGCAGCAGCTTGCCCCGGTGGCTGAGGAAGATCGGCACCTCTTCACCGCTGTCGGCCGACTCGGTGTCGTCGACATCGACATCGACGTCGGCGTCTTCATCGGCGTCGTCACTCCCACCGGCTGTGTCACCCTTGCCGGCCTTGCCACCCTTGCCCGACTTGCTCGTCGACCCGTCCTGCTGCTCGTTCTCTTCCTCCGCGAGCGCCGCGGCGAACTCTTCGTCCAGGATGACCACGGACTCGTCGTCCTCGTCCTCCTCGGCGGCTGCCCGCTGCCGAGCGGCGAACAGATCGTCCTCCTCGCGCTCGGAGATGTCGGTGGGGGTCAACGCGGCGGACGACCGGTAGGCGCGCAGTGTGTAGCCGACGCCAGCCGGCAACGCGATCTCGACCGGGTCGATCCGTACGTCCTGCCAGAGCGACCGGTCGGCGGTGAGCGCCGCGTCGTCGGGGTCGGAGGTCGCATCGGCGGTCGCGTCGGCATCGGCCGTCGCGACGTCCGCCTCGTCGTCAGGACCGTCGGCTCCGGCCGTGCGCCGGTCGGCATCGGGCTGGTTCGGCAACTTGGCCACGCTGACCTCCGTGTGTTCTCCGGTGACGGCGCCCAGACCCGGACTGTCGGGTGGGTGACTCTGCGCACACCCTAGTGGGCTGCCCGCCGTGTGGCATGCCCGCACCCCGTCCCGCCTCAGTTGGCTGCCGTCAGGTAACCCTGTTCGGCGGCCCGCTGCATGATCCACTGTTCCTGGTACCAGCCGGGCCGTCCGGTCAGCTCGGCGTGGTCGCCCCGTTGGACGATCCGGCCAGCGTCCAAAACCAGGATCTCATCCATCGATTCGAGCCCGGTCAGCCGGTGGGTCACCAGCACCACGGTGCGGTCATCGGCGGCGGCCAGCGCCGACGCCAGCACTGTGTCCGCCGACGCCGGGTCTAGCCCTTCGGTGGGTTCGTCGAGGACCAGCACCGATGGACCGGCCAGCAGCGCCCGGGCGAGGGCGAGTCGCTGCCGCTGCCCACCGGAGATCCGGCTGCCGGCCGCCCCGACCAGGGTCTGCCAGCCGTCCGGCTGCTCGCGTACCCAGTCGAACAGGCCGGCGGCGGCCGCGGCGGCGGCGAGGTCGTCGTCCGTCGCCGTGGGCCGGGCCAGCAGCAGGTTGTCGCGGACTGTGGCGTTGAACACGTACGCCTCGGCGAGCAGCCCGCCGACCAACCGGTGCCGCGCTTCGGCCGGCACGTCGGTCAGGTCCACCTCGTCGACCGTCACCCGGCCGCCGTCCGGCGGCACCGCCCCGGTGAGTACGCCGAGCAGGGTGCTCTTGCCGGCACCGCTCGGCCCGACCACGGCGATCCGCCGTCCGGGCGGCAGCGACAGATCGACCCGGTCCAACGCCGGTGACGTGCCGGCCCGGTACCGGACCGTGACGCCGTCGAGCACCATCGTCGGCCGCCGTCGGTCGTCGGCCGCCGTGGCACCGACCGGGTCGGCCGCGGCCCGTCCCGTCTCGGCCTGTCCCGTCTCGGCCCGGGCCGCTTCGGTCAGCAGGTCGGCGACCCGGCGCAGCCCGCCGCGTAGCTGCGCCCACTGCCGGGCGGCGGCGACCAGCGCCAGACTCATCTCGACGGCGGCCAGGGCGCCGACCGCGAGAACGCCGACCAGTACCCCGCCGACGCCGGCGCGCAACGCGGCCACCGTCACCGCCGCCACGGTCAGCCCGGCGACGAGCACGCCGACACCGTCGACCGCCCAGCCGGTCGCCGCCAGCCGCCGCTCCAGCCGGGCGAGTTCCCGGGCCCTGCGGGTGCTCCGGCGCAGGGCGGCGGCGGTGCCGCCGAACGCCGCCAGGTCGGCCGCCCCGTGGATCAGATCGGCGCCGTCCGCCGCGAGTTCGCCGCGCAACGGCGCCACCCGGTCGGCCGTACGCCGGGTGAGCAGCGCCGCGACCGCCGGCAGACCGGCACCGGCGACCGCCAGCCCGGCCGCCAGCGCGAGCGCCGCCGCCGGGCTGACCGTCGCGGCACCGGCGACCGCGAGCACCGCGACGGTGGCCGCGGCGGCACCGGGCACCAGCACCCGCAGCAGCAGGTCCTGCACGGCCTCGACGTCGGAGACCAACCGGCTGAGGGCGTCACCGGACCGGTCCTCGGCGGTCGGCCGTCGCGCGGCCAGCGCGGTGAAGATCCGGAACCGTACGTCGGTGACCACCCGCAACGTGGCGTCGTGGCCGGCCAACCGTTCCGTGTAGCGCAGCACGCCCCGGCTGATCGCCAGCGCCCGTACGCCGACGATCGCCACGGTGACCGCGTCCAGCGGCGGCCGACCGGCGGCGGTGATCAGCAACCACACGGCGGTGGCCATCAACGCGAGCGCCGCCGCCTCGGTCGCCGCGGCCAGCAGACCGGCACCGACCAGTCGGCCGAGGTACGGCCGGGCCAGCGACAGTACGGTCCGCTCCGGCGGGGCGCCGGTCACGGGGTGGCCGCCGCGAGGTCGCGTCCGGTGATTCGGCCGGCGTCGAGCCGGACGACCCGGTCGACGCCGTCGAGCAGCGCCGGCCGGTGCGCCACGATCAACGCGGTCCGGCCGGTGACCAGTTGCCGTGACCCGGCCAGGACCGCCGCCTCCGAGGCGCCGTCCAGCCGGGCGGTCGGCTCGTCGAGCAGGACCACCGGCGCGTCCCGGAGGAAGGCACGGGCCAGCGCGACACGTTGGCGCTGCCCGCTGGACAGGCCGTGGCCGCGTTCGCCGAGCCGGGTGTCCAGCCCGTCGGGCAGCGCCGCCACCACATCGGTGAGCGCGGCGGCGCGTACCGCGGCCGACAGCTCGGCCGGGTCGGCGGCGGGCGCGCCCAGCGCGATGTTGTCGGCGAGTGAGGCGGCGAACAGGTGCGCGTGTTGCGGCACCCAGGCGAGCCGTCGCCGCCACTGCTCGATGTCGAGTTCGGCGAGGTCGACCCCGTCGACGGTGATCCGGCCGGCGGTCGGCGCGACGAAGCCGAGCAGCAGGTACAGCAGGGTGCTCTTGCCGGCTCCGCTGGGACCGATCACGGCGATCCGTTCGCCGGCCCGGATAGTCAGGTCGACGTCCCGCAGCGCTGCGGTCCGAGGGTAGGCCACGGTGACCGACTCGAACCTGATCTCCGCCGGCGGTGACCCGACGACCGCCGGTGTCGCTCGGCCCGCCGGCTCTCCGCCGCTGACATGACGGGCCGGTACGTCCTCGTTGGCGTCGCGGACCGGCTCTCCGTCGCTGGCGTCGCGCGCCGGATCGTCCTCGCCGATCAGGGTGAGCGCTTCGTCCAGCACGGTCAGACCCTCCATGCTGGCGTGGAACCGGCTGCCCGCCGTGCGCAGCGGCAGGTACGCCTCCGGGGTGAGCAGCAGCACCAGCAACGCGGTGGACAGCGCCATCCCACCGGTGAGCAGCCGCAGCCCGATCGGCACCGCGACCAGCGCCACCGCCAGGGTGGCGACCAGTTCGAGGACCAGCCCGGAGAGGAAGGCGATGCGCAGCGTACCCATGGTGGCGACCCGGTGCCGGTCGGCCATCCGGCGTACCACCTCGGCCTGCGCCCGCTGCCGCCCGAAGGCCCGCAGCGTCGCCAGTCCCGCCACCATGTCCAGGAAGTGGCCACCGAGCTGGGCCAACCGCCGCCACTGCCGTTCGGTCGCCGCCTGCGCGTGCCAGCCGAGCAGCGCGCCGAAGACCGGGATCAGCGGCAGGGTGACCGCGACGATCAGCGCGGAACTCCAGTCGGCGAACGCCAGCCGGACGAGCACCGCCACCGGTACGGTCACGCTCAGCACCAACTGCGGCAGGTAGCCGGTGAAGTAGCCGTCGAGCGCGTCGACGCCCCGGCCGGTCAGGGTGGCGAGCTGGCCGGCGCGCTGACCGGACAACCAGGCGGGGCCACGTCGGTGGATCGCGGCCAGCAGGTCTGCCCGCAACTGCGCCTTGACCGTGGCCGCGGCGTCGGCGGCGAGGTAGCCCTGCGCCCAGAGCAGCGCGGCGCGGCCGGTGACCGCCAGGACGAAACCGCCGAGCGCGGCCCGGTCCAGCTCGCCACCGGCGGCCGCGGCCAGCACCAGGGCCAGCGTGGTGGCCTGGGCGATGATCAGACCGGCGGCGATCACGCCGAGTACGCCGAGCAGAGCGAGCCGTACCCGCACCGCCGGCACCTGGCGCACCAGCCGGGGATCGAACGGCCGGCGGCGACCGGCCCGGTCGGCCGGTGCGGTGGCGGTGCCGGTGGTGCTCACCAGCTGAGGTACAGCGACGCGGGCAGCAGGAGTAGCGCGGCGGCGACCACACTCGCGGCCGCCGGCCGCAGCCGGGGTGCCGGACGGTCGAGCAGCAGCCGCTGCACCCGGGCGTCGAGCTCCAGGTCGGCGGCGCCGAGGGCACCGGCCGGGGTGATCCGGCTGCCAGCGCTGGCGAACCGGCGCAGCGCGGCGGCGAGCGGTTCGTCGGCGTGCTGACGCCGGGCCTTGTCGTCGGCGCGCATCTCGACCAGCAGGGCGACCGCGTCGTGCGCCGCCCGCAGCCAACGCACCCGGGGTAGGGCCCGGCACAGCGCGGTGAACGGCAGCAGCACCAAATCGTGCCGTTCGTCGGCGTGCGCCCGCTCGTGGCTGAGCACGGCGGCCAGTTCGCCGGGGTTCAGCAGGTCGAGCGTGCCGGCACTGACCACCACCGTCGGCCGGACCCCGGGCAGGCAGTAGGCGGCCGCGCCGGGGTGGTCGAGCACCAGCGCGCCCGGTGCGGCCGGATCGGCGCGGCCGACCAGAGCGAGCAGGTCGCGGTGGCGGCGCTGGGCCCGTACGGCGGCGAGCAGGCTGCGTACGGTGGATCCGAGCAGGACGGCGGCGATCGCGGCGGCGAGGCCGACCAGCGTCAGCCGGACCGGCCCCAGCCCGGCTGGGAGGACACCCGTCGGCCAGCCGTGTCCGGCGGCCAGGCTGGTCACTCCGGCGGCCAGGTCGCCGACGAACAAGCCGGTGGCGCGGCCCGGCCCGGTGCCGTACGGGGCGAGCCCGACCGCCAGCGGAACGCCGATCGCGGCCAGTCCGACCGCCAAACCGAGCGCCTGCCAGCAGAGGATCGCCACCCGAGGGCTGCGCCAGGTCCAGCCGGGGCCGAACCAGACCGAGCGGGTCAGCGCCTGGGCGGTGAGGTAACAGGCGAGGATCACCGCGGCGAAGTGCGCGCCGTAGGCCATGGCAGCGTCAACCCCGCCGTTCCGCCACCTGCGCCTGGTCGGTGAGCGCGGCCCGGAGCACTTCGGCCTCGGTGCCGGTGACCGACCTGGCGAACCGGACCAGGGCCGCGTCCCGGCTGCCGGCCAGGTCCAACGCGTCGAGCATCAACTGGGCGATGTACGCCTCGCGGCTGGCCGCCGGCTGGTAGCGCCAGGCCCGGCCGGCCCGCTCCCGGCTGACCATGCCCTTGCCGGCCAGCCGGTCCAGCACCGTCATCACCGTCGTGTACGCCAGGTCGCGGTTCTGCAGAGCTTCGGCGACGTCGCGGACGGTGACCGGATCGGCCGCCGGGTCGCGGTCCCACAGCACGTCCATCACCGCGCGTTCGAGGTCACCCAGTCGCGTCACCGGTCAAGCCTACCGCCGGTAGTAGATCCGCCGGTCAGCGGAGCGGATCGACGGCGCATCATTGGCCGATGGCACCCCTGCGTCAGATCTTCGCCGTCTCCGGCATCCTGCATCCGCCGCCGGGTGAACCGGCTCCGCGCCGCAGCGCACTGCTCGACCACGCGATTTCGTTGACCGGTGTGCCGGTGGCGAAGGTCTGCCTGGTGCCGACCGCTACCGGTGACCAGTCTGAGGTGATCGAGTCCTTCTACGCGGCCGTCAGCGACGCCAAGCAGGTGATCCCGTCCCACCTGCAGCTGTTTCCTCGGCCGAACGTCGACGACGTCGGGGCGTTCCTGCGCGAGCAGCAGCTGATCTGGGTGACGGGCGGCAGCGTGGTGAATCTGCTCGCCGTGTGGCGGGCGCACCGGGTCGACGCCATCCTTCGCGAGTGCTGGGCGGCCGGTGTGGTGCTGGGCGGGGGGAGTGCTGGCAGCATCTGCTGGCACACCGGCGGGGTGACCGACTCGTTCTCCGAGCGGCTCGACCCGGTCACCGACACGTTGGGGTTGTTGCCGTACAGCAACGGCGTACACCATGACCTGGCGGAACAGCCGCGCCGGAGGCGGTACCTGGAGTGCGTCGCGTCTGGCGACCTGCCGGCCGGGTACGCCACCGACGACGGCGTCGGCCTGCACTACGTCGGCACCGAACTGGTCGAGGCGGTCAGCAGCCTGCCTGGTGCCGGGGCGTACCGGGTCGAGCCGGGCGAACGGCACGGGACAGTGGTGGAGCGGTCGATCCCGACCCGCCCGATCGGCGCCGGCCAGCGGAGGTGATCCGCTATGCCGTGACCCGGCGGTTCTCGTGCAGCCCGGCGCGGAGTTCGTCGTCGCTCATCACCAGGTAGACGAGGCCGCAGTCGGCCGGACCGGTGGCACCGGGCAGGCACAGCGTGCATGGCTCGCCCGGCCGGATCGGGCATTTCGCCTCGGGGCGTCGGTGGTGCACTCGCGCTGTCATACCTGCACTGTCCCGCGCCGACCCGGGCCGGCGGCAGGGCCGGACGGCACCCGGTAGGCCGGACCTCAGGCCCGGGACCGGACGTCCACGGTAGGTGCCCGGCCGTACTACTGTGCCGACGGCGACGCTCGGCGGAAGAGGTGTGGCGTGGGATACGGGGCGAGCTGGTCGCTGCGCGACCACGACGGCGTGCTGCTGGCTGATCTGGCCGTCACCGACGGCGACTTCCCCTGGCTGTACGCCACCCTCCGGCCGACCGAGGCGTTCGCATCGCTGCGGCCGATCTTCGACGCGGAGCTGCGGGCGATGCGGGTGGTCGAGGACGGCCCGGACGACGGCGCCTGGGAACGGGCGTACCAGCAGGTGCGGGCGGCGGTCGTGCTGATCGACCCGGACGGGGTGGCGGTGCCGGAGTTCCTGCTGCACGTCGAGGGCGACGAGGCCTGGTGGCGGTGGAGCGACGAACCGTTCGACGATGACGATGACGATGACGATGACGGCGGCCCTGACGCGGCGGACGACCGGTGAGGCACCGGTGGATCGCGGCGCTGCTGACGGTGACGCTGCTCGGTGCCTGTGCCGGTCAGGTGCCGCAACCAGGGCCGCAGCCACCGGACAACGATCCGGCACCCGTCCGCACGCCGACGCCGGTGCCGTCGGCGGACCCGTCACCTGACTGCCCGGACTCCGGGGCACTGCTCAACCTGGGTGCGGTGGACGCCGCGATGGGTCTGCGGGCGATGCCGATTCGGCTGGCCAACTGTGCCGAGGAACCGGTGTACGTCAACGGCTTCCCGGAGCTCACGGTCCTCGACGAGCAACTGCAGCCGCTGGCGGTCGAGGTGATCGAGGGCGCCGAGGTGATCGCCCGGCTGGACACCGCGGCCGGCAGCCCGGTACCGATCACGTTGCAGCCCGGCGAGCGGGCCGGCGCGGTCCTGGTCTGGCGCAACACAGTGGATGACGTACGGGTGCCGCCGACGCACGGCACCTTCCTGTCCGTGGCGCTGGCTGCGGGCGTACCCGCGCAGGTGCTGGAGCCCGACGGCGGCCTCGACATCGGCACCACCGGCCGGGTCGCGGTCAGTCCGTGGGCCCCGGCCGGCTGATCGGCGCCCGCAGGTCAGCGCGGCCACCGACCATTTGAGCGACTGCTCAAACTCGTGCTAACCTCTCAGTTGAGCATTCGCTCAAATCCGGGAGGTTTGGTGTGCTGTACATCGAGACGCTGATCCAGGCCCCGATCGACCAGGTGTGGCGGTACACCCAGGATCCGGCCCGGCACGCCCGGTGGGACCTGCGCTTCACCCGGATCGAGCCGTACGGTTCGCAGGGGCGGTTCCGGTACGCCACCCGGCTGCTACCCGGCCTGACCGTCGCCGGCACCGGACAGTCCACCGGCGAGCGCCACCGGCCGGACGGCTCCGCTGCCTCCGCGTTGCGGTTCACCTGCGACCACCGGCTGTCGCTGATCCGTGCCGGCCACGGCTTCTGGCGCTACCGGCCGACCTCTGACGGCGTCCGGTTCTGGACCGGCTACGACTACACGCCCGGGTGGGGTCGCCTCGGCCCGTTCGCCGACCGGATCTTCCGTCCCGCCTTCGGCTGGGCCACCGCCTGGTCGTTCGACCGGCTGCGCCTGTGGCTGGAGCACGGCGTACCGCCGGAGCGCGGCCGCGATCGGGCACTTGCCGAGGTCGCCGTCCGGCTCACCCTGGTGGTCGCCGCCGCCGCACTCGATCACCGGCTGGCGCTGCTGGCCGTACCGCTGGTCGCGCTCGTGCCGCCACTGCCCGGCACACCGGCGGCCCGACGGTGCCGGCCGCGCCGCTACCGGCGGACCACCACCGTCCACGCGACCCGGGCGGTGCCCCGGTGACCTCGATCTTCCAGCAGGCGCTCGGCGACGACTTCCACCGGCTGCACCCGCGTCTGCGGGAACGCTTCGGGATCAGCAGCGAGCAGTCCACCGGCTGCGTCGGCACCGGGGTGATGGACCGGATCTGGCACGGCCGGGCGGTAACCGTGCCGTTGCTGCACCTCGGCGCGACCCGCCACATCCTCTTTCCCGAGCAGGGCACCGACGTTCCGTTCAGCATCGGCAACTACGCGTACCGGGACAGCTTCGGCCGGGAGACGGTCAGCTTCGTCCGCACCTTCGACGTCGCGGCGCACCGCCGCCGTCGGTTCGACGCGACGATGGTCTACAGCCCGGCCCGGTCGGCCATCGTGGACTATCTCGGCACCCATCAGCACTACGCGGTGCTGCTGAGTCTCGCCGTCGACCGGCGCGGCGGGCTGGTGATCCGTACCGGCGAGCAGCGCTACGCCGGCCGGCGTTTTCCCCGCGCTCTGTCCGGCTGCGCCGAGGTGCACGAGTGGTGGGACGGCTCCGACGGGTGTTTCCGGATCGAGGTACGGGTGACCAACCGCTTCCTCGGCCCGGTCTTCGGGTACCGGGGCCGGTTCACGGCACAGTACGTGGACACGGGGACGGCCCCGGTACCCGCTGCGGTACGCCCCCTGCGGGAGAATGCCCGGGTATGAACAGTGCCTCCATCTCCACCCGGCAACGGTTGATGGACGGGGCGGTGGAGGCGATCCGCCGGTACGGCATCGCCGGAGTGTCCGCCCGTACCGTCGCCGGCTGCGCCGGGGTCAACCAGGCCCTGGTCTTCTACCACTTCGGGACCCTCGACGAACTGCTCGTCGCGGCCTGCCAGGCGGCCACCGCCGAGCGGGTGGCCGACTACCGGGACCGGTTTGCCGCCGTACGGTCCCTCAGCGAACTGCTCGACCTGGGCCGTGAACTGCACGAGCAGGAACGTCAGGCCGGCAATCTCGCGGTGCTGGCCCAGATGTTGGCGGGTGCGCAGACCGACGGGCGGCTCGCTCCGGCTGCGGCGGCCGCGCTGCGGCTGTGGACCGACGAGATCGAGCTGGTGCTCCGCCGGGTGCTGGCCGGATCGCCGTTGGCCGCGTTGGCGGACCCGCCTGGCCTGGCCCGCGCCGTCGCCGCCGGGTTCGTCGGCTTGGAGCTGTACGAAGGGGTCGACCGGGCCGGTGCCGACGACGCGTTGGCCGCGTTGGAACAGTTGGCGGTGTTGGTTGACGTCGTCGACGACCTGGGGCCGGTCGCCCGTCGGGCGTTGCAGGGCCGGCTCGCTCGCCGTAGCCGGGGTCGGGTCCCGCCGGGCGGCCGGAGCTGACGGGCGGCGGCGTCCAGCCGGTCGGGCCGCAGCCGGCCGGCAGCAGGCCGGCGTCCAACCGGCCGGGTTACAGCGGCCCCAGCACGCTGCCCGGATCCGCGTCCAGCGCCAGCGTTTCCAGCACCGTCAGCAGTTGGCGTTCCTCGTACCTGAAGTGGGACTCCATGATCGCGGCCAGGCCATCCAGGTGCCGGTCCAGCTCGGCGGGCGGCGCGGCTCGCGCCACGGCGGCCTGCAGCCCGGTCAGCAGGTACGCGATCATCGAATGGTCCTGCCGCAGGTTGCGTAGCGTGTCGTGCAGCTCGGGATGCTGTGCGGCGATGGCCGGGAACAGTCGACCGTCCTCGCCCTCGTGGTGGGCGGTCAGGGCGGCGCAGAATCCGTGACAGAACAGCAGCAGGTCCCGGGTCGCCGGCTCCGCCGGCCGGCCGGCGGCCAACGCCTCCCGGGTGACGGTCAGCGCCTCGCGGAGCCGGTTGTGCACACCGCGCAGTTCGCGGCTCCAGGCCACCAGCCTGGCTTCGTCGCCCTCACTCACTTGTGGAGGGCGAAGGGACGACGCTTGTCATCGTCGTGCTCCCTTCGGTCCGGCGCCTCCATGCCTGACACGGACTGCCACCGGCACGCGACGCTGCGGCGAGGTTATCAGATGTCGCCCGGACCGACCGACCTGTCCGGACCGGCCAGCCTTGTGGACAGAGGACTGTGACCAGGTTGTCGCCGTATTTACGATGGCAAACTTGGCGGGCGGTGATAAGGTTACTGTACGGCGACTCACGGGGAGACAGATCATGATTGACCTTGAGCCACGTGCATTCATTGCCCGATGCATTCATTGCCCGACGACCCGGCCCAGCGATTCGACGCTGTTTCGCCTGGCGGTCGACGGCAGTGCCGGCCAGATCGCGCTGTCGTAGCCTCGGTCAGCGGTAACTGACCTATCGGTGGCCGGAAAGCCGGCCACGAGGAATCAGCGGTTCGTCGCGTTGCGCGACGTTCCTGGTGTCCATGCCCGCCGCCCGGCCCAGCCGGTCCGCGGTGCAGTCCATCTGTGTGCAGACCCCGGCCAGCGTCACACCCTGGTCGGGACCCGACCGCCTGGCGTCGGCTATCGGCCCCTGCCGGGCCGATGCCGGGCAACCGTTGTCGACCAACCACTACCTGTCCCGTCTGATCGGCGCGATTCCCGGCACCGTCCGGAGAGTCGCAGTCGATCGCTGTCTGCCAATGGCAGTTCCGTCGGACTCTGCCTGTCGACGTCAGCGGAGGTGATGCGTGATGGAGACCGACTGACCCGTTTCGACCGTTCCGATCCTGCGTCACGGCTGAAGTGCCGGAAACCACTGGATGCCGTACGCGAGATACAGTTCCGGATCGTCGAAATCCGTGTAGACCTCGCCGACCGCGTCCGGCTGCAGCAGTTCGCTGCCGGGCTGCGGTGTGTCCAGTAACCGAACGGGCTCCCCGGTCACCCGCCGCACCCACTTGGGCAACCGTTCCGGGTCGAATCTCACTCGCAGCTCGAACCGTCGGCACCGTCGGGTGGCCGTCAGCACGTAGTGCGGTGAGGCGATCTGGCTCGGACCCAGTCGAGTGACCACACTGAAGTCGCACGACTCACCGGCGGCGAGTGGCCGGGGCAGGCCGATGACCAACTGTGACCGCTGCGGCAGCGGTCGTTCGTGTCTGATCAGCCGCCCGCCCCAGTGCACATCTGCCCGGATGTCGAGCCCGTCGCTGCCCGGCGGGCAGGGCAGCGACATGCCGAGCATGATCTCGTCGACGCCGTCCCGGTCGGCGACGATCCGCCGTTCCTCGTACGCCTCCATCGTCGGGGTGTCCAGCCGGACCAGTACCCGAAGCCCGGCGACGTGCCAGCCGGCTCCGACCGGGCTGGAGCTGCGTCGGCCCAGCTCCTGGCCGATCGCCTCGGCCAGCAGCACTTCCGCTTCGTTGATCCGGCGCAGCGCGGTCCGGTCCTCGCGACCCAGCCGTCGGGCCAGCCAGGCGACCCGGCCACGGAAGTGCGCGTCCTGCGCCTGTGGGTGCAGCCCCAGCGCGACCCGCGCCGCCAGCGCCATGTCGTCCGGTAGGCGTCGGACCTGGCTGTTCAGCTCGGCTATCACCCGCTCGCGCAACTCAGCGGGCTCGTCGTCGCGGTTCACCGCACTGTTGCCGCAGAGCGTACGCAGGTGGTCGCCGAGCCGACCGGACAGATCGGGTGCCGACACGCCGCGACCGGCCCGCAGGGTGCGGAGCTCCGACTTGACCTCCACAGCGGACACGGATGTCACCGTCCTTCCTGGGCGAGTCACCTTGTCCTCGCCGTGACATCAGCACCAGATTCTGTCACGCGATGCGACTTTTGCGGACGTTCACGGTGGCCGAGACTGGTCAGAGCGAGATCCGACGTGGTCCGCTCCTGCGCGGAAGGGCGTGAGCCACCGTGCCTCCGTGTCCCGATCTGTGGGTGCCGGGACCGGTTCACGTGGTCAGCGCGTGGACAACGGGGATGGCTCCGGTACCCGCAGCGGGATGGTTCGGTGCCCGACCCGCCCGGCCAGGCGGTCATCCGCCGACGGGCGGCTCCCCGTCGGCCGGGTCGAACAGGGACGACGGAGGCCCGGCCGCAGCCACTGGGCCGGGCCGGTGACTGGGCGGTGCCAACGGCCGCTCCGGTTGCCGGCTGAACAACCGTACGCCCGATCGTGCCGCGGTCGTCCGGACGGTGACCGGCAGGGTCACCATCCGCACCGGCTCGGGCGGGGCGGTGAAGCCACGGCTGCCCCATCGGACCCAGATCGCCACTCGGCCAGCGGCAGCTTCGGCGAGCAGTTTCTCCACCGTACGGTGCCGGTCGGTGTGGTCCACCTCGACCACCAGCGGCGGCGCGCCGGTCCGGGCGCAGGCCACGTCGACGACCGAGTGCCGACCGTGCATCGGCGGTGGTAGCGGCAGTACGCTGGTTGCCCGCCGGTACACCCGCCAGCCCTGCTCGATACCCCACCGCACCACGGCGTCGATGATCGTTCTGGTGACCTGTTCGGTGCCGAGATCGGTGAAGGTCAGCGTGGCCAACTGATCGCCCAGCCCGGCGGCCACTCGCGCCGCGTCGGTGCCATCGGTCACAGCGGCAGCCAGGCGAGTACGTCCCGGATCTTGGCGTCCCAGTAGCTCCACACGTGGTCACCGGCTTCGAAGTCGACGGTGAGCGGAACACCCCGGGCCAGGCAGGCGTCGCGGAACCGGACGTTGTCCGGGTACAGCACGTCCTCGGTGCCGCAGCACAGCCAGAGCTGCGGCAACGCCGCCGGGTCGGCCCGGTCGAGCACCGCGAGCAGGTCGTCGTCGCTGCCGGCGATGTCCTGCTCGCCGAACACCCGCCGCATCAGCGGGTCGGTGGCGGACACCGACGGCCCGTGCTGGCGGGCGGCCACGTCGAGTACGCCGGACAGGCTGGCCGCCGCCGCGAACCGGTGCGGCTGGCGCAGCGCCCAGCGCAACGCCCCGTACCCGCCCATCGACAGGCCCGCGACGAAGGTGTCCTCCCGCCGTCGGGAGACCCGGAAGAACGAGTCGACCACGGCCGGCAGTTCGGTGGACAGGAAGGTCCAGAACGGTGCTCCGTGCACCTCGTCGGCGTACATGCTGCGGTGCACCTGGGGCATCACCACGGCCAAGCCGCGCTCCTCGGCGTACCGCTCGATGGAGCTGTACCGGGTCCACGCGGTGTCGTCGTCGGTAAGCCCGTGCAGCAGATAGAGCACCGGGGAATCGGTGTCGCCGGCCCGCGCCGGGGCGCCGATCCGGGTCCTGGTGTGCTGGGGTAGCAGGACGGTCATCGAGGTGGCCTGCTCCAGCACATCGGAGTAGAAGTCGACCCGCAGGTGTGCCATCCACCTAGTGTGCCGGTTCACCGGACTGCGGCCTCGCGTCGGGTCAGTCGTTCCCGGCGCTCAGTCGTTCCCGACGGACCTGGCCCGGCGCAACCCCGTACGCCCGTTTGAAGGCCCGGCAGAACGCCGCCTCCGAGTGGTAGCCGAACCGGCGGGCGACCACCGGCAGCGGGTCGGCGGACCGTTGCAGGTGGTCGTGGGCCAGCTGCAGCCGCCAGGTCGCCAGGTAGCGGATCACCGGTTCGCCGACCAGCTCGGTGAACCGGGCGGCGAACGCCGACCGGGACATGCCCGCCTGCTGGGCCAGGGTGCCGACCGTCCAGTCCTGCCCCGGCTCGCGGTGCAGCGCGGTCAGCGCCCGGCCGATCTGGTCGTCGCGGAGCGCGGCCAGCCAACCCTGGCGCGCCTCCGGAGCGGCGTCCAACCAGGACCGGATGGCCTGGATCACCAGTACGTCGGCCAGCCGGGTCAGCATCGTCTCACCGCCCGGCTGCAGCGCCTGTGCCTCCCGGGCGACCAGCCGCAACGTGCTGTGCAGCCACCCCGACTCGTCGTCGTCGAACCGGTCGAGATGCAGCACCGGCGGTAGCTGGGCGATCAACCGCCGGGCGGCGACGTGGTCCGGGCGCAGCACCGCGTACGTCACCTGGGTGAGCTCGCCGCCGCCCCCGTGTCGCATGATCTCGTAGCGCTCGCTGAGCTGCTGTACCGGGATGTCGAACAACGGCCGCGTCGCTGCGTCCGGGGCGCTGCGGAACCGGTGCGGGACACCGTCCGGAATCAGCGTCAGACTGCCCGGCCCGATCAGGTACGGCTCGGCATCGCCCACCTCCAGCCAACACCGGCCGGCGGTGACCACCTGCAACGTCATGCAGCCCGGCAGGGCCGGTACGTCGATGCCCCACGGGGCGGTCAGTTCGGCCCGGCAGTAGAGGGTGCCGGTCAGCCGGAACATGTGCAGGGTCTCGCCGAGCGGGTCGCTCATCGCCGGGATCGCGCAGTTCGGTGTCGTCCACACCCTGCCCAGCTTCCCGGAGAGGATGCCGAACGTCCACAGCCCTGGACGATGAGCAAAGAAATCAGGAATCAGGATCATTGTTCCGCCGACGCCACCCCGGCAGGCTGGTCGACAAGACATCACCCGCCCGAGTCGGACGATTCGCCGACCCGGGCGGTGGCCAGCAGCGGGCGGTAGAAGGCCGTCCACGACACCCAGACCGAACGGGAGTTCCCACGCCATGTCACGACCGTCAGTGCTCGTCACCGGGGCGACCGGCAAGACCGGCCGGCGCATCGCCGACCAGCTCACCACACTCGGCCACCCCGTGGTCCGGGCCAGCCGCCAGGGCGAGCAGCCGTTTCACTGGGCGGAGCCGGCCAGCTGGCCCGCCGCGCTGCGCGGGGTGGACGCCGTGTACCTGTCGTACTACCCGGACCTCGCCGCACCTGAAGCGCCCACCGTGGTCGAAAAGTTCACCGCCGCCGCCCGCGACGCCGGTGTCCGCAAACTGGTCCTGCTCTCCGGCCGGGGCGAGACCAACGCCGGCCGCTGTGAGGCGATCGTCGCCGATTCCGGGCTGACCTACGGCATCGTGCGGGCCAGCTGGTTCAACCAGAACTTCACCGAAGGACACCTGCTCGGCTCGGTCCTGGCCGGGACGGTGGCCCTGCCCGCTGGCGAGGTGGCCGAGCCGTTCGTGGACGTCGACGACGTCGCCGACGTCGCAGTGGCGGTGCTCACCGACCGCCGGCACGACGGCCGGACGTACGACGTCACCGGGCCACGCCTGCTCACCTTCGCGCAGGCGGCGGCGGAGATCGCCGCGGCCAGTGGCCGGGCCGTCGGCTACCTGCCGGTCACCGCCGAGCAGTTCCATCTCGCCCTGGTGTCGCAGGTCGGTCCGGACTACGCGCGGCTGCTCACCGACCTGTGCGTCGAGGTGTTCGACGGGCGTAACGCCTCGCTCGGTGACGGCGTCGAGCGGGCGCTGGGTCGCGCGCCGCGGGACTTCGCCGCCTTCTGCCGGCAAGCGGCCGCCGGCGGGGCGTGGCAGCAGTGACCACCGTCGCCGGCCGGGTGCCGGAGGCGCCCCACATCAACACCCGCACCGGCAGCCGCAGTCAGAAGGTGATTCTCGTCGTCGCCGGCCTGGTCGTGGTCGGTATCGGGGGCGCGGTCCTGACCACACCGGACACCTTCCACGCCGGCAACGGCATCGACTTCGCCGGCAACAGCAGTCTGCTCAGCGAGATCCGGGCGGCCGGCGGGGCACTGCTGGCCACCGGGATCCTGGTCACCCTCGGGGCGTTCGTCCGCCGGTTGACCTTCGCCGCGGCACTGATCGGCGCGACCGTCTATCTGGCGTACGGACTGTCCCGGCTGCTCAGCATCGCACTGGACGGGATGCCGGCCACCGGTCTGATCGCCGCTGCCGTCGCCGAGCTGGTCCTCGGCGCGGCCTGCGGACATGTCCTGTACCGCAACCGCCGCGCAGGTGCGAGTCCTGCACCGTAGCCGCTGTGCAGGTGCGAGTCCTGCACGGTAACCGCCGCGCAGGTGCGCGCCCGGTCACCGCAACCGGGCGCGCCATGCGTCGAAGTCGTCGGCGAGCGCGTGGTCACCGGCCGCCCGGCAGCTGTCGGTGGCCACCTCCAGCAGCCGCTGCCAGCCCGGCAGGTACGCCGCCGGATCCTGCGGTGGCCGGTCAGGGGCAGCCCGGTACGCGCTGGCGAGCAACGCGTGCGCGGCCAGCGCCAGCCGCCGTCCGTCGGCGTACGCCGACGCCGTGGGCAGCACGTCGACGGCGACCGTCGCCAGCTGCACCGCCGCCTCCAACGGCAGCCCGGACAGCCAGCGCATCGATGTGGTCCAGAGCAACGCCGGATCGCTGCCCGGCGTCGCCGTCGCCAGCGGCGTCGCCGGCCCGGCTCCGGCGGTGTGCCGCTGCAACACCGCTGTCAGCGTCGGCTGGGCCGCCCGGTCCAACCAGTCGTCCGCCGGCACCCACAGCAGGCCCCGGCCCCGCACGGTCGGCAGCACCAGCCGCGCCAGGCTGCGACCCATCTCCGGTGGGAACGGCACCGGTCCGCCGGCCATCGAGAGCAGCCCGTCGACCACCCGCAACTCGGCCTCCAGCGCCTGCCGCGCCTGGCCCGGCGGCAGGCCGGCGGCGATCACCGCCGCCGGAACGAAGCCCTCGACGACCCGGCCGTCGACGAAGTTCAGCAGCGCCGACACCACCGCTGCGCTGTGTACGTACCCACTGTCGACGGTGCCGTCCGATCCGTCCCCGCCCTCGTCGGCCTCGTCGGCCTCGTCGGCCTCGTCGCCGTGGCCGTAGTAGCCCAGCGCCGCGTTGGCCGAGGCGATCGCGAGCTGCGGGTCACCGGCCGGTGCCAGCGTTGCGGCGTTCGATGCCAGCACCCGGGCCAGGTCCCGGCGTCGCGGATGGGCCGGATCGCCGCCGGTCACCGACAGATAGGCCAGGACCGCCGCGTCGGCGTCGACCTCCGCCGAGGCAGCCCACCCCCGTACCGACTGGGCGAGACCACGGCGGGCCAGCACGTCGGCCAACGACAGCTCCGCGTCGGGCACGGTGCCGACCAGTCCGGCGTACGCGCGTACCGCGTCGTCCAGCGCCGCTACCGCCGCCGCCGGGTCCCGGTCAGCGAGATGCAGCGCGCCGAGCCGGTAGCACAGCCCGCCCAGTCCGGTCTGCCGGGACACGTCGTCCGGCGCGTCGTCGAGCAGCTCACCGGCCAGCTCGACGGCCTGCCGCTGGCAGCGGACCGCCGTCGACCAGTCGCCCCGTCGGCTGTGGTCGGCCGACTCGCCGACCAGCTCGTCGATGCGTGACTCGGCCGGCCGGTCCGGGACCACCGTCCCGGTCACCGCCCACCGCGTAGGTCGTCGGGGACCACGTCGACCAGGCTGATCTGTTCGAACGTGGCGGTGCAGCGGTCACCGGTGGGCGACTGGGCTAGGAAGCCGACCCGGGTCGGCGCGTCGGCGGCACCGGTCAGCCGGAACAGTCGGGCGAACTGCCACGACATGCCGTCGAGGGAGTAGTGGAACGCGTACGCCGACCCTTTGCGCAGCACCCGGAGATGGACGCTGGACGCATCGACGGTGACCGCGTTGGCGTCGTCGGAGATGCCGTTGGTCACCACGGTCACCACCATCGGCCGGCCCTGCGGCGAGTACTCGAAGCACAGCTTTGCCCAGTTCTCCTCGTCGATACGCAGACACAGCACCCCGGCGTCGAACGCGGCCGCGAAGTCGACCGTGACCCGGGCGGAGAGTGCGAACTCGCCGTCCGGGCAGTCGAACAGCAGCGCCGGTGCGTTGTGGGTGCGGTACTCGCCGACCGGGTCGACGAACCAGTCGGTGCCGGCGCCGGCGGTGAGCGCCAGGGCCTGCCGACCGGCGGGATGCTCCGCCGCCACCGGTGTGTGCTGCCAGGCGAGCGGCGGCAGCCCGGCGATCGCGGGCGGTACAGGTGCCTGCGGTGTCATCCTGCCTCCGGCGGGGCACGTCGGTCTCGTTGGACGCGCACATCGATCTGGTCGGAACTGCAATGCTGCCACGGGCCGGCATCCCGCCGCTGGTCCGGCCCGTCGGCTCCGGTACGCGGCCGGTCTTGACCCCGGCCGGTCTTGACCCCCGGCTGGGTCTTGACCCTCGACCTGGTCGAGGCCGCAGAGTCCATGGACGTGGAGAGCGACATGCACAGCATCGGCGAGACGGCCCGCGCCAGCGGGCTCACCACCAGCGCGCTGCGGTTCTACGACTCCGCTGGCGTGCTGGTGCCGGCTGCGGTGGATCCGCACACCGGCTATCGGTGGTACGCCGCGAGTCAGCTGCGCGCCGCCCGGCTGCTGGCCGGGCTGCGCCGGGTCGGCCTGCCGCTGGCCGAGATCACCGAGGCGGTCCGGGCGTTGCCCGACGTCACGGTGGCCCGACGGCTGCTCGACGTGCACCTGCGCCGGCTGCAGGACGGGCTGGCCGATGCCCGTCGGGAGCTCTCCCGCATCCATGCCCTGCTCGATGCCGAGGAGAACCGGACGATCATGACCACCACCACCACTCACGTCACCGTCGACGCCGCCGCCCTGGCCGACGCGCTGGACGCCGTACGGTTCGCCGTCGGCACCGACCCCGAGATTCCCGCCCTGGCCGGAGTGCACGTCGAGGTCTCCGCCGACACCCTACGGTTCGCCGCGACCGACCGTTACCGCATGGCGGTCGCCGAACTCGTCCCGACGGCGGTCGACGGCCCGGCGGTGACGGTCCTGGTGCCCGGCGGCTTCGTGACCGGCGTACGCAGCCAGGTCGACCGTAACCCAACAGCGGAACTGGCCTTCGGTCCGGACGGCGTCGACGCCTCCGCCCCGGGCTGGCGGATCACCACCGATCCGCTGGACCACGACTTTCCCGACTACCGGCCGTTGCTGCCGGTCCGGGGCGCCGAGGGCCGACGGCAGGTCACTGTGGACGCCACCGAGTTGCGACGGGCGCTGGAGCCGGGCCGGGCCCCGGCGGTGGTACGCGAACACCTCGGCGTCACCCACCCGGTCGCGGTGCTGGCGGCGACCGACGACGGCACCGTCGAATGCGTCGACGAGGCGGCCTGGCACGCCGCACCGGATCGGTGCGTCGCGGTGAACCGGGAGTTTCTGCTGCAGGCGGTGGCGGCCGCCGGCGGCGGTCAGTTGGTGCTGGACCTGGACGGGCCGATCCGGCCGTTGGCCGTGCGACTGCCCGACGACGACCGGAGCTGTTCGCTGCTGATGCCGATCCGGCACTGACGTCGGCGCGGTCCGGCCCGAGGCTGCGGGCCGGACCGCGCCGCGAGCGGCCGGGGGTGGTGTTGCGGGCGCGGACCTTCGGCGACGTGGAACCCTTCATCGCCGATCTGCCTGCGGTCGTCCCGATCGTCGCCGCCGATGTGGTCGAGTTGCGCAGCCAGGCAGGCCAGTTGCGGCGTACCGGTCGGTGGAGTGTGCCGCGGCGGCTCGTGGTGCTCGCGAAGGCGGGTTCGGTGCTGCTGGACATGCGGCACGCCGTCTTCGGCCACCGGGTGGTGGAGATCGAGTTGCTTGCGCAGGCCGAGGCAGTATCGCGGCCGGCACCTTGTCGGTGCGGTACGAGTACCGGTTCTGGCGGTGGCGTTGGTAGCTGGCTGGGTCCGCCGCCAGGCTTCTGCCTTGCATCGTCGATGGACGATGTTATCGATAACAGTGGTGCCCGGTTGGGCGCCTGCCGTCCGGTACCGGTCCGGTGAAACGTTGCTGCCCTCCGTGCGAAACGCCAGCCGGGTGACGGCCACTGCCTCGGCGTCACGAAACACGCCTGTTACCTCTTGACGACCGTGGTGTTATCGTTCACAGTCGATGGACACCCGTTGGGGCGCGATCGGGAGTGAGCCGGCTGTCGCTGCCCCGACCGGGTGCCAGCTCCGCCAACCGGGCTGGTGGGGCCGCATGTTAACGCTCACTGGCTAGGCCTACAGCGGCCAGCGGGCCGGGTGGTGCCGCCAGGCGTGCGGCCGACCGCCTGGGCCTGCGGTGACGGAGGAAGACATGGCAGAAACAGCCCAGGCCGGTCGGGCCACCGACCGGAAATGGATCCGCCGTATCGCGGCGGCGACCGCAGCGGTCCTGGTCGGCGGCGGCCTCGTCGCGCTGACGACGACTGCGGCATCGGCGGCGACGGTCGATACCAGCGCGTGGTACGTGCTGCTCAACCGCAACAGCGGCAAAGCGTTGGACGTGTACAACCTCGCCACCAACGACGGCGCCCGGATCACCCAGTGGTCCCGCAACAACGGCAACCAGCAGCAGTGGCAGTTCGTCGACTCCGGCGGCGGCTACTACCGGCTGAAGTCCCGCCTGTCCGGCAAGGTCCTCGACGTCTACGAGTGGTCCACCGCCAACGGCGCGGCCATCGTCCAGTGGAGCGACCACAACGGCACCAACCAGCAGTGGCGCCTCGCCGACTCCGACGGCGGTCACGTCCGGCTGATCAGCCGACACAGCAACAAGGCCCTCGAAGTCCAGAACGCGTCGACCGCCGACGGCGGCAACATCGTCCAGTACGACGACTGGGGCGGCGCCAACCAGCAGTGGCAACTCGTCCGGGTCGACGGCGGCGGCAACCCCGACCCCAACCCCACGACACCGCCGCCGTCGGGGGATTACACGAATCCGGTGGTGTGGCAGGACTTCGCGGATGTGGAGGTGATCCGGGTCGACGACACGTACTACATGACGGCGTCGACGATGCATTATTCGCCGGGTGCGCCGATTCTGCGGTCGTACGATCTGGTGAACTGGGAGTTCGCCGGGCATGCGGTGCCGAGGTTGGAGTTCGGGTCGAAGTACGACCTGTCGGGGGCGCAGCGGGGGTATGTGCGGGGGATCTGGGCGTCGACGTTGAACTACCGGCGGAGTAACGGGACGTACTACTGGGCGGGTTGTATCGATTTCAGTCAGACGCACATGTACACGTCGCGGTCGGTGGAGGGGCCGTGGACGAAGCATGCGACGTTGCCGTGTTACTACGACGCGGGGTTGTTGTTCGACGATGATGACACGCCGTATGTGGCGTACGGTAACGGGACGATCAGTGTGGCGCAGTTGTCGGCGGATGGTCGGTCGCAGGTGCGGGCGCAGCAGGTGTTCCAGACGCCGTCGAGTGTGGGGACGCTGGAGGGGGCGCGGTTCTACAAGCGGAACGGTAGCTATTACATCTGGTTGACGCGGCCGGCGAACGGTCAGTATGTGTTGCGGTCGACGAACGGGCCGTTCGGGCCGTACGAGATGCGGCAGGTGTTGTTGGATCTGCCGGGGCCGATCTCGGGTGGTGGGGTGCCGCATCAGGGTGGTGTGGTGCAGACGCAGAACGGTGACTGGTACTACATGGCGTTCGTGGACGCGTATCCGGGTGGGCGGATGCCGGCGTTGGCGCCGATCACCTGGACGGGTGACGGGTGGCCGCAGTTGCGGACGGTGAACGGTCGGTGGGGGGTGAACTACCCGGTGCCGAATCTGCCGGCGCCGCCGCGGGTGGTGAAGCCGTTGACCGGGGTGGACACGTTCGCGGGGACGACGTTGGGGCCGCAGTGGGAGTGGAACCACAATCCGGACAATTCCCGGTGGTCGGTGAACGACGGGCTGCGGTTGTCCACCGCGACCGTGACGAATGATCTCTACAGTGCGCGGAACACGTTGACGCATCGGATTCAGGGGCCGACGTCGACGGCGACGGTCGAGTTGGATTATTCGTCGATGCGGGATGGTGACCGGTCGGGGTTGGTGATGTTGCGGCAGTCGTCGGCGTGGGTCGGGGTGCGTCGGGACAATGGGTCGACCCGGGTGGTGATGACGAACGGGTTGACGATGGACAGTAACTGGAACACCATCGGGACCGGGACTGAGGTGGCGAGTGCGCCGGTGTCGGGTGGTCGGGTCTGGTTGCGGGCGAATGCTGATATCCGGCCGGGTGCGGGGCGGCAGGCGCGGTTCTCGTACAGCACGGACGGGGTGAACTTCACGTCGTTCGGGCCGGCGTTCACGCTCAACAATGAGTGGCAGTTCTTCATGGGTTACCGGTTCGGGATCTTCAATTATGCGACGCAGGCGCTCGGCGGCGCCGTCACCGTCCGACGGTTCGAACTCTCGACCCCCTGATTTTTGGAGTAGACGATCATGAGCTCGTCCTTTCTCAGCCGTCGTCGGCTGCTGCAGGCCGCCGGCGCGACCGCGGTGGTCTCCGCCACCGGCGTCACCACCGGCGCGGTCGTCGGTGCCGCTCCGGCCGCCGCGGCCCTGCCACCGGCACGCCCGGACATCGGCGTGGGGGCCTACGGATTCGACGTCGGCCAGGCCCGGCTGACCACCAGCCGGTGGCTGGACAACCAGAACCGCACCATCAACTACCTGCGCTTCGTCGACGTCGACCGGATGCTGCGCAACTTCCGGGCCAATCACCGGCTGTCCACCAACGGCGCCGCGTCCAACGGCGGCTGGGACAGCCCGACGTTTCCGTTCCGTACCCACATGCAGGGCCACTTCCTGAGCGCCTGGGCGTTCGCGTGGGCGGTGACCGGTGACAGCGTCTTCCGGGACAAGGCCAACTACATGGTGGCCGAACTCGCCAAGTGCCAGGCCAACAACGGGGCGGCCGGCTTCGCCGCCGGCTACCTGTCCGGGTTCCCCGAGTCCGACTTCACCAGCCTCGAGGCCCGGACGCTGAACAACGGCAACGTGCCGTACTACTGCATCCACAAGACCCTCGCCGGCCTGCTCGACGTGTGGCGCTACCTCGGCAACAACCAGGCCCGCGACGTCCTGCTCTCGCTCGCCGGCTGGGTCGACTGGCGCACCGGCCGGCTCTCCACGAGCCAGATGCAGAACATGCTCGGTACCGAGTTCGGCGGGATGAACGCCGTCCTGACCGACATCTACCAACAGACCGGTGACAGCCGCTGGCTCACCACCGCGCAGCGGTTCGACCACGCCGCCGTGTTCAACCCGCTCGCCGCCAACTCCGACCAGCTCAACGGGCTGCACGCCAACACCCAGGTGCCGAAGTGGATAGGTGCCGCCCGCGAGTACAAGGCCACCGGTACCACCCGCTACCGGGACATCGCCAGCAACGCCTGGAACATCACCGTTGACGCGCACACCTACGTGATCGGCGGCAACAGCCAGGCCGAGCATTTCCGGGCACCCGACGCCATCGCCGGCTACCTGCGCAACGACACCTGCGAGGCGTGCAACACGTACAACATGCTGAAACTCACCCGGGAGCTGTGGCTGCTCGACCCGGGCCGGGCGGCGTACTTCGACTTCTACGAACGGGCGCTGCTCAACCACGTGATGGGCATCCAGAACCCGGCCAGCAACCACGGACACATCACCTACTTCACCCCGTTGAACCCGGGCGGGCGGCGCGGCGTCGGCCCGGCCTGGGGCGGTGGGACCTACAGCACCGACTACAACTCCTTCTGGTGCTGCCAGGGCACCGGCCTGGAGGTCAACACCGCGCTGACCGACTCCATCTACTTTCACGACGGCAGCACGCTGACCGTCAACCTGTTCATGCCGTCGGTGCTGAACTGGTCGCAGCGGGGCATCACCGTCACCCAGACCACCAGCTACCCGGCCAGCGACACGACCACCCTCACGGTCACCGGCAACGTCGCCGGGTCGTGGACGATGCGGATCCGGATCCCGGCCTGGACCAGCGGGGCGACGGTCAGCGTCAACGGCGTCCAGCAGGGCATCGCCACCACGCCGGGCAGCTACGCCAGCCTCACCCGGTCCTGGTCCGCCGGCGACACGGTAACCGTACAGCTGCCGATGCGGGTGATCATGGTGCCGGCCAACGACAACCCCGACGTCGCCGCGATCACCTACGGTCCGGTGGTGCTCTCCGGCAACTATGGCAACAGCACGCTGAGCGGGCTTCCGTCGCTCGACACCGCGTCGATCACCCGGACCAGCGCCAGCACCCTCGCCTTCACCGCCACCGCGAACGGCTCGTCGGTGGGCCTCGGCCCGTTCCACGACGCGCACGGGCACAACTACACCGTCTACTGGAGTGTCGGCTCCGGCGGCGGCAACCCTGGTACGGCCAGCTTCCGGCTGGTCAACGCCAACAGCAACCTGGTGCTCGGGGTGCAGAACATGTCTACCGCAGACGGTGGCCTGGCCCTGCAGTGGGACGACAACGGCACCGCCGACCACGACTGGGAGATCATCGTCGACGGCGGCGCGATCCGGCTGCGCAACGTGCACAGCGGCAAGGTGCTCGGCGTGGAGAACATGTCGACCGCCGACGGTGCCCGCATCCTGCAGTGGTCCGACACCGGCACCGCCGACCACCGCTGGACGGTCGTCGACGTCGGCGACGGCACCCACAAGCTGCGCAACGTGCACACCGGCAAGCTGCTAGCCATCACCGGCGGCTCGACCGCCCGCGGCGCCCAGGCGGTGCAGGACCCGGACAACGGCAGCCTGGACAACCAGTGGCGGTTCCTGCCGAACGGCACCCGGCGGATCCAGAACCGGGCCAGCGGACTGGTGCTCGGCGTGCAGAACATGTCCACCGCCAACGGCGGCCTGGCCATCCAGTGGGGCGACACCGGCACCGCCGACCATCTCTGGACGGCGGTCACCGACACCGGCGGCTACCTGCGGCTGCGCAACTCGCACAGCGGCAAGGTGCTCGGCGTGGAGAACATGTCGACGGCGACCGGGGCCCGGGTGCTGCAGTGGGACGACAACGGCACCGCCGACCACCGGTGGCGGCTGCGGTACCGCAGTGACGGCTACTTCCGACTGCAGTGCGCCAACGGCGGCAAGGTGCTCGGGGTCAGCGGCGGATCCACCGCGCAGGGGGCACAGATCGTAACCTCGGACGACTACGGCCAGAACGATACGCTCTGGCGGTTCGTCTGACCCGTACCGGCTCGGGTCGGCCGCCCTCACCCGGCGGCCGGCCCACCCGGCGGCCGGCCGGACTCGCGCTGCCGGCCGGACTCGCGCTGCCCGGCCGGACTCGCGCTGCCCGGCCGGACTCGCGCTGCCCGGCCGGACTCGCGCTGCCCGGCCGCGCGGTCGGGTGCTCTTCTCCATCATCTCTGTCAGTGGTCGACGGTCCCGGCGGCGGCCATCACCCGCAGCGCGTTGGCGTCGACCCGCAGCCGGATCGGGGTCTCGCCGCACACCTCACCGTCGATCTCCACCGGCGCCGGCCGGTCCGTCTCGACCAGCAGTTCGCCGACCGCGAGGAACGGGTCGTGCCGCAGGGTACGCCGGTGACCGGTCGCCGCGTTGCGTACCGTCGCGCCCAGCAGGCTGTGCCGGGTCGCACCACCTACCGGGTACGCCACCAGCAGCCGGTCGTCGGCGTTGGCGTCCGCGGTGATCGGCCGACCGGCCTGGTGACCGCCGTTGGCGACGTACAGCTGGTGGGTCTGGAAGTCCCGGTTGCTGCTGGCGGTGCGGACGCTGACCCGTAGCGGACGGTGCCGGGCCATCAACGCCGCCGCCGTCGCCGGATAGGCGAACTTGCCGACCATCCGTTTCAGCCGGGGCGGGGTGCGCAGCATCACCTCGGCGGACAACCCGATGCCGACGTGGTTGGCGAACGGCAGGTCACCGGCGAGACCGAGATCGACGTCGATGACCTTGCCGGAGCTGATGACCCGGACCGCCGCGTCCAGGTCGATCGGGATCCCGAGGGTACGGGCGAAGTTGTTGGTGGTGCCCAGCGGCAGCAGCCCGAGCGCGATGTCGCGGTGGGCGAGCAGCCGGGCGGCGGCCCCGATGGTGCCGTCCCCACCGCCGGCGATCAGCAGGTCCGGGGCCATCCGGACCGCCTCGTCCAGGCTGCGTTCCAGCTCACCCGGCTCGTCCACCGGGTAGCTGGCGATCAGCTCGAAACCGGCGTCGGTCAGCCGTCGGACGGCGTCGGTGTAGAACTGGCGGCCCCGGCGGGACTTGGCGTTGACGATCAGCACCGCCCGCCGTCGCTGCCGGATGGCGTCGCTCAACTCCTGCTTGGTCCGCACGGCCAGACCTTATCCTCACCGGCCGCGCGACCCCCTGGCCCGGGGGTCGCGCGGCCAGCGCGGATGCTCACCTGTCGGACATCATCAGCCCACCGTCACCGCCGAGCTGGCGGTCACCGCCACCGCACCGCCGGTCAGCTGGTGGGTGAAGGTGAAGTCGCCGGGCCGGCGGGTGCGTACGTGCAGCTCCCAGGTCAGGTCGGTGCCGGCGGTCAGCGCCACCTCCGGCGAGATCATGCCGACCAGGGCGCCGTCCTGTACCGACATCGGCACCCGGACCCAGGCACCGTCGACCCGCAGCTGCACCGCGACGTCGCGGGCCAGCAGGTCACCGTCGGGGTGGGTGACCGTCAGCGTCGACTCGGCGGTGCCCTGGTCGACCCCGCTCGGGTTGACCACCCGGACCTCCGGGTGGAACCAGCCGTCCACCTCGGCGGTCTGCGGGTAGGTCGAGGTGATCGTCGCCGCCTCGGCCAGCACCAGGGACGACTCGGCGTCGACCAGCCCGCTGTACCAGCCGGTGTCCAGCTCCAGCTGAAGCTGGTACCGGCCGGGCTGCGGGTCGGCGACCTCGAACCCGTACGGCTGGGCCGCCCAGTCGAGGTAGCCGGCCCGGATCTCCGCCCCGGACGGGTCGGACAGCCGCAGCACCGGCCGCGCCTCGTTGGGCGCCAACGCCCGTACCGCCGGCACGACGTCCTCCAGGCGGGTCACCGCCGGCAGGTCGGCGAACGGCCGCACGTCGGTGGCGCGGACCGTCGCGAACGGGTGCCCGTGCGCGTCGGTCACCGACCAGTCCACCTCGACCGAGCCGGGCTCCGGGGTCGACGCGGCCAGTTCGACCTGCGCCGCGCCGCCGAAGCCGAACGTGGCGTCGAACGGGTCGATCCAGTCCATCTCCGGCAGGATCTCGCTGACCAGCCACCAGTCGCGTTCCAACCGGGGCAGCTGGTGCACGGTGACCGCCTGGTAGCTGTCCAGGGTCGCGACCAGCGGTCCGGGCCCGAACGAGTACGCCCACGGCGCGGTGCCGGCCGGGCGCAGGTAGACGGTCGCCGCATGGTTGCCGCCGACCAGGTCGGCGGCGAGGTCCACCCGGGTCGACAGATCCTGCGCCGCCTCGGCCCCGGCCGGCCCACCGGCCAGCACCCGGGGCGCGAACAGCACCTCGTCGTCGTCGAACACCGTGATCACCTTGTGCAGCAGGTACGACGTACCACCGTCGGTCGCGGCCTTGCGCACCACCAGGGTGTAGCGGTCGACGGCGGCCGGCGTCTCGAAGGTGAGGGTGCCGGCGTCGTCGGTGGCACCGACCGGGATCACCGCGCCGTCGTGGACCAGCTCGACCGCGGCGCCGGCCAGCGGGCCGGGCTCGGCGTCCGGAGCATCGACGGTACGCGCGGTGAGGCTCACCCGGGGCGGACGCACCCGGAACGACCCGGTCAGGTACTCGAGCGTCACGGCGTAGTTGCCCAGCTCTGCCCGCTGGACCGTCCAGCTGACCGTCTGGTTGACGCCGGAGCCGAGGTTGACCGTGGTCGTCGCCGCCGACTCGCCGTCGACCCGCAGCACCGCCTGGTACGGCCCGGCGGCCGCGCCGATGTTCTTCACCTGTGCGGTGACCCGTACCGGTTCGTTGCTCTTCACCACCTCCGGGTCGACCGTCAACCCGTGCACGGCGAAGTACGGCTGCCCTTCCTCGGCCGGTCGGGCCGCCCAGTCGATCGCGTCGAGGAACACCTGGGTGGCCTGCTCGGTCCAGTCGACCGGGCCACGGGTCACCGACACGCCGTGGGTGGACAGCAGCACGTGCCGGTTGGTGGCCCGCTGGTCGACGCCGATGCCGCCGCCGTAGATCCCGGTGGTGTCGCTGCGGCCCAGGTCGGCGAGGGTCTGCCGGCCGTCGCCGGAGTAGTCGCCGAACCAGGCGATCCACTTGGCCTGGGTGCTGTTGTCCAGCGGAATCCGGTCACCGACGGCGTACCCGTCGAGGATCGGGTGTTCGGCGGTCACCTCGTAGTACGACTCGGCCACGCCGGTACCGCCGGTGTTGGAGCCGGTCGAGACGGGCTGCCCGGTGTGCTGGGACAGCTGCCGGATGCCGTTGCCGGTGCTGTAGGCGTGGTCGGTGAAGATCACCCCGGTGCCGGCGGCGTCGGTGGCGTCCAGGAACGCCTGGAAGGTCGCCTCGTCGTAGTCGCTGCTCACCCCGTAGCCGAGCACCACGACCGGATGGTCGGCGGCGGCCACCAGCTCGTCCCAGTCGTAGATCACCGTCTCGATGCCGCGTGGGGCGAAGATCTCGTCGGCGTACGTGTCGACGTAGCTGCCGACCAGGGCGACCGTCTGCGGCGGCGGGCTGAGCGTGAAGTCGGCGGTGACCGCGCCGCCTTCCGGAATGGTCACCTCGACGGCCGGGGAGACGTCGAACCGGGGATGGTCGGCGGTGATCCGGTAGCTGCCGGCCGGCAGTTCGAGCCGGTAGCTGCCGTCGGTGCCGGTGACCACCGGGCTGCCGACCGGCGCGCCGTCGGCGGAGACCGTGACCGTCACCCCGGGTACGCCGTGGCCGCTCTCGTTGAACGTCGCGGCACCGGTGACCACCCCGATCGGCAGCGGCACCATCGCCAGGTCGACGGTGGTGAACGACTCCTCGACCACGACGACGTCGGCGACGCTGGCGGTCTCGTGACCGAACGCGGTGGCGGTCAGCGTGTAGCTGCCGGGTGCCAGGCGCAGGGTGAAGGTGCCGTCGTCCCCGGTACGCACCGAGGCCCCGCCCGGCGTGACGGTGACCGTGGCGTCGGCCACCGGGGCACCGGTGCCGGCGGTGGTGACCTGGCCGGTGACACCGCTGTCGAGCGCCACCTGCACGGCGGCGGCGTACGCGTCGATCCGGCCGTGGCCGTAGCGGGTGTCCGGTGCCACGTCGGCGTACCGGTCGTCCCAGAACGCGGTGTCGATCAGTGCGGTGCGGGTCGCGTCGACGCTGAGCTCCGGCGCGCCCTGCAGCAGCAGCGCGGCGACCGCGCTGGTGTGCGGGGTGGCCATCGAGGTGCCGCTGGCGTAGCGGTAGCTGCCGTCCGGGTGGGCCGACCACACCTCGTCGCCCGGGGCGGACAGGTCCGGGGTGACCCAGCTGTCCGGCCAGTCCGCGGGTGGGCTGGCCCAACTGGACTTGTTGACCACGTTGCCGCAGGAGAAGTCGGCGACGTTGTCGTCGATGTCGGTGGCACCGACGCCGACGGCCTCGTAGACGTTGCCGGGGCTGGACGAGCCGACGCCGCAGCTGCCGAGGATGTCCTCGTTGCCGATGGCGAACGACGGGAACGCACCGGCGGCGACGATCGCCCGGGTCGGGGCGACCATCTCGGTCGAGTAGCTCGGTGCGCCGAGCGACATGCTGACCACGTCGGCCGGGCGGCCCGCCGGGTTGCCGGCCGAGTCGGTCGGTGCGACCGCCCACTGCATGCCGGCGGCGACCTGGGCGAAGGAGCCGCTTCCGCCGGGGATCACCAGGCCGTGCGCCATCTCGGCACCGGGCGCGCCGCCGATGATCACGCCGGACGCCGCACCACCGTGGATGGTGCCGGAGACGTGCGTACCGTGGGTGGACGAGTCGTGTGGCTCCGAGGCCACCAGACCGCCGGCGGAGCTGAACTCCATCCAGCCACCCGGGTAGGTCGGGTCGGTCGGGTCGTCGGTGGCCATCTTGCCGACCAGGTCGGGGTGGTCGATGGCGACCCCGGTGTCCAGAGTGACCACCCGGACGCCGGTGCCGTCCAGACCGAGCTCGGTCCAGACCTTTTCGACGCCGATGCGGTCCATGCCCCAGGTGATCCGGTCGTCGATGATCGACGCGGCCGGGTCGGCGGCGGCGGTCATCTCGGTCTCCGGCACGCTCAGGGTGAAGTTCGGCAGCACCCGTTGCACGCCGGGCAGGCTCGCCAGCGCCGACAGCCGGGCGGCGTCGGCGGTGAACTCGACGAGCAGCATGTTGGTGATCCAGAAGCGGTTGACCACCCGTACGTCGCCGGCGGTCTCGGCGCGCTCCTCCAGCGCCGTTTCGACCTCGGCCTGGATCTCCTCGGAGTGGGCGCGAAGCTGGTCGACGGCGGTGTCCGGGTTGGTCGGATAGCGCTGCGGGTTGGGCAGCATCAGCAGCGCCTGGACCCGGTCGCCGGTCGATTCGGCGACTGTGGTCTGTAGTTCCTCGGCGACTGCGGCGGCGCCGGCACCGGGGGCGTCGGCACCGCCGTCGGTGGGCGCGGCCGAGACGGGCAGCGGTACGGCGAGCAGCCCGCCGGCCAGCACGGCACCAGCGGTGACGGCCAGCAGGCGGCGTGCCCGGGGCAATAGTCGTGGTAGGGAGGGCTTGCGTCCTGACATCGATCGTCTCCTGGATCGCAGGGCCGGGATCAACCGGTTGGCATCGAAGATCGCTGAACGCCAATGGCGAACATGTTGATGTCGATGACTCCCCGCCGTCAACCCCTCACGATCCGAAACGGGGTCTACCGCCGGTCCGCGTCAGTTGGTGGTCAGCACCTCGTAGAGGTCGGGTCGACAGTCCAGCGCGGCCTCCCGCAGTGCGGCGACCCGGGCCAGTTGCTCGTCCGCCGGCAGCGACCGCAGCGTGGCCAGCGCCTCCTCGACCATGCCCTGTACGGGTTGCCAGAACTCGTCCGGTGCCGCGTCCCGGCCCTGCAGCCAGAGGCCGGCCGCCGCCCGGGCCGCCTGGATCGGCTCCCAGCCCTCGACGTCGTCGAGGGCGGCACCGCAGGCCCAGGTGCCGGCGCCGTCGAGGATTTCGGCTTCGAGCGAGGGCAGCCCGGTGGCGATCGTCCCGTCGCCGTAGATGAGCAGCTCGAAGTGGACGGTGTCCCGGCGCTGCGCGATCGTGGCGCCGTGCGGGCTGACCTGCTGCACCACGGCGGTCGGCGGGTCGGGCAGTTTGGCCAGCAGAGTCAACGCCCGCCGGGCCGGCCCGACCAGCTCCGGCAGGACCGACGCGTCGACCCGGCTGACGCAGACCCGGGGCGTCCCGTCGGCACAGACCAGCCCGGTGGCCTGCAGGTCGGGGCGGGCTGCCTCATCGACCGGTGGCAGCACGATCAGGGCGACGAGCAGCCCGGCGACGGTCGGTAGCGTGGCGAGCAGCCGGGAGCGGCGGGTTGCGGCGGCGTACAGCGCCCATCCGGTGGCCGCCAGGGCGACGGACCACACCAGCTTGCCCGCGACGGCCCGGCCGTCGACCGTGGAGTAGCCGTCGGCCGGCCCGAGGGACGCCGGACTGAGCAGCGCGGCCCGGCTGTCGGAGCCATCGGTGAGCAGTTGCAGCCCGACGACGGCGGCGAGCGCACCCACGGCGAGCAGCGGGGCGGTCAGCCGGGACGGCAGCAGCTGCCCCAGGCCGAGGCCGAGTAGACCGGCCGCCGCGACGCTCGCCGCGCCGAGCAGTATCGGCCACACCCAGCCGGTCGGCTGATGGTCGGCGGCCAGCACCGCGCGGGCCAGCACCTCGAGCACTCCGCCGGTGTACCCGCCGGCGAGGCAGCCGACGACCGCGACCGCCCGGGGCGCCACCCGGACCAGGCTCGGTCGGGCGCTGGTCGCGACCAGTTCGGTCATCCTGCTGGCCTGGTCCCGGCGGCCGTGCCAGGCGCCGACCGCGACCGCGAGCGGCCAGATCAGGTCCAGCGCGCTGTGGTGGGCCAGTACCCCGGCCATCCAGTACCCGTCCCAGCGTTCTCCGTCGGCGGCCCACCAGGCCGCCGCGAACGCCAACCCGACACCGAACCACACCACCGCGGTACGGCGCAGTTCCACGAAGAGAATCCGACCCGTCACGTCGTCGCACCGTTCCTGTCGTCGTTCCTGTCGTCGTTCACAACCGGCAAGACGGACCGGGCAACGGGCCCGGCTTTGGGCATCGGTGTGAGCTGGATCTCACCTCTGTCGACCGGCTGGCCTGACCGCTGGACGGCCCGGCAAATCGGATGGCGGCGGGTGTGGTGGCAGGGCCATCGACGGTGGGCGTGGTGGCAGGATGGGCGGCGTGCCGACCGTGCAGCCGTCCGCCCTGCATCCCGAATATTCTGCCCTGCATCCCGAATATCCGGTCCGCACCGAGCGGCTGCTGCTGCGACCGCTGACCGGCGACGACGTCGACGCGCTACTCGCCTACCGCAGCCTGCCGGACGTCTGCCGGTACGTGCCGTTCGAGCCGATGACCCGCGACGTCGTCGTCCAACGGCTCGCCACCCAGTGGGCCAACACCGGCCTCACCGACGAAGGTCAGGCCCTCACTCTTGGCGTCGAGGTGGCGGCCACCGGCCGGCTGATCGGTGACGTCGTGCTCTTCTGGCGTAGCCGGGTCCATCGCGGCGGCGAGATCGGGTACGTCGTACATCCGGACGCCGCCGGCCAGGGCTACGCCACCGAGGCGGCACGGGCGCTGCTCTCTCTCGGCTTCGACCAGCTCGGCCTGCACCGGATCGTGGCCCGGGTGGACGAGCGCAACGAGTCGTCGGCCCGGCTGGCCCGGCGCCTCGGAATGCGTCAGGAAGCCCGGCTGGTGCGCAGCGAACTGTTCAAAGGTGAATGGAGTACGGAACTCGACTTCGCGATGCTCGCCGACGAGTGGGCGGCGTACCGTGACGCCCGGACGCCGGATCGGCAGTGACGCCGGTCGGACATCGGATCGGCCGGGAGGAGACAACGATGTGGGATCCGGCTGCCTACCTGCGCTTCACCGACCACCGCTCCCGCCCGTTCGCTGATCTGCTGGCCAGGGCCGCCGTCGCCGACCCGGCCGTGGTCGTCGACCTCGGCTGCGGGCCGGGCACCCTCACCGTCCACCTGGCCGACCGCTGGCCGGGAGCCACCGTGACCGGGATCGACTCGTCGACCGAGATGATCGCCGCCGCCCGGGCGCTCGGGTCACCGGTCCGGTTCGACGTCGGCGACGTGACCGACTGGGAGCCCGGCCCGGACGTCGATGTGGCGATCTGCAACGCCGTACTGCAATGGGTGCCCGAGCATCCCGCCCTGCTCGACCGGTGGGCGGCGCGGTTGCGGCCGGGGGCGGTGCTGGCCTTCCAGGTGCCGGGCAACTTCGACGCCCCGTCGCACCGGGCGATCCGTTCGGTCGCGGCGGACGCTCGCTGGCGGGGGCGGCTGCCGGACATCCGTGGCGGTGACGTGGTGCTCGACCCGGCCGGCTACGCCACCCGACTGCTCCGAGCCGGCTGTACGGTCGACGCCTGGGAGTCCACGTACCTGCATCTGCTGCCGGCCGTGGACGCCGACCCGGCGGCGCATCCGGTGCTGGCCTGGGTCGAGGGGACCGCCGCCCGGCCGGTCCGGGCCGCCCTCGACGACGCGGGGTGGGCCGCGTTCCGTAGACGGCTCGGCGAGGAGTTGGCGGCTCGGTACCCGGTCCGGGACGGGCTCGTCGCGTTCCCGTTCCGACGGGTGTTCGTGGTGGCGACGAAGCCGGCTGGCTAACCTGTGGGTGTGCGGAGCGCTTTGCGGTGCGGGTGCCTCGATGGCTGACGCGGACGACGTGCGCCGACTGGCGTCGGCGCTGCCGCAGGTCGTCGAGATCGACAGCGACGGCTTCGACTTCCGGGTCGCCGGCAAGGGCTTCGTCTGGTCCTATCCGGAGCGTCGGCCCGGCAAGCCACGGGTGATCCGGACCGACGTCGCCGTGCTGTACGTCGGCGACGAGGCGGAGAAGCAGGCGCTGCTGCTCGGCGAGCCCGACCTGTTCTTCACCACACCCGGCTACGACGGACTGCCGCTGGTGATGCTCCGGCTGGCGCGGGTCGACGTCGACCGGCTCGCCGAGCTGGTCACCGACGCCTGGCGGATGCGCGCCCCGGACGGGGCGGACCTGCCGGCGGGCTGAGCCACTGCATCAACCGTCATTGATCCCGCCGCTGGAACACCACCACGGCAAGGCCGAGGACCAGCGCGATCCACAGGCCCACCCAGACAAGGTAGGTGGTCGTCGGTGCCGCCGCGCTCAGAAACGGGTGGCCCTCGAATGCCGGCCCGAACTGCGTCAGCAGGGTGGAGTCCTGAAAGGCGTTCATCGCCCCGCGCCACAGGCCGTCGGTCGGCAGCAGCATCTGTGACACGGCACCGACCCGAGCCACGCCGTCGTTGCCGAAGGCCTCGCCGACCCCGCCGATCACGCCCGCGACCCACCCGGCGCCGAACAGCCCGACCGCGACGATGCCGGACGCCATCGGCGAGACGGCAGTGGACAACAGCAGGCCGAGGGTGAGCAGCACGATGGCCTGGGCGGCGAGCAACGCCAGGCCGGCCAGCGGCCGGGGCGGCCAGTAGCCCACCGTGACCCAGACGATGAACAGCTGAGCGGATCCGGCGGCCGCCACGAAACCACTGCCGAATGCCACCAACCCGAGCCACTTGCCGACCAGTACCGCCGAACGGCGTACCGGCCGGGCCAGGACGGCCAGCGCCATCCCGGATTCGGTCTCGCCGGCGAGGGTAGGGCCGGCGAGGAACGCCGTACCGAGCGCGGCGATCAGGCTCAGGCCGAACATCACCAGGTTGAGCACCATGGCTGCGGCCAACCGGGACTCACCGCTGGTCAGCCCGCCGAATGTGGCGTCGATCCGGGTGAAACCCCAGGCACTCAGCCCGAGCAGCACCGCCGTCAGCACGGCCAGCGAGCGCAGCACCCGCCGCCGGGCGGCCTCCCGGAGGGTGAGCGCGGCGACGACGAATACGGTCCGGAGCGTCAATGTTGGTCCTTCTCGCCCGATTCGGTACGGAGGATGGCCAGCAACCGTTCCTCCAAGCTGATCCGTGTCTGCTCCACGGCGTGCACCCGCACCCCGAGACCGACCAGGCCGGCGACCAGGTCGGGCACCGTACCGTCGTCGACCTCGGCTGGCGTGGCGGGCAGCGTCACGGTGAACTCGTCGCCGCTGCGGGTCAGCCGGCCGGCCGCCGCCAGCCGGGCCTGCGCCTGCGGGCCGACCTCGGTCAGCCGCAGCCGCAGCTCCCGCTGGCCGAGCAGTTCGGCGAGAGTGCCGGCAGCGGCGACCTGACCCTTGTCGAGGATGACGACCCGGTCGCAGACCCGCTCCACCTCGCCGATGAGATGCGAGTTGAGCAGGACGGCGACCCCACGGGTCCGGAGCGCCAGCAACAGGTCCCGTACGTCGGCCCTACCGACCGGATCGAGGGCGCTCGTCGGCTCGTCCAGCACGATCAGTTCCGGGCGGGCGACCAGGGCGACCGCCAGCCCGAGTCGCTGCTGCATGCCCTTTGAAAAGCCGCCGACCCGGTCGTCGGCTCGATCGGCGAGACCGACCATGGCCAGGCAAGCCCGCCGCTCGCTGGCCGGCACCTTCTCGCCGGCGAGGCGTACGTGCAGGTCCAGCACCTCGGCGGCGGTGAGCCACGGCTGATAGCGGAAGAGTTCCGGCAGGTAGCCGACGCGTGCCCGGGAGTGATGATCCTGGGCCGGCCGCCCCAGCAGCAGCACCTCACCGGCGTCGGGCCGGACCAGACCCAGCAACATCTTGATGACGGTGGTCTTGCCGGCACCGTTGGGACCCAGCAGACCGACGACTTCGCCGCGGTCGACGGTGAAGGACACCCCGGTCACGACGGTTCGCCGCCGGTACCGCTTGCCTAGGCCGGAGCACCACACCGCTGGCGCCGGTGGCAGTTCGGCGAGCAGCTGCCGGGCGGCGTCCAGCGATGGCGTACCCGTCACCGTCACCACCGTAGATTCCGGGCGACCGACAGCACCTCGTCGCTGCTCAACGAGCCGGCCACGGCGTTGACGGTGCCGTCGTCCACCCAGACGACGCCGGCGGTCGTGCCATCGCGGGAGGCGAAGACCGTGGCTGGCACCCCGTCGACGTCGGCGGTGGAGCTGGTCAGCTTCTCGGTCGACATGAACAACGGCAACGTCGTCCCGTCGGCGGAGAATCCGCGCAGCTGCGTCGCGACGTTCTCCGGCAGGATCGGCAGCGAGAGCAGATAGTCCCGGGCCATGTCGAACGGTACGCCCGAGGAGTGCGCGGTGGGGGCGCCGGCCCGGGCTACGACCAACGCCGGTACGGGCCGGTTCTGCGACCAGAACGCCGCGAACCCGGGGCCGGCGACCAGCCGGAACTGGCTGCCGTCCAGGCCTGGTGGCGGTGGCGGCACCGTCTCGCCCGCCGCCGCTGCGGTCCGTGCGGTCTGCTCCGCCGAGAAGGTGAACACCGCGCTCGCCCGGCCGCTGACGTGATACCAGGGCTCGCCCGTGACACCACGGGGCAGTTCGCTCACCTGCGGGACGGCGAGCCCGGTCGCCTGCGCGGCGGCGGCGGCGTCGGCGACCGGGCGAACGTCGACCGGCTCGGTCACCACCAGCTCCCCGAAGTCCGACAGGTCGGGCATGCTGATCAGGTCGGCCTGGGGCGCGGTGACCGGGGCGATCCGCTCGGTGTGGAAGATCTGCAGCCAGTTCGTGGCGGCAGCGGTGCCGGCGCCGGCCAGCAGGGCGACCACCCCGGCCGCGGCGACGATCGGGCTGCGCCACGCCATCCGCCACCTTGCCGGCCGCCGGGTGCCGGAGCCGGCCGCCGACACCGCCTGTCGGGTCCGCTCAGCGGTGACCGCGTGTGACAGCCGTTGCCAGCCCGCGTCCACGTCGGCGGCGGTCTCGATTTGCAGGGCCGCGCCGGCGACCGCCGCGTCCTGCTGCGTGGCGGCGAGGCGGGACAGACATCCGGGGCAGCCGGCCACGTGCGTCCGGTCGACGTCGGCGACGCCTACCGGTTCGTCCAGCAACCGGCGAAGTGTGCCGTCAGTCGGATGAGGCATCAGGATTCCAACTCCTCACGTAGGGCGGTCTCGGCGCGACGTATCGTGGTGCCGACGCTGCCAGGGGAAAGATCGAGAGCTGCCGCGACCTCGGCGTAGCTGAGCCCGCTGTGCCGGAGCACGAGGGCGACAGCCTGCCTGCGGGGTAGCCGCGCCAGCGCGACCCGTACCCGGCGGCGGTCCTCGGAGGCCACCACCGTGTCGGCGACGTCCGGGGCCACCAGGCCGTCGACCCCGGCGGCCTCTTCGCGGTCAGCGCGCCGCCGGCCGGCACGGATGTGGTTCAGCGCGGTGTGCGCGGCCGCGACGGACAACCACCCGGCCGCTGCCCCGGCCGGCACCGAGGACCGGCCGAAGGCCAGGAACACCTCCTGCGCGACGTCCTCAGCTTCGTTCTGGCAGCCGAGAACCTTGGCGGCCACCGCGACGACCCGTGGGTAACTGGCGCGGAAGACCTGTTCGAGGTCGGGTCGGACCGCACCCGGTGCCGAAGGTTTCGGCACGGTCGCGGCGTCCCTCTGCTCGGCTTGCCTGCTCACATCTGCTAAGCACCGCCGCCACGCAGTTTGTGACGCCCGCCCGTACGGAGTCGCCCGCCGGTCAGGAGTCCAGTTCGACGGTCACCGTGACCCGGCCACGGTCGTCGCGGCGGGCGACGGCATGACCGGCTCGGTCGACCCCGTCCAGGTGCAGCGAGACCGGCCCACCGGCACCGGTGAAGTTGCGCCACCACTTCTTGGCGTCCGGCAGCTTGACGGCGATCATGACGGTGCCGCCGGTACGGCGGTAGCCGACCGGGGTGCTGAAGGTGCGCCCGGATCGGCGTCCGGTGTAGGTGACCACCGTGAGGTGCCGGCGGACCAGCCGCCCCCACCGCGGCGACGAACGCAGCGCCACGGCACAGGCGTTTACTCGGCCGACGAGTCGTTGCGGCAACGGCCCTCGATAGCCCACTCGGCCTCCATCGCTCGACGATCCCTACCGGAAGGTAGCAGGACAAGGCGACAGCTGCGCCGGGGTCGCCCGCCGCGCGACCGCCCTCACTGCATGACGGTGGCCGGCGGGTGTGCCGGTGCGGTCGGGCAGGCGAAGACGTGCAGGGCGTAACCCCGACCGATGAGTACATCAACCGGGTTGCCGTCCGGATCGTCGGCGGACCGCCAGCGGGCGCTGCCGTTCTGTTCGCCCGAGCTCGCGGTGAGCAGCAACGTCATGGCCGCCCCGCACTCGGTGCAGTCGACCGGGTGCCAGTCGGAGAGTGACCAGTTGGCAAAACCGCCGATCTTCCAGCCCGGTGCGAGCGACAAATCTGTCTGATAACTGTGCCCGGACTGCTTTTCCCAGGCGTACAGTCGCTTCTTGAGATTCTCCGGCAGAAGTCCGACGTACTGGTACTCGCGGACCTGTTCCGGGCGCACCAGGCACGGCGTCGGCAGGTAGTTCTCGTTGACCACCACCGGCTCCGGCGCCGTTGCCAGCTGCTCGCCGAGGTCGGCGGTCCGCCGCCAGCGGAGCTCCACCCACGGGCTGTACCCGTTGTCGGGGTGGTCCAGCGGGCACCACAGCACCTGCAGCAGGTCCGCGTCCGGTGGGCCGGTGAGGTCCGCGACATCGTGCCGGTACAGCTGGGCCACCGGTACCAGCGCGATCGGCGTCTTCGCCAACGACACCGGCTCGGTGTAGTCGAACTCCGGCACGTCGGCATCCTCCGCGTCGGTCAGCCGGTACGGCAGGCCGGTGGCTGCCGCGCGGGCGGTCGCCGCCGCATAGACCCGGCGCATCCGGCGTACCGTCTCCGGGGTCAGCAGCCGATCGACGTAGTGCTCCCGGCCGGTGCAGTACGGCCAGGACTCGTCGGCCGGCCAGCGCAGCGGACCGCCGATCGAGCTGTCGAGCGGGCCCGGCTGCCCGGGGCGGGGGTGCAGCCGGGTGGCGGTGGCCGCGTACTCCCTCAGCTCGGGGAACAGCTCCTCGATGTCGGCCAGCGGTGACCCGGCCGCAGGATCCGACGGTCGCGCCAACTCGTCCTCCAGTTGCTGGTTGCGCGGGATGCTGTCGGTCGCGCGGATGCCCGCGCGGATCAGGCCACCCTACCGGCGGATCAGGCCACCCTACCGGCGGTGCCGGCGGCCCGGCCCGTCGCCCGGATCGGGACAGTACGCCGCAGTTCTGGACGGCGAATGGCGCGTTTCCGATCGCGGTGTGACAGATTTCTTCGCTCGGCGAGCAGGAACATGATTGCTTTCCAGTGGTCGCCGACGCGGTCATAAATGAGAATGTTTTGTCACGTTCGCATCGGTGGGTGTATTCGGACTGTCTCAACATTGACATATCGCTATTGATCTTGCTGGTCCGTCGACTCTTATTCGAGAAGCTGCGGTAACCGGCCGCAATGTACACGGAGGAATCATGTACGTGAAGAAGAGAACGCTCGTCGGCGCCGTCGCGGCGGCAGCCGTCGCGCTGGCCACGCTCGGCACCAGTGCGGCGCACGCCGCGCCGGAGGTCGGCAAGGAATCCACCGGCTCAGCCGTCGCCCGGCTCGACGACCGGCTGGCACCGGACCGGACCGCCCGCGCCACGGTCGCCGCCTCCGCTGCGGCGACGGCGACGTTGGAGACGATCCAACGCCGGATCGCCGACTACGTCGCCACCCACGGCACCAAGTACACGTTCGGCAGCTACCTCGACGCCACCACCGGCAGGATCGTCGTCGACACCGACGCACCCGCCGACCTGGTGGCCACCCTGATCAAGCCGGCCGGCACCACGGCGGCGCACCTGCGGGCGGCCAGCGAGGTACAGGTGGGCCGGTCCACCATCAGCGACTTCTGGCACCGCCGGGACGACATCCAGCCGTACTGGGGCGGCGGCGGCATCACCCAGACCGCCGGGGTCGCCTGGTGCTCGGCCGGGTACGCGGTGCAGAACGGCGCCGGCACCCGGTTCTCGGTCACCGCCGGGCACTGCTTCGCCAACGGCGTCAACGTGCTCACCGAGTCGGGTGCCAACCCGTACGGCGTGGTGTCGAACCGGCGGCTGCCCACGGTGAGCGGCCACGCCCAGGACATGGAGCTGGTCGGCGGCCGGTCCTACTCGGGTCGGATCTTCACCGGTGGGGTTACCAGCACATCCAGCGTCCCGGTGGTGGCGGCCGGCACCGCGTACGTCGGCTTCTCCGACTACTGCCACAGCGGCCGTACCACCGGTGAGCACTGCGGGCACACCGCGACCAGCATCACCGGCCAGGTGTGCACCTCGACCGGCTGCAAGTCGCCGGTCATCGTCTTCAACGGCGGCACCCAGCCGGCGGGCGGCGACTCCGGCAGCCCGTTCTACGTGAAGGACTCCTCGGGCCGCGCCTGGATCCGGGGCAACGTGATCGCCGGCAACGGCGTCACCAGCTACGCGGAGCGCTACATCGACGTCGCTGCCGCGTACGGCATCAGCATCGTCACTGGCTGACTCCGTACCGACCGTTGAAAGGGCCGGGGACCATCCAGCGGTCCCCGGCCCAGCCTCGTCCGGCCCTCGGTCGCGTCCTCAGGTGACCTGTAGTGGCCACGGGCCACCGAAGGACACCAGCCGGTCCGTGCCGTCGTCCGGGAAGATGACCACCCGCGCGTACAGCTCGTAATCACCAGCCGGAACCGGTCCGCCGGCCGGGTCGCAGGAAACCAGCGGTACGTCGCCGGGCAACTGCTCGACGTCGCCGGCCGCCAGATCCCACTGGACACCGATCAGGTCCTGCGCCGCCGGCACCGCCGCCACCCTGCCCTGCCGGACCAGGAACACCTCGGCCCGGGGGCTGACCACGCCACGGACGGCGCGTCGACTGGTCACCTCGACGGTGCCGGTGACGGCGCGGTCGGTGCCGGACGCCGTCGACGGGAACCGCCCATCGACGGTCAGCACGTCGTCGCCCGGCGTCTCGAACGGTTGCCCGCAGCCGAGCGGGTCGGTGCTGGCGGACGGAGCAGGATTGATGGTCGCCCCCTCCTCGGGAACCGGTCCGGAGCTGGCAGCTTCGACCGGACCGGGAGACCCATCCGTGCCGGGTGAGCTACCTGCGCCGGGGCCCGCGCAGCCAGCGGCGGCGAGCGCCACGACGAGCGGGAGAAGAGCGAGCCTTCCCGGGTACCTCCGATGGTGCTGCATGGCCACCTCCTTGGCGAGGGGCGTCGGATCAGACAGCGATTGGACGCGTACGCAGCGACTTCGGTTCCCTGGCCAGCTGCCGTAGCCCAGCGGCCGCGTAGCCTCAGCCGGTCAGGGAGATCCCGACAGCGCGCCGATGAGCCCGAAGCCGCCGCAGCACAGCACCCCGACCACGACGAGCGCGACCAACGCGATCAGATAGTTCGACCACATCCCGAACCTCGTCACGTCGGTGCCGTACCCGTCGTGGACGCGGTTGCGCCAGCCGCCGAATCGGAACGACAGCGGATGCGCCGCGCCGGGGTGCGCGACGACCGTTGTGGTTATCACCGGCACTCCCATGAAGTCGGTGTACCGGACGTCGTGCTGCCCGGCCGGCACCGCCACGTACCAGGTGCCCTCCCGGGGGATCGGGACATCGCGGCCGTCGACCTTGAACCTGCCCGCCGCCGTCGCCGGCACCAGGTACGGTCCCCGGTTGACCGAGACGACCAGCACGGCGCAGCCCGGTGGCGGTGCGATCGGCTGCGGGTAGGCGACCAGGAGAGACACGGCACCGGGCATCGGCGGGTAGCCGGGATGGTGAGGGGGGTACGACATCGCCACATCCTGGCATGCGCTGTTGCATCGATGCGTCACTGTGGGCGCAGAGCGGTCACCGGTGTGAAGGTGGGTCGGCGCCAATGGTCCATGCAGCCGAAGAAGCGATATCGGGGTGGGCGGCGTTCGGGTGGGTCGTCGCGATCGCCGCCGGTGGCGGTCTCCTGGTGTTGGGGCTGATCTGGCTGCTTGTACGCGGCGAGCAGTCGCGCGACGCCCAGCTCGTCCAGCAGCTGCGGGCCGATCTGCTACCGGAGGCCGCCCGGACCGGATGGGTCGAGTCCGAGCCCGTTCCGGAGCTGACCCGGTGGGGCCTCGGCACGGTCGTGCCGGACGAGAAGCGCTGCTGTTCGCTCGCCAGCCAGCAGGCGGGTCAACCGGCAGCCCTGGTCTGGTGCGTGCACGACGACAACGACGGGACGACACGTTACACGGTGCTGCTCGTCGGGCTGGCCGTCCCGGTGCCGGCCATGGAGATCCGCCGCCGGTTCAATATTCTCTCCCTGTTCAATATTCTCTCCCTGCCCCGGTCCAGGCCGACCGGTCAGGAAACCGACGAGGACGCTCGGTTCGAGCGGACCTTCAAGATCGTGTCGTACGCCGATCCCGATGCCCTCCGTCGGCTGTCGACCGGCCCGGTGCGTCGCGCCCTGCATCGACTGCACGAGTTGGGTGGGCTGGACCATGAGCCGATCCGGTTGGAAGGCCGGGCGATGCGCGTCGTCCTGTACGGCTGGCCACGGCTACCGGCAATCAGCGAACGACTGACCGCCACCATCGAACTCGCCACCGCGCTGTCGACGGCCGGTACCGACGACCCGGCGCCGGCAGGTACCTGACCGGCGGATGTTCGAGTCAACGGAGCGGTGCCTGTGGAGATCATCGTCCTGGCCGTCCTCGCGGTCAGCGTGTTGACGATAGTGGTGTCCTTCTATCTGGGTGGCCGGATACGGAGGCTGCGCAGGCTCGCGGAGCTCGTCTCCGGTACGCCGAGGCTGACCGCCGAGGACGCCGCGTCGGCGGTGGCGGCGGAGCAGGTTGCGGCGGGGCGGGTGGCCGTGGTCGGGCGTACGGTCGCCGGGCCCGGCGGGCTGGTGCCGGCCCCTCTGTCGGGCATCGACTGCGTCTGGTACCGGATCGTCGTCATCCGGCAGGACACCGTCGGCTCCAACGAGGGCGTCGGCTCGTTCGAGCTCTACACCACGTCGGGTGGGACCGATCCGATCCCGGTGGTCGACGGGCCGCAAACTCTGCTGCTGCACGTCACGGTGGAGCTGGCCGGGCAGGCGTTGGCGCCGTGGGCCGGTTCGTTGTTCGAGGTCAGCGTGACGGAGCACACCGCGCGGACCCGCTCCGACCCCGTACCGCCGGCTCCTCGGCTGGCCGAGCTGCAACGGTCCGGCGCAATCGGTCCGGAGCAGTTGCGACCCGGGCGCGACACCCGGGGTTTCATGGTCGCCGAGTACGTCGTCCGGGCCGATCGACCCGTACTCGCCATCGGTCGGCCCCGACCGTACGGCGACACGGTGGCGCTCGAACCGGTCCGGGGTGGCAGCGGCGCGACGACCGCGACCGCCGAGCAGATCCGCGCGCACGTCGCACGGGCGATCGTGCTGCCCCAGCGACTCTGGCTGCCGCTGCTGCTCCTCGGCACTGTCCTGCTCGTCGTCGGCTTCTGCCTGGTAAGTGCCTAGACGAGCCAGACCAGAGCGGCCCATGGTTCCCTATCTTTCCTTATCTTGTTGTTTGGTTGGGGAGCATAGGGTAGCTTGACGCACATGGTGTTGCTAAATGTTGGTCCTCGCCGAGGTCGGCGATGAGCCCGATCTACCAGTCCGAGGACGCGCGCCGCGCGGTCGAGCAGCGGTACCGGGCGTTTCTGCGGCGCTGGCCGGTGCCGGCGACGGAGGCGACGGTCCCCACCCGGCACGGCGATACGTTCGTCATCGTGAGCGGTCCCCGGGACGGCCCGCCGGTCGTCGCGCTGCACGGCGGCAGCTTCAACTCGGCGGCGTGGACCGGTGACGTCGCGACCTGGGCGCAGACCCACCGGGTGTACGCCGTCGACGTCATCGGCGAACCCGGACTCAGCGCACCGTCGCGACCCCCGCTCACCTCCGGTAGCTACGCCGATTGGCTCGACGACGTGCTGGTCGCGTTCGACATCGGCCAGGCTGCGTTCGTCGGCGCCTCGTTGGGCGGGTGGCTGGCGCTCGACTACGCGCAGCGTCGACCGGGGCGGATCACCCGGCTCGCGTTGCTCGTGCCGGGCGGCATCGGTCGGCAGAGGTACGGCGCGGTCATCGGGTCGCTCTTCCTCCTGCCGTTCGGCGAGTGGGGCCGGCGCGCGGCCGTCCGACTCGTGCTCGGCCCGTCCCCGGCTACGTCCGATGTCACGCAGACGTCCGGTGTCACGGCTACGTCCGAGTCGGCGGAGCTGGCCGACTTCCTGCTGCTCATCCAGCGGAGCTGCCGGTCGCGACGCAACCGGCTACCGATCTTCAGCGATGATGGACTGCGCCGTCTCGCCGTCCCGGTGCTGGTCGTCGCCGGAGCGAAGGACCGGCTGCTGGACTCCCGGCAGACCGCCCGCCGGGTGCGCCGACTGCTGCCGCATGCTGCCGTCGTCCTGCTGCCCGGCACCGGGCACATCCCCATCGGGTACACCGGATTCGTCCAGCGGTTCCTGACCGGCGAGGATGCCCGCGTCCCGGACCATCCAGCCGGAGCGTGACTGGCCATCGGGTGCCCGCCGCCGGACACGACGGCGGGCGGCGGCGCTCACCGCAGCAGCAGACCCCCGACGACTGCGACGATGATCAGCAGCAGCCCCGCTGCGGCTGGGCCGCGGTGGTCGGCGGGGAGCCGGCGGAACAGCCGTGACAGTCGACCGAGGACCGCCAGCGGTGCCGCCGCGCGCCAGACGTCACGTTCGACGCCGCGTCCGGCGAAGGCCACCACGCCGGGCAGGTGGCCGACCGCCCGCAGCAACGGTCGCACCATCGCCCTGCTGGCACCCCGTACGGGCGGCTGGCCGGTGGATGCCCGGGTCAGTGCGGACCGCAACCCGCGCTCGTCGTTGGCCCAGTGTGCCCGGTAGATGATGACGCCGGTGGGGCTCAGCAGGTAGGCCGAGTTCGGTTTCGGGGTCATGGCCCGGTGCAGGTCGCCGTCGATGTCGTCGACCGCGACCTCGAAGGTGAACCCGTGGTGGGTACGCAGTTCCTGAGCGTGTGCCCACTTCTCCGGCGTGGTCCGTGGCTGGGCGAACACGTCGCCGGGATGTGCTTCGCGGGTGTTGACCAGCACGAACCGTACCTGTCCGGCGAATTCGGCGTGCAGGGCGCGCAGGATCGGGCCGGCGCTCTCGGTGACCGGGCAGGTGCGTGATCCGAAGATCATCAGCACCGGCAGTGGCCCCAGGTCGTCACTGCGAAACCGCCCACCGTCCAGGGTGGGCAGATCGAAGGCCGGCACCGGGTCGCCGGCGCCGGGCGCGTCGGCACGGAAGAACATGTCGTCGATGAGCAACGCGGTGGTGAAGCGCTCGAACCGGTACGCGGACTGTGGCGTGGCTGTGGGTCGGCTGCCGGTCGTGGTCGCTGGCCTGTCCATGGTTGGTCCTCCTGGGGCGTCGTGCCGTACGGTAGTTGACCATTCGGTCAACTGAGCCGGTACGCGAAGCCGCACGTCACCGTTGACGTGCGGCTCAGTCGGTCTGGTCGATGAGTGACCGGACGGCGGTACGGGTGGTAGCCACGAGGGCCGGATCGTCGTAGACCTTCGCCAGCAGCGCCATACCCTGCAGGTAGGCGAGGACGCGCAGGGCCGCCGCCTCCGGGTCGGTGGTCCGGGTCAACTGGCCGCGTGCCCGAGCCTCCCGGATGGCGTCGACGAAGTAGCGGGTCCAGGCCCGCAGGACGTTCTGCGAACGGTCGCGGCCCGGCCCCGGCTGGGCGGACAACTCCGTGGTCAGATCACCCAACGGGCAGCCAGGCGTCGCGCCGATCTTCTCGCGCATCAGCCCGAGCATTCGGGCGAAGCCGTCGATGAAACGGTCGATGCGGGCGAGTGGCTCGACCTCGGCCTGGAACGCCTCGTCCAGCACGGCCTGCATCATCGTCCAGTTGAGGTCGAGCACCGCCAGGCCGAGCGCCTCCTTCGACGGGAAGAAGTGGTAGAGACTGCCCCGGTGGACGCCGGCTCCCGCGCAGATGTCCTCAATGCTCACCTCGGCCAGCGAGGTGCCGTGCACGAGGTCGCGTGCCGTGCGCAGCAGGCGCTCCCGGGTGTCTCTCGCCATCGGCTTCCTCATCTCTTGACTGTCCGGTCAACAGCCTATGAAAACTTGACCGTACGGTCAAGAGAGCGAGGTGTCTGTCTCACCGAGGTGGCAGCCAGCCCACCCGCAGGGGATGTGACGGGTGGCTGTGCCTCTGGCACGATCGTCGTCGAGTCAATCGTCGTCGAGTCAGCGCTACGACCGAGCGATCCTCGATCCCTTGCGGACGATCTCGGCGCGGTGCCGGTCCAGATCCGCGATGTGGAGGTGCCACGTGGCTACCGACTTCGTCACTCGCTACGAACAGGCCAGCCGGTACTTCTGCGACCTCGTCGCGCAGATCGGTGCCGACCAGTGGAGCGCCCCGACGCCGTGCTCCGAGTGGGACGTACGGGCTCTGGTCGACCACGTGGTCCGCGGCAACCTCGCGGTGGTCCCGGTGCTTGACGGCATCGACCTTGCCGAACTCGGCAGGCTCGACATCGCCCGGCCGGACTTCGACGTACTGGGCCACGATCCGCTCACGGCGGTCCGCCGCTCGGTCGACGTCGCGGTCGAGGCGTTCGCCCGCCCCGGGGTGCTCGACACCGTCGTCCATCATCCGGCCGGCGACATGCGGGGCCGGCGGCTGGCCGGGCTGTGTTTCAACGACAACCTGGTGCACGGCTGGGATCTGGCCCAGGCGATCGGCGTCGACGCGACCCTCGACCCGGTGCTGGTCGAAGCCGCCCACGCGTATCTCGCACCGGTAGCGGGCTCCCTGCCGAGGCGGTACTTCGCGACGGCGCCGGAGGTGGGTCCCACCACGGACCGCCAGATCCAACTGCTCGCCCTGCTGGGCCGTGACCCACGAGCCTGGAACCGGTCGGCATAGCGGTTCGTCGTTCTCGTGATCATTTGATGCCCTGCTGGAAGAATCCCGGCGTGTCGCCCAGCAGGGCATCAAGTGATCATGGCGCGGGGGAGCTCCGCTGTCACCCTGCGGCTGTTCCCGCTCCGCATCGACTCCGGCGCACTGCTCGACGGGTGACCGGGCTCGACCGGTGACCGGGCACGGCGGGTGACCGCCGGTCAGTGGATGCGGCGGCCGTGCGCGTCGGGGATGCCGGACTTGCGGAAGAAGTAGGTGTTGATCTGGTCGCGCCACTCCCGCGCCGAGCGGACCTGCTCGTCGAGGCGGTCGGCGACCCGGGCGTACAGGGCCGGGTCGAGGCCGGTGTCGGCGATGTCCAGCCACCGCTCCCGCATGGCGATCGCCTCGTCGACTCCGGCGAAGTGGGTGTCGTAGATGTGCTGGATGACCGTCGAGCCGCTGTGCAGCAGGTGGTCGTACGGCACGTGGTGGAAGAACAGCAGCAGCTCGTCGGGGCAGTCGGTCAACGACTCGTACACCTCCGACCAGGGTTTCGGGTACTGGCCGGTGTAGCCGGTGCCGGTGGCCCGGGTCCGGTCCACGCCGACGCCGTCGCGGTCGGCGAAGTGGTAGGTGCCCCATCGGGAGTACTCGTACCCGTCGACGGACGGACCGTAGTGGTTGCCGGGGTTGACCATGAAGCCGACACCCAGCGGCGCGGTGTACCGCTCGTAGGTACGCCACGAGCCGTCCATCATCGCGTGCAGCGTCTGCCGCAACCGCCCCGGATCGGCGACGGTGCCGGCCGCGTCGCCGGCGGGGAAGGTCAGGTCGATCCACTCGTCGAGCAGCGCGGTCGGGTCGGCGGTCGGGTCCCAGCCGAGCCGGCCGAACGCGTACAGGTTGGCCTGGGCGAGCGGATGTCCGCACCAGAACGGGTCGTCGCCGACGTTCGACACGGCGGCCAGGGTGCCGCCACGCCCGGCGATTGCGGCGACCGACGAACCCAGGTCACCGCTGACGTCACCGTCGGCTTCCAGGCTGTCGCCGTCGAACCGGAAGCCGAGTACCTCACTCCACAGCGGAGGTAGATAGCAGACGTGCAGCTGGTGCCCGGTGTACTCCTGGGTGACCTGCAGCTCCACGGCCAGCCGGGTGGCCGGCATCGCGCCGATCACCGGCGACACCGGCTCGCGGGGCTGGAAGTCGACCGGCCCGTACTTGACCTGCACGATCGCGTTGTCGCGGAACTGGCCGTCGAGCGGGGCGAAATGGTCGTACGCGGCCCGCGCCCGGTCGGTGGTGCGGTCCCGCCAGTCCTGCCGGTGGTTGTAGACGAACGCCCGCCAGTGCACCACCCCGCCGTACGGGGCGAGGGCGTCAGCGAGCAGGTTGGCGCCGTCGGCGTGACTGCGCCCGTACGCGAACGGGCCGGGCTGGCCCTCCGAGTCGGCCTTCACCACGTACCCGCCGAAGTCGGGCACCCTGGCGTAGACCTGGGCGGTGGTGGCCGCCCACCAGTCGCGTACCGCCTCGTCGAGCGGGTCGGCCGTGGACAGGCCGCCGAGCACCATCGGCGCGGCGAAGGTCACCGACAGGTGCAGCCGGATGCCGTACGGGCGGAAGATGTCCGCGAAGGTTGCGACGTGGTCGAGCCGGTCGGTGAGTAGCCGCGCCTCGGTACGCCCCACGTTGACGTTGTTGATGGTGACCGCGTTGACGCCGCTGGCGGCGAGCAACCGGGCGTACGCCCGGACCCGGGCGGTGTCGTCGGTGATCGCGCCGTCCCGCCAGAAGATCGACCCGCCGGAGTAGCCGCGCTCCACCTGCCCCATCACCGGGTGCACGTCGACGTTGTCCCAGTGGTCGAGCATCCGCCGCCGGATCGCCGGCCGGTGCGTCCGCGTCGCCAGGTCGTCGCCGAACGCCGACTCGCCGAGCCGGACCACGTGGAACAGCCCGTACAGCAGCCCTGCGGGAGCGTCGGCGGTGACCGTGGTGAGACCGCCGGCCCGGCCGATCGTGTAGCCCTCCTCGCCGAGGCCGCCGACCGCACCGGCTGTCGCACCGGGACCGGCGGCACCGGTCAACGCCAGCATCAGGTCCGCCTCACCGTCGACCGACAGCCGGGTCACCGATCCACCGAACCGGGCGCAGGCCGCCCGCACCTCGGCGTACACGGTGGCGACGGACTCCTCGGCGCCGGAGACCAGAGTGTGCCGCGACCCGATGGCGCGCCACGCCTGCGCCGGCAGCCAGGCCGGATGAACATCGTCTGCCGGTCCAGCAACGGCCACGCGATCCTCCCGAGGTTTCGGACATTGTTTCGGATCCGTAGCCGAATCGCAGCCCTCTGCCGCCGCCGGGTTCGCCACGCTGGCGGCCGTCAGTCACCCTGTCGGTGTGGATCTCGACGACACACAGACGCTGGTCGCCCTGCTCAGCGGCCTGGCCATCCTGGTCGGGCTGATCGGCGTGATCGTGCCGATCCTGCCCGGTCTGCTGCTCTGCTGGGCCGGGGTGCTCGGCTGGGCGGTCTTCAGCGACGCCGGTGGCGGCCGGTGGCTGATCGTCGCCGCAGCGACCCTGATCGCCGTCGGCGGCACGGTGATCAAGTATCTGTGGCCGGGGCGGGACCTGAAGCGGGCCGGGGTACCCAACCGGTCGCTGCTGGTCGGCGGCGCGCTGGGCCTGGTCGGCTTCTTCGTCGTCCCGGTGCTCGGCCTGGTGATCGGCTTCGTGCTCGGCGTCTGGCTGGCCGAGCGGCAGCGGCTCGGTGACTTCGCCGCCGCCTGGCCGGCCACGAAGCGGGCGGTGCTGGCGGTCGGTTTGGCGATGCTGATCGAGCTGGGTGCCGCGCTCGCGATTGCCGGACTGTGGCTGCTCGGCCTGCTCGTGGCCTGAACCACGAGCAGACCGGGCGGCGCGTCGAATGTCACCAGACCGGCATCCGGGCGGCCGGGTAGCGGGAGCCGGCCGCGCCGTGCGGCAGGATCTCGCGGATCCGGCCGGCCTCGGCCGGGCTGAGCGGTACGGCGGCCGCCGCCACGTTCTCGGCGAGCCGTTGCGGGTTGCGGGTGCCCGGGATCGGCACGATGTCCTCGCCCTGGGCGAGCAGCCAGGCCAGGGCGAGCTGGGTGACCGCGACGCCCTTGGCGGCGGCCATCGCGGTCAGCTCACGCACCGCGGCCAGGTTCTGTTCGTAGTTGCCCGGCTGCCAGCGTTCGTCCCAGGTCCGCATGTCACCGTCCGGGTATTCGGCGGCGGGCCGGACCGCGCCGGTCAGGAAGCCGCGGCCGAGCGGCGAGTACGCCACGAACCCGATGCCCAGTTCACGGACCGTCGGCAGCACCTGCGGCTCCACCGTCCGCTCGAACACCGAGTACTCGGTCTGCAGCACCGACACCGGGTGGACGGCGTGCGCCCGCCGGATGATGTCCGGGCCGGCCTCACTCAGCCCGAAGTAGCGGACCTTGCCTTCGGCGATCAGCTCACCGACGGTGCCGGCGACGTCCTCGATCGGCACGTCCGGGTCGACCCGGTGCTGGTAGAGCAGGTCGATGTGGTCGGTGCCGAGGTGCCGCAGGCTGGTGTCGGTGACCTCGCGGATATGTTCCGGACGGCTGTCGAAGGCCATGCCGAACCGGCTCGGGTCGGTCAGGTCGTAGCCGAACTTGGTGGCGATCACCACGTCGTCGCGGAAGTCGCGGACCGCCTTGCCGAGCAGTTGCTCGTTGCTGCCGGTGCCCATGCCGTACAGCTCGGCGGTGTCGAACATGGTGACGCCGAGTTCGTACGCCCGACCGATGGTGGCGATGCCGCTGGCCGGGTCGGCCGGACCGTACGCCATGGTCATGCCCATCGTGCCGAGGCCGATCGCGCCGACTTCGAGCCCCTGCGATCCCAGGTTGCGCCGGGGCAGCTGCCGGCCGTTCGCTGTCTGTGTCATGACCCGACGCTATGTCCGCCCCGGGGGTGCCGGCATGGGGCGCGCTCCGCGTACTCTTGCCTGATCCTCTCACTGACGGCGGAGCGACCGATGATCGACGAGCTGGCGCGGGTCGTCGCCCGGCACTGCCCGGCGCGGGCGGTCGAGACCGCGGTGCCGCGGCTGCGGCTGGTCCGCTTCGACGACGAGCAGGCCGGGCCGACCGATCTGCTGTACGAGCCGATGATCTGCTTCGTGGCTCAAGGTGCCAAGCGCAGCACCGCTGGTGAGCGCAGTTGGCTGGTCGGCCGTGGGACGATGTTCCTCAGCTCGGTGGAGCTGCCGGTGACCGCCGTGTTCGAGCAGGTGCCGTACCGGTCGGCGGTGCTGCGTCTGGACGGACGGATGCTCGCCGACCTGCTGCTGGAGCTGGACGAGCCACCGTCGCCGCCGGCCGGGTCGGCGGAGCCGGCCGCGTTGACCACCGCGGCGATGACCCCGGGGATCGTCGAGGCGGTCACCCGGTGGGTGCGGCTGCTCGACGACCCGGCCGACATCCGGCCGCTCGCCGCCCGGATGGAGGGCGAGATCCTGTACCGGCTGTTGGGCAGCCCGCTCGGGCCGGCGCTGCGTCAGCTCACCGTCGCCGAGTCCCGGTTGTCGCAGGTCCGGGCGGCGGCCGGGCTGATCCGGGCCCGGTACGCCGAGCCGTTGACGGTCGAGCAGATCGCGGCGGCGGCCCACCTGAGCGTGGCGACCCTGCACCGGCACTTCAAGGCGGTGACCGGGATGAGCCCGATGCGGTTCCAGAAGTCCCTGCGGCTGCAGCAGGCCCGGCGGCTGCTGGTCGCCGGCGCCGACTCCGCCGCCGCAGTGGCCAGGACGGTCGGGTACGTCAGCGCGACACAGTTCAACCGGGAGTACCGGCGGGCGTACGGCGTACCGCCAGGTCGCGACGCGGCCCGGCTGCGTGCCGGCGACCCGGCGTCGGCAGCGTCGGGGCCGTCGCCGGCAGGCGGCTGAGGGTCGACCGGACCGTCGGGGCACACCGACGGCGCCTGGCCCGTCAACGCTGCCAGGCCGAGCGGCGCAGCAGTCGCATGCCGTTGAGCGCGACCAGCACCGTGGATCCTTCGTGGCCGGCCACGCCGAGCGGCAGCGGTAGGTGGCCGACGATGTCCCAGGTCGCCAGGACCACGATGACGGTGCCGGCGATCGCCAGGTTGGCGACGACACAGCGCCGGGCCCGCCGGGCGAGGGCGACGAGCGCGGGGACGGTGGTCAGGTCGTCGCGGACGATGACGGTGTCCGCGGTCTCCAGGGCGAGGTCGGCGCCGACGCCGCCCATCGCGACACTGGTGTGCGCGGTGGCCAGTGCGGGCGCGTCGTTGACTCCGTCGCCGACCACCAGCACCTGCCGGCCGGCGGACTGCAGTTGCCGTACCGCCGCGACCTTGTCCTGTGGTAGCAGGCCGGCCCGTACCTCGTCGATGCCGACCTCACCGGCGAGTCTGCCGGCTGCCTGCGGGTTGTCGCCGGTGAGCAGCACCGGCGACCGCCCGGTCAGGACTCGCAGCGCGGCGGTGACCGAGGCCGCGCCGGGGCGCAACCGGTCGGTCAGCGCGAGTACGGCTGCCGGAGTGCCGTCGACGGCGACCACGACGGCGGTCTGCCCGGCGGACTCCACTTCGGCGACCAGCCGGCGGGCCTCGTCGTCGGTGGTGGTCAGCAGTTGGGCCGGGCTGGCCACGGCTAGCTGCCGGTCACCGATGCGGGCGGTGACGCCGCGCCCTGGTAGTGCGGCGAACGCGTCGGTGGCGGTGATCGCGAGCCGGCGCTCGCGGGCCGCCGCGACCACGGCGGTGCCGATCGGATGCTCGCTGGGTAGTTCGGCGGCGGCGGCCAGGGCCAACAGCTGGTCGGCATCGTCGGTGGCCGGATTGCCCGGTACGGGGTGCACGGCGGTGACCCGGGGCCGGCCTTCGGTGAGGGTGCCGGTCTTGTCGAAGGCGACCAGGTCGGCGCGGCTGAGACGTTCGATCGCCCCGGCGGATTTGACCAGTACGCCGTGTCGGCCGGCGGTGGCGATCGCGGCGAGCAGCGGCGGCATGGTCGCCAGCACCACGGCACAGGGGGAAGCGACGATCATGAAGGTCATCGCCCGGAGCAGGGCGTCGGTGAGGCTGTCGCCGAGGGCGAGCGGGATGCCGAACAGGGCCAGGGTCGCCACCACGACCCCTACCGAGTAGCGCTGCTCAATCCTTTCGATGAACAACTGGGTGGGTGCCTTGCTGGCGGCGGCCTCCTCGACCATGGCCGCGATGCGGGCGACGACGGTATCCCCGGCGGGTGTGGTCACCCGGACCCGTAGCACGCCGGTGCCGTTGAGGGTGCCGGCGTACACGTCGTCACCGGGACGGCGGTCCACCGGGAGCGGTTCGCCGGTGATGGTGGCCTGGTCCACCTCGCTGGTGCCGTCGACGACCTGCCCGTCGGCACCGATCCGCTCGCCGGGGCGGACCAGGATCAGGTCGCCGACGCGCAGCGAGACGGTGTCGACCCGCTGTTCGGCGTCGTCGGTGATCCGGGTCGCCTGGGGTGGGGCGAGGTCGAGCAGGCTGTGTACGGCGTCGGCGGTGCGTCGGGTGGCGAGCGCTTCCAGCGCGCCGGAGGTGGCGAAGATGACGATCAGCAGGGCGCCGTCGAAGACCTGACCGACGGCGGCGGCACCGATCGCGGCGAGCACCATCAGCAGGTCGACGTCGAGGGTGCGTTCGCGTAGTGCCCGCAGCCCGGACCAGCCCGGTTCCCAACCGCCGGCGACGTAGCAGGCCAGGTAGGCGGCCCACCAGCTCCACGCCGGGGCTCCGGCCAGGTGCAGTGCGCCGCCGAGGGCGAACAGGCCGGTGGCGGCCGTCGCCCAGCGGACCTCGGGCAGCGACCAGACCGGGGTACGGCGGGTGGCGTCGGTCAGGCGCTCGGCGCGTGACAGGGGCGCAAGTGGCGCAGTCTCGGTCAGCACGGCCATTACAATAGCTACGCAGCTACGCAGGTAAGCAAGTAGGCGGCCTCGACTAGTCTGACCGGCATGCACACCTCGATTCCGGATTTCCGGATGCCGGTCGAGGAGCAGGTGCACCTGGCCGCGGAGACGTTCCGCCTGCTCGCCGACCCCACCCGGATCAAGATTCTCTGGGCGCTGCTACAGGGTGAGTCGTCGGTCGCCTGCCTGGCCGAGCTGGTCGGTGCCGCGCCGACGGCGGTCAGCCAGCATCTGGCCAAGCTGCGGCTGGCCGGGCTGGTCCGGGGCCGCCGGGAAGGCACCTTCGTCTACTACTCGGCCGCCGACGTGCACGTCCGGCAGTTGCTGGCCGAGGCGCTGTTCCACGCCGACCACGCCGATCGTGACCTGCCCGACCATGGTCCGGGGGAGCGGGTCCCCGACCACGGCGGGTGACCGGCCACGGCAGGTGACCGGTCGGCCGGCTTTGCGGTCGGTCGGCGGTTTCGGTCGCCCGGCCGACGATCTTAATGAAAACGGCTACCGTTATCTTCTGTGCGGAGATGAGAGGAGGCCGTTCCATGGCCGTACCGAAGCGCCGCACCTCGCGGTCGAACACCCGCCACCGTCGCGCCCAGTGGAAGGCGGCGGCACCGACGCTGGTCACCTGCCCCTGCCCACGTCAGGAAAAGATCCTGCCGCACCGGGCCTGCGCACACTGTGGTCTCTACCGGAGCCGTCAGGTCGAGGATCCGCGATGACCGGTGTGGTGACCGGCGACCGTCGGCTGCCGGTGACGGTGCTGTCCGGATTCCTCGGTGCGGGCAAGACCACCCTGCTCAACCACATCCTGGCCAACCGGGAAGGACGGCGGGTCGCGGTCATCGTCAACGACATGAGCGAGATCAACATCGACGCCGCGCTGGTGCGCGACGGCGGCAGCCTGTCGCGTACCGAGGAACGCCTGGTCGAGATGACCAACGGCTGCATCTGCTGCACCCTGCGCGACGACCTGCTGGTGGAGATCGCCCGGCTGGCCCGGCAGGGCCGCTTCGACTACCTGGTGATCGAGTCGAGCGGCATCTCCGAGCCGCTGCCGGTGGCGGCCACCTTCGCCTTTGGCACCGACGACGGTGGGGTATTGGACGACGTCGCCCGGCTGGACACCATGGTCACCGTGGTCGACGCGCCGCACCTGATCGCCCAGTTGCAGGCCGGGGAGTCGCTGGAGCAGCGAGGGCTGGCCGCGTACGACGACGATGACCGCACCATCGCCGACCTGCTGGTCGACCAGATCGAGTTCGCCGACGTGATCCTGATCAACAAGACCGACCTGGTCGGGGCGGCCGAGTTGGCGACGGTCGAAGCGCTGGTGACCAGGCTGAACCCGAAGGCCCGGCAACTGCGGACCGTGCGGGCGCGGGTCCCGATGGCCGAGGTGCTCGACACCGGACGGTTCGACCTGGCGGCCGCCGAGACCGCACCGGGCTGGGTCGCCGAACTCAACGGCGAGCACGTGCCGGAAACCATCGAGTACGGCATCAGCAGCATCGTCTACCGGGCGGTCGCGCCGTTTCATCCGCAGCGGCTCTGGGATCTGCTCGCCGAGCTGGACGGCTTCGGCGTCGTGCGGTCGAAGGGTTTTCTCTGGCTGGCTACCCGCCCGGACGTGCAGGCACTGTGGTCGCAGGCCGGTCCGTCGGCGCGGTGCGACCCGGCGGGGGTGCCGGTGGCCAGCTCCGGTGAGTGGCCGGACGACCCGGCCGAGCGGGCCGACCTGGAGTCCCGGTGGGATCCGGTCTTCGGCGACCGGCACCAGGAGCTGGTGTTCATCGGCATCGGGCTGGACGGCGACGGGCTGCGGACGGCGCTGGACGCCGCGCTGCTCACCGGCACCGAGCTGGCGGCGGCGGGCGCGGGGCTGGCCGCTTGGAGCGTGTTCCCGGATCCGTTTCCTGAGTGGGATCTCGGTGAGCTGGACGAACATCCCGGTGGGCTGGGCGAACATGGACATGTGTCGAGCCAGACAGCACAGACCCCTATCGCAGCTAGATGAAAACGATTACCGTTAGCTCCCGGTGATCCATCGGGGATCACCGGGAGGGAGTCTGTCTCGTGTTGACCGCAACCCGCCGTCGGGCAACCGGTGCGCTCGTCACCGCATCGGCGATGATCGCCGCACTGGTCGTCTCGGCCGCGCCGGCACAGGCCCACGGCGCCGGCCTGCCGGTGGTCCTCTCCGCCGGCCATGTCGACGTGATCGAAGTGGAGTACGAGGACGGGGAGATGGAGCTCGGCGTCCACGACGACACCGTCGAGCCCGGCGAGCACCGCCACCACGACGACGTGATCTTCGTCGTCAAGCCCGAGGCGAAGACCACTGTGCCCAGCGACCCGGCCTTCGCCTTCCTCGGCACCGCTGGCGCGCCGGTCTGGATCCTGCCGCAGGTGGAGAACGAGGACCTGCTCTTCGCCGGCATCGCCACCGAGGAACTGGAAGCGGGCGTCTTCGAGGGCGACACGGTCGACCTGACCGTGCAGCAGCTGATCAGCGCCCCCAGCTCCGCCAAGATGGCGATCTACACCGAGGACCTGTTCGGGCAGCCGACCGTGCTGGCCAACAGCCGCGACGGGCTGCCGGACGTCGTCGACCTGTCGGTCGGCGAGCACCTGCACGTCAACTGGGCGTTCAGCAAGGCCGGCGTGTACCTGCTCAAGGTCAAGGCCAGCGCCACCCTGGCCGGCACCACGACCGTCGTCGAGTCCGACTCGGTCTACCTGCGATTCGTCGTCCTGCCCTGATTCGGGCCGGATCGGAAGGGAGCAGCGTGATGAACACCTCCACCCGTCGGTTGCTGGCCGCGGTCGCGTCGAGCACGCTCGCGGCGGCGCTCGCGGTCGCCGCACCGGCCACGGCGCAGGCCACGGTCATCGAGTTGACCAGCGGCCACGTCGACATCCTGGACATCGATCACGTCGCCGGCGGGCCGGTCGAGGTCACTGTCGGTGACGACACCGGGTCGACCTTCGTCGAGCGGGATCCGTCCACCGTGGTCTTCGTGGTGCCGACCGCGGCCTACACGGCGGTGCCGTCCAGTTCCGCGTGGTCGTTCCTCGGCACCAGCGGGTACGCCTACGTCCTGCCGCAGACCAACACCGCCGGCCTGCTCTGGGCCGGCTGGGACACCACCGGGGTGGCCAGCGGCGCCCTGCAGTTCAACCGGGTCACGGTCAAGCTGACCGACGTGCAGGGGCCCGGTGGGTTCAGCGTCTTCACCGCCTCCGGCGGCACCCCCACCGTGCTGTTCGACAGTGGCAACGGGCTGCCGGACAGCCTGAACGTCAGCCGCAACACCCACGCCCACGTCAACTGGGGCTTCGACGCCGCCGGCATGTACGTGGCGACGTTCGAGGTCAGCGGGGTCCGGACGTCGAACGGGCAGACGGTGAGCGCCACCGAGGAGTTCACCTTCGAGGTCGGCTGACCCCTCGGCTGATCCTCTGCCGACCCTCGGCAGACGAACCGGCGGGTGTCCGCCGATCCATCGTCCGGCCGGTGCCGATCATCACCTCTTCGGCACCGGCTGGACACCGCAACGGGGATGACAACGGTTATCGTTTGCGTGCTAACGTGCGGTGCGCGGGGACGATGGGGAGACAGGTGGGACAGTGCGCGGACGGGGACTCGTCGGGTCGGTCCTGCTGGCGGTCGGCCTGACCGGCTGCGCGGTCCCGCCGACGCTGAGCGCCGCCGACGACCGTCTCCAGGTCGTCACCACCACCGGCATCCTGCGGGACCTGGTCGACAACGTCGGCGGAGACCGGGTCGCGGTCGCCTCGCTCGTCCCCGACGGCGCCGACCCCCACTCGTACGAGCCGTCGTTGCGCGACGTGCGCAACGTCGTCTACGCCGACGTCGCCTTCAGCAACTACCTGCTGCTGGAGGAGCACGCCATCATCAAGGCGCTCGACGCCAACCTGCCCGACGGCGTACCGAACATCTCGCTCGCCGAAGGTGCCGTCAAGTACGCCGCCGAGATCATCCCGCTGGTCGAGGACGTCGCGCTCGACACCATCTGGCTCGGCATGCGGGTACGTGGCACCGGCGAGACCTACGGCGCCGACCGGGCCTCCGACATCCTGCTGCAGAGCACCGCCGTGACCGGCCCCGGCACGATGGCCGCCTACCTCACCGAGTCGTTCGGCAACCCGGCCGTCTACCTCGACTCGGCCGACGGGTTCGACGCCGCCACCGGTTACCGGGACGACACCGCCACCCTGCCGGCCGACGCGCACACCCACATGAGCTGGGCCTTCACCGAGCCGGGCGTCTACCGGCTGACCATGTCGGCGCGGCTGGCGGTCAGCCCCGACAGCCGCCCGGTCGCCCTCGGGGAACAGACCTTCACCTTCGCCGTCGGCGTCGACCCGCACAGCGTGCCCGGCATGGCCGGTGCCGAGGTGCTGCGCGGCGGGCACGCCGACATCACCGTCGACCTCGACGCGGCGGCGCGCGGCGAGCCGGCGCTGTACCTGTACGCCGACCCGCACGGCGACGGCGGGACCCACCAGCAGGTGCACGACCCGGCCGACACCGTCATCGAGGTGCCGAACAAGGCCCTCGCCCAGGTGCCGGCCGGGCGGGACTTCCGGTTCCTCGGCCGCCCCGGCGCCGAGATCTTCCAGCTGCCTCAGGCGGTGCTCGGCAAGCACGTACATGGCGAGATCGACCCGCATCTGTGGCAGAACGTCCGTAACGTGATCGCCTACGTCGAGCTGATCCGCGACACCCTGACCGGCGTCGACCCGGCCGGTGCCGCCGAGTACCGGCGGCGCGCCACCGCCTACATCGCCGAACTGTCGGTGCTCGACGACCACGTCCGCCAGACCATCGCGCGCATCCCACCCGGCCGACGGCACCTGATCACCACCCACGACGCGTTCGGTTACCTGGGGGCCGCGTACGACGTGCAGATCTCCGGCTTCGTCACCCCGCATCCGGCGGCCGAACCGAGCCTGGCCGACCGGCGTCGGCTCACCGAGACGATCCGCAACCTGCGGGTGCCGGCGGTGTTCCTGGAGCCCAACCTGCGGTCGCGGTCGTCGACGTTGACCGAGCTCGCCGACGACCTCGACGTGCGGGTCTGCGAAATCTACGGCGACACCTTGGACGACCGGGTGACCAGCTACGTCGAGCTGATGCGGTTCAACGCCGAGTCGCTGCTCGACTGCCTGGCACCGTGAGGAGGCATCAGTGAAGTCGATCGGCCTGTCGATGGCCGTCTCCGCGCTGCTGGCGATGACGCCGGCCGCCCAGCCCGCACTGCCTGCCGCCCAGCCGGCATTGCCCGCCGCCCAGCCCTCGTCGCCCGACCCGGCGCTGGACCAGTCGATCGCCCCGGACCAGCCGGTGGCCGCCGAACCGGCGGTGCTCGACGCCGGCCACGTCGACCTGGGGCCGCGCTACGTCGACGACGAGTGGACCCTGCTGATCCACGACGACGCCGCGCAGCCGGTATGGCGGGATCCGGACCGGACCGTGCTGCGGGTCACCGACGCCGCGCTGCGGGCCGTCCCGGACGATCCGACGTACGGCTTCCTCGGCGTGCCGGCCGGCACCGACGTGCACGTGGTGCCGCAGGTGCAGCACCCCGACGTGGTGTGGGTCGGCTGGAACACCCAGGACCCCCGGGTGATGCAGACCATTGACCGGGGCGTCACCCTGGAGCTGGCCGACGTGGACGGTCCGGGCGAGGTCGTCATGTACCTGCAGGACGGCACGTTCAGCGAACCGCAGGTGCTGTGGCGTTCCACCGAGCCGCCCGGCCAGCCGATGTGGGTCGAGGTCAACACCCACACCCACGCCAACTGGGTGTTCACCGCCCCCGGCGTGTACCTGATCGCCGTCCGGGCCAGCGCCGACCTGGTCGGTGGCGAGCGGGTCTCGGCCACCCGGCACCTACGCTTCGCCGTCGGCGACGCGACCAGCACCGACGAGGCGCTGGCCGCGCGACCCGGCGAGGTCGCGGCACCGCCGCCGGCCGGGCCGGATCCCGCCGAGCCGGACGACGCCGGTGGTGGCGGTCCGTGGCTGGTCGTCGGCCTCGTCGTGGTCGCCGTCGCGCTGGCCGGTGCGCTGGTCGTCGTGGTGCTGCGCGGGCGGGCGGTACGGCGTCGGGTCGAACAGGAGCGTGCCGGCTCGTGACCGCGCTCGCCGTACACGATCTCGACGTGGACCTCGGTGGCCGCCCGGTGTTGCGCGGTGTCCGGCTGCACGTCGATCCGGGGGAGCTGGTCGGGTTGATCGGGCCCAACGGTGCCGGCAAGACAACGCTGTTGCGCGCGGTGCTCGGGCTGATCCGGATCCGCTCCGGGCAGGTGCTGGTCGACGGGGTGCCGAGTCGGCCGGGGCGGTGCGCGATCGGGTACGTGCCCCAGCGGCACGAGTTCGCCTGGGAGTTCCCGATCTCGGTGCAGGAGGCGGTGCTCAGCGGCCGTACCGGTCGGATCGGCCTGCTGCGGCGACCGGGGGCGGCCGACTGGCGGGCCACCGCCGAGGCGATCGACCGGGTACGCCTGGGCGACCTGCGTCGCCGGCCGGTTGCCGAGTTGTCCGGCGGCCAGCGCCAGCGGGTGCTGGTGGCCCGCGCGTTGGCGTCGCAGCCGGCGTTGCTGCTGCTCGACGAGCCGTTCACCGGACTGGACATGCCGACTCAGGAGCTGCTCGGTGAGCTGTTCACCGGTCTGGCGGCCGAGGGTACGCCGTTGTTGATGACCACGCACGACCTGATCGGGGCGATGGACGCCTGTTCCCGGCTGGTGCTGCTGAACCGGCGGGTGATCGCCGAGGGCAAGCCGGCCGAGCTGCGGGATCCGCAGCTGTGGATGCGGACGTTCGGGATCAGCGAACGGTCACCGTTGCTGCGTCTGGTCGGCGTCGACACCGCGGCCGTGGCTGCCGCGTCCAGCGAGGGGACCGGCTGATGCCGATCACCGAGTTCATCGCCGACCTGTTCAATCCGGATCTGGCGTTCCTGCCGAAGGCGCTGCTGATCGCGGTCATGTCCAGCGTGGTCTGTGGAGTGGTCGGCTGCTACGTGGTGCTGCGTGGGATGGCGTTCATCGGTGACGCCGTGGCGCACGCGGTCTTCCCCGGGCTGGCGGTCGCCTTCGTGCTGCAGGGCAGCCTGGTGCTCGGCGGCGCGGTCGCCGGGATCGTGACAGCGTTGCTGATCGCGGTGTTCGCCCAGCGTCGCCGGATCAAGGAGGATTCCCTGATCGGGGTGTTCTTCGTGGCCGCCTTCGCCCTGGGCATCGTGATCATCTCGCAGGCGCCGGGGTACGCCGGTTCGCTGCAGCAGTTCCTGTTCGGTTCGATCACCGGCATTCCGGACCGGGATCTCTACACGGTCGGCTTCACCGGGCTGGCGATCCTCGCGGTGCTGTTCCTGCTGCACAAGGAGCTGGTCGCGGTCAGTCTCGACCGGGAGTCGGCCCGGTCGGTCGGGTTGCCGGTGTTCTGGCTGGACATCGTGCTGTACGTGCTGGTCACCCTGGCTGTGGTGATCTCGTTGCAGACGATCGGCAACATCCTGGTCCTGGCGTTGCTGATCACTCCGGCGGCGGCGGCCCGGCTGCTCACCGACCGGCTCGGCGTGATGATGCTGCTCGCCCCGGTGATCGGCGGCGGTTCGGCGCTGGTGGGGCTGTACCTGTCGTGGAGCTACGACCTGCCGGTGGGCGGCACGGTCGTGCTGGTGGCGACCGGGGTGTTCCTGCTGGCCTGGGTCTTCGCCCCGCGTCACGGTCTGCTCGCCCGTCGCCGTCGGGAGCCGGCCGGTGAGCCGCACCGGGAGTCCGACGGTACACCGGAGTCCCAGGTCACACCGGTGTCGGCAGAGGTGGACGAACGGCCGATGGGATAATGAAAATGATTGTCGTTACGGTGCGGTGGGGCTTCCGCCCCGTCACGACCACGCCCCGCACCGGTCCACGGTGCGGGCGAGGGGAGGAACCAAGAATGAGAACGACAGGTGCCCGAACGCTCGCGGCCCTGGCCGGTGCGGCGGTGATCGCCGGCGGTGTGCTGCTGGTGCCGACCGCCGCAGCCGCCGCCGAGAAGGTGGTGCTCGCCAAGGGCCACACCGACGCGGTCGACGTCCACTACCACGACGGTGAACTGTCCCTGGAGGTCCACGACGACACGGTCAGCCCGTCGGTCAACCGCGACCCGGCCGACGTGACCTTCCAGGTGCTACCCGAAGCGGCCATGGCCGTGCCGGACGACCCCCGGTTCGCCTTCCTCGGTCCGGCCGGATCGCAGATCTGGCTGCTGCCGCTGACCCAGGACCCCGACCTGCTCTGGCCCGGCTGGAACACCACCACCCTCGGCTCCGGCGTCTTCGCCGGCGACAAGGTCCAGTTGAGCCTCGTCGAGGTCACCGGACCAGGAACCGTCTGGGTGTTCACCCAGGACAGCTTCGGTAGCCCGATCATGAAGTTCCGCAGCGACGACGGCCTGCCGGACGCCATCGACGTCCCGATCCGCACCCATGCGCACGCCAACTGGGCGTTCAGCGCGCTGGGCGCCTACACACTGACCTTTCAGGCCGACGCGACGCTGACCGACGGCACGGCCGTCAGCACCGGCCCGGTCGACTATTCGTTCGTCGTCGGCGAGCTCGACGGCACCGGTCCCGAGACCGTGCTGAGTATCGCCGGCATGGCCGACGAGTACCAGCCCGGCGACACCGTCACGCTGCAGGCGGTGCAGACCCCGCAGACCGAGCTGGACCACTACCACTGGTTCAGCCGCTGCCCCGGCAGCGACGACTTCGCCATCATCCCCGGCGAGGCCGGCGCGTCCTACAGCTTCACCGCCACCCGTGAGCTCAACGCCTGCGAATACCAGGTGAAGCTCTACGACGACAACCACAGCGTCGTCGCGACCAGCGCGGAGGTCTGGCTCTGGGTGGCCTTCACCCCGACCGACCCGGAGGCCTCGCAGACCATCACCGCGTCGATCGACCCCACCCAGGGCGCACTGGTGATCAGCGTCGACCCGGACGACCGTAGCGTCGTCCTGCCGCCGGCGCAGCTGACCAGCGGTGGTGACAGCTGGGAGAGCACCGGAAGCCTGCGCCCGGTCACCGTCACCGACACCCGGGCCGGCACCCCCGGCTGGAGCGCCTCCGGTCAGCTGCCGGAGAACTTCACCGGACCCGACGGTGCCACCTTCAGCTCCGGCTACCTCGGCTGGACCCCACAGGTGGTCGACCAGTCCGCCGGTCAGGGCGTCGTCGCGGGTCCGGTCGTCGAGCCGTACGTCGTCGGCGTCGGTGGCGGACTCGGCAGCAGCGCCGTTCTCGGCTCGGCGCCGACCGGCGTGGGCCGGGGTACCGCGACCCTGTCGGCCGGCCTGCAGCTGCGCCTGCCGACCGAGACCGTGCCCGGCACCTACACCGCGACCCTCACCCTCACCGCGATCTGAGGATCGCACCAGGGAACGGGCCGGGCGACGACACCAAGCCGCGTCGTCGCCCGACCCGTCCCACCCCCTCCGTGAAACGGACCACCCCGCATGCGTACGCCAGCAGCCCTGCTCGCCGGACTCCTCGCCGCCGCCATCGTGTCGACGGGCCCGGTCACCGGACCGGTGACGGTCGGATCGCCGAGCTACCCGCCCGTCGCGGCGCAGTCACTCACCTGGGGCGTCGCCCCGTCCAGCCCCGACGGGCCGAACGGCCGACCGGCGTTCGAGTACAAACTGGACCCCGGCGCCACCCTCACCGACTACGTGGCGATCACGAACCACTCCGACCAGCCGATCACCCTCGACGTGTACGCCAGCGACGCGTTCACCACCGACCAGGGCGGCTTCGACCTGCTGCCGGCGACCGGGGAACCGGTCGACGTCGGGTCCTGGGTCACGTTCGAGTCCCGCACCTTCACCGTGCCGTCGACGTCGCGGCTGGACGTGCCGTTCACCATCGCCGTGCCGGACAACGCCACCCCCGGCGACCACCCCGGCGGCATCGTCGCCTCGCTCGCCGCCACCGGCACCGACGCCGAGGGCAACCAGGTGGCGGTCGACCATCGGGTCGGCTCGCGGATCTACCTGCGGGTCACCGGCGAACTCCAGCCCGGTCTGGACGTCGTGGACCTGTCGACGACGTACGACGGCACCTGGAACCCGGTCGGTGGTGGCTCCGTCACGACGAGTTTCACCGTCCGCAACATCGGCAACGTCCGACTCACCGGGCGCCCCGAGCTGACTGTCGCCGGACCGTTCGGGCTGGCCGGGCGCAGCGTCACCGGCGATCCGCTGCCGGAGATCCTGCCCGGCGACAGTTTCCGGACCACGATCCGGGTCGACGGCGTACCGCCGATGTTCCGGCTGGGCGCGCGGCTCACCGTCGCACCGGTCGCTGTCACCGACGAGGTGCTCGACCCTGCCCCGGCGACCGTGACGCGGGAGAGCGGCCTCTGGGCCGTCCCGTGGCCGCAGCTGGTGATCCTCCTGGTGATCGGGCTGGCCGGCTGGCTGATTACTGCGCGCCGCCGCCGCGCCCGGCGCCGGCAGGCCGCACAACTCGAACAGGCCGTCGCCGCCGCGCGCGAACAGGGCCGCGCCGAGGCCGTACGGGACCGCGCGGTCACCGATGTCACCGACGACAAGACGACCCAGGGGACCTCATGATGACGACGATCCACCGCCCCACCGGTGCGGCGACCCGTCGCCGGTACGCCGCCGTGCTGGCGGTCGGTGCACTGGCCGCGGCCCTGATCGCGCCGGCCCCGGTGACCGCCGCACCCGCGACCGCCGCGTCGCCGACGCCGGCCTCGTCGCCGACGTCCTTGTCGGTGAGCGCCGCCGGGGCCGACCTGGTGGCGGTCGCGATCGACGGCGAGACGCTCTCGGTGGTCACCCGGGCGGCGGCCTGGCCGGCGGGTACGGAGTTGGCGACTGGTCGAGGAACTCCCGGCGTCGGCCGGCAGCCGGCGACGGTGGTCTTCGGACCGGCGGGCGGCGTGGCGGTGCGGACCCCGGACCATCCGGCGTTCCGGTTCCTCGGCACGGCCGGTCGGCCGATGTGGGCACTGACCGGTGGCGACACCGATTTTCCGTACCTGGACACGACGGCGGTGCCCCGCGGGGCGGTCCGCGGCGACACCATCGAGCTGTCGCTGCGTCAGGTCGACGGCCCGGGTGGATTCGCCGCCTACACCCTCGGTGGGCTCGGCGAGCCGACGCCGTTGTTCGGCACCCTCGACGCGATGCCGCGTACCGCTCGGCTGCCGGCAGCGACCAGGACCGGCGGTCTGGTCTGGCTCTTCGACGCTGCGGGCGAGTACCGGCTGACGCTGTCGGCGGCCGCGACGCTGGCCAACGGCACCGAGGTGACGGCCGACGCCGACTATCGGGTGCTGGTGCCGTGGCTCGACGAGGCGTGGCCCGAACCCGCAGACACCCGGCCGGTGCCGGCCCCGGCTCCCGCTCCGGCGGCGGACCTGGCGAGGGCGTCCGGTGCCGCCCCGGGCGACGGTGTACCGCTCGGTGCCGATTCGCCGTCGGCCGGCACCCCCGCGCGGGCGCTGGCGGCGGGTGCCGCACCGGCGGCGACCAGCGCCGCGTCGCCGCTCGCGGCAGCGGTTCAGCAGGACGGGTCACGGGTGGTGATCGACGACGGTCATGTCGACATGGGTCCGGATCTCACCGGTGCGGACTGGACGATCCGCCTCAAGGACGACACCGTCTCGCCCCCGGTGTGGCGCGAGCTCGCCGACGTGGTGCTGCACGTCAAGGACAACGCGAAGATCACCGTTCCGGACGACGCCGACTTCCTCGGTGCACCCGGGGACGAGGTGTGGCTGTTGCCGCAGGGGCAGCGTTCCGGGATCGTCTGGCCGGGCTGGAACACGCAGCATCCGTCGGTCGTGGCCGGGGTTCGTGGCCCGGTCACCTGGACTTTCAAGGGTGTCGACGGCCCCGGTCGGTTCGCGCTGTTCCTGACCGGGTCGTTCGGTGAATCCGAGGTGCTGTTCGATTCGTCGGCCCGGCTGCCGCAGCAGCTCGACATCCCGATCAACACGCACGCCCACGGCAACTGGGCGTTCAGCGAGCCCGGGATCTACCGGCTGGCCTTCGAGATGTCGGCCACCACGTCGTCGGGATCGACGGTCACCGACTCCCGCTCGCTCACCGTGGCGATCGGTGACGCGACGGACCCGGACACGGGCTTCGGGCCCGGCGGCGACGACAACCCGGGTGGTGGCGGCTCCGGTGACGGGAGACTGCCGCGGACCGGATCGTCGTGGCACCTGCCGGCCACCGGAGCCATCCTGGTGATCGCTGGCGCGCTGGTGTTGTTCGCGACGCGTCGCTCAGTGCTCGTCGTAGTGGTCGCCGTGTGCGGCGTGTCGGTGCCCGGCGTGGACGAAGTCCTGGTGGTCGCCATGGGCCACTATCTCGTGGCCACAGTCGGGACCATGCGTGTGGTCAGCATGTGACTCGGCTGTCACGTGCTGGTCCGTGCCGCACTCGTCCCAGTGCCCGGCGTGCTCGTGGTGGACGTGTCCGTCGTGCAGGTAGTCCGTGTGCCCGTCGTGGGTCACCGCGGCGTGCCCGCAGGTCGCGGAGTGGCTGTGCGGGTGTTCGGTGTGCACCGGGTGAGACATGGATACTCCCTAATCTATGTTTACATTGCGATACGAGCATACGTCATCCGGGCTCGACGTGCGGGGCGTGTTCCGACGTGCCTGGCATGTTCCGGGTCCGGGAGTGCGATGGCTCTGGTAAAATGACAACCATTTCCGTCAACCGCCAGGAAGGCCAGTTCCCGCCGATGAAGCCTGATATCCACCCTAAGTACGATTATGTGGTTTTCCGGGATCGAAGTGCGGACTTTGCGTTCTTGACCCGATCGACCGCGACCAGCCAGAAGACGATCGAGTGGACCGACGGCCAGACGTACCCGGTGGTCGACGTGGAGATCTCCTCGGCCAGCCACCCGTTCTGGACGGGTCGGCAGCGCCTGCTGGACAGTGCCGGTCGAGTGGAGAAGTTCCGTGCCAAGTACGCCCGGAAGAAGCGCCCGGAGCGGGGCGACGCCACCGCCGGCTAGCGTACGCAGCCCCCCGCGCTTCCCGGTGTGTCGTGGCCGGGTTAGCCGAGCCGGTCGCCGGGTAGCCGGCAGGTGCTGGTAGTCGCGACCGTAGCGGCAGTGGCCGGCGAGGAGGCGTGATGGCTGGCATCGGTGCCCGCGTCTGGGCGGTGGCCGGGGGGCGGATCCCGCCGGTCAGCAACGGCGACGAGCCGGAGTTCACCAGCTTCGACCAGCTCTGCCTGCTCAACGCCGGCGACGTCGACGCCGAGGTCGAGCTGACCGTGTACTACGACGATCAGGAGCCGGCGGGGCCGTACCGCTGGGTGGTGTGGGCGCGCCGGATCCGGCACGCCCGGCTCAACGACCTCATCGACCCGGAGCCGATCCGGCTGGGCCGACCGTTCGGCTGCGTACTGACCTCGTCGGAGCCGGTGGTGGTGCAGTTCCAGCGACAGGACACCCGGCTGCCGGGGGTGGTGGCGTTGACCGACGCGACCCCGTACGCCGGGTGAGGGCAGGCCCACCTGGACCTGCCCGCACCCGGCGCGTCGGTACCCGGTCCACCCGCTCCGGCGTGCCCGGTCTACTTGCCCAGGAAGGCGAGCAGCGCGGTGTTGACCTCCGCCCCGTGGGTCCAGAGCAGGCCGTGCGGGGCTCCATCGATCTCGACGTACTCGGCCTTTGGCAACCGCTTGTGGAACTCACGGGCGGTGGCGTCGATGGGCAGGATCCGGTCGGCGGTGCCGTGCAGGATCAGTGCCGGCACGTCGATCCGGTCGATGTCGTCCCGGAAATCGGTGAGCCAGGTCGGCACGACCGCGCTGGAGGCGAACCACCCGGCGCCGGCCGCGACGTTCCAACTGTTGCGCAGTGCCTCCTCGGAGAGTCGGCCGCCGAGCGTCTCGTCGGTGTTGTAGAAGTCGCGGTAGAAGTCGCTGAAGTAGGCGTACCGGTCGGCGGTGACGGCGGCGAGGATGCCGTCGAAGACCTCCTGCGGCACGCCGGTCGGGTTGTCGTCGGTGGCCAGCAGGAACGGCTCCAGCGAGGCCAGGAACGCGGCCTTGGCGACCCGGGCTGAGCCGTACCGGCCCAGGTAGCGGCCCACCTCGCCGGTGCCCATGCTGAATCCGACCAGCACGACGTCGGTGAGGTCCAGGGTTTCCAGCAGGGTGTTCAGGTCGGCGGCGAAGGTGTCGTAGTCGTATCCGACGGTGGGCTGGCTGGACTGCCCGAAGCCGCGTCGGTCGTAGGTGATGACCCGGTAGCCGGCGGCGAGCAGCGCCGCGCTCTGCTTCTCCCAGGAGTGCCCGTCCAGCGGGTAGCCGTGGATGAGCACCACCGGCTGTCCCTGGCCGTGGTCCTCGTAGTAGAGGTCGATGTTGGTGCTGTTCTCCTGGCCGACGGTGATGTACGGCATGACGACCTCCGGTCGCTCGGCGCGAGAACGGTCGTTCTCGCTTGCTGTGTCATACAGTAGAGAACGACCGTTCTCTCCGCCAGCCGGAAGTCGACGATCCGCCGGTGACCCTCGTCACCGGCGACAGCCGTCAGCCGGGTGGCGGCCCGACCTGAAGGAGGAGACATGCCGGCGTTGACCGACGACGAGGTGCGGCGCAGGGTGCTCGACGCCGCCGATCAGCTCTTCTACGCCCGGGGCGTGCAGGCCGTCGGCATGGACGCGCTGCGCGCCGAGGCGGGAGTCCCGCTCAAACGGCTCTACCAGGTCTTCGGGTCGAAGGAGGCTGTGGTCGAGCAGGTGCTGACCCGCCGGCAGCGAATGTGGAACGACCTGGTGGACGCCGCCCTGGCCAGCGGCGGCACGCCACGCGACAAGCTGCTCGCCATCTACGACGGGCTCGCCCAGTGGTCCACGGACGACGACTTCCGTGGCTGCCTGTTCATCAACACCTTCGGCGAACTGGGCGGGACCACGCCACGCGTCGCCGAGTTCGTCCGGGCGCAGAAGGCCGAGTTCCAGCAGCGGGTGGCGGCGCTGGTCGCCGAAGCCGGCGGATCCGCGACCCTGGCCGCCCAACTCGCGATTCTCGCCGAGGGCGTACAGACCACCACCGCGATCGCCGGCGACAACGCCGCCGCCGCTCACGCGCGCGCCGCCGCCGAGGTTCTCATCGGTAGCGCCCTCACGTCGACCACCGACCACTGAGCCGGCCCCGACCACCGACCACTGGGCCGACCCGAACGCCGGCGGCTGAGCGTCGTCAGCCGCCGGCGGCTGACGACGCTCAGCCGTACGGGTGCAGGAACTGGTGCGGGCGCAGCGCCTTCGCGGTGATCCGCACGTCACCGATCCAGCCGTAGAAGCCCTGCCCGTACTGCAGGTCGAACGAGGTCGCGCCGATCACGAACGGCAGGCCGAGGGTGGCGATGCCGGTCGAGGGCTGGGTGGGGTTGCGGGCGATCTTCGACCCGTCGATGTAGACGACGGTCTGCTCGGAGTCGTTGACCACGGCCAGGTGCATCCACCGGCCGGGCGGCAGGGCGTGGCTCCACGACGTCGGGTCGGCGTCCTGCACGTCGGCGTAGACGACGTACTGCAGGAAGCGCTCGGGGGAGATGTTCAGGCTGCAGGTGCACTCCAACGGGGACCAGCCGGTGGTCTTGCCGGCGTCGCCGCTGCGCCCCTCCCAGCTCAGGATGCCCATCCAGGCGTGGTCGCCCTGGTACGGGTCGGGCAGCTTGACGAACGCCTCGATGGTGTAGCCGTCACGGAACTTCATGCTGTTGATCGGCGCGTCCGGCCCGGCCCGCAGGATGGCACCCCGGTCCGGGCCCTTGCCGCCGTCGAAGCGCAGGCTGGCGTGCGCCGGCTGGCCGCTGTGGTGTTCGTCGGAGAAGGTCAACGTCTCGGCGTTGCCGGCGCCGATCCGGCCCACGGTCAGGTCGTTGCCGTTGCCGCTGAGGTCGCGGACCACGGTGCCGTCGAGCACCGGGTTGCCGGCGACCGGGCTGCCGGTGCCGGCGCCGAAGCCGGCCGAGTCGAAGCGCCAGTAGCCGACGGTGGTGTGGCGCAGCACCGCGACCGGCGGCCGGGCCGCGGGCAGTGGCACCGGCGCGAACCCGTCGAACCGGGCCGCGAAGTCGACCTCGACGCTGAACCGGTCGACCGGGCCGGTCAGCTCGACCGTCTCGGCCTGCAGCGGCGTGCGCTTGGCCGGATCCCGGGTGAGGAACCAGGGGGCGAAGGTCTCCACGTCGATGACGTTACGGACCAGATCGAAGTGGTAGAGCCGGATCATGCCGGCCCCGCCGTAGTAGCGGTCCTGGTAGTTGGCGATGTGCACGTGCACGTCGTGACCGGCCGCGTTGGTGAGGGTGGTCCGCCCCGGCGGCCAGTAGTGGCCGTTGAGGGTCAGGAAGATCTGGTCGTTGTCGCGGATCAGCCGGTCCCACAGCCGCTGCCCGTGGCCGGACAGCTGAGCCGCACCGGCGTCGTCGGCCCAGGCCAGGTCGTGGGTGGTGAGGATCACCGGCAGCGTACGGTGGGCGTCGATGACGCCCTGCGCCCAGGCGAGGCCGTTGTCGGAGGCCCGCCAGTCGAGCGCCATGATCAGCCAGTCCCGGCCACCGGCGCGCAGCACGTGGTAGCTGTTGTAGCCGTCCGGCGAGGCGCCGCCGAAGGTCGGTGTGTCGGTGAACCGGTGTGGTCCGAAGGCGCGCAGGTAGACGCTGTCGCCGCGCTGGTCGTCGCCGCCACGGATGTCGTGGTTGCCGGCCAGCACGCTGTACGGCAGCCGGCCGTCGATGGTGCGGAAGGCGTCGCTGGCGAGGTCGATCTCGTGTTCGCTGCCGTGCTCGGTGATGTCACCGAGGTGGGTCATGAACGCGATGTTCGCGTCCCGCCGCTCCTGGTTGAGGTAGCGGAAGGTGGCCTTCAGCGGCTCCGGGTCGGAGCTGTCGGCGTCGAACAGGTACTGCGTGTCGGGCAGCACGGCGAGCGCGAATCTCGGGCTCGCCGGGTCGAACGGCCCGCTGGCGGCGGCCACGGCGGGGGTGGCCGGGGCGCCGATCACCGTGGCGGCGGCTCCGGCGGCGGGCGCGACGAGCGCCGCCTGCAGCAGGGAACGCCGCTGCAGGCGGCTCGGCGCTGTAGCGTGCTGCGGGTTCTCGGGGTGTCGCGGCTGGTGGGTACGCAGGGGATCGTCAGTCACCCGAGCAACGTCGCGCCCGGTGGTGAGCGCCGGGCGTCAGCCGGCTGAACGACGGTCTGCGACCAACCGAAGATCAACTCGGCGGGGCCGGTGGAGGGGCCACCCGGGCGGCGGCGCCGGGTGCCGGTGCCGCGCCGCTGCCGGGTGCCGGTGCCGCGCCGATGCCGGCGAGCGTGCTGTCCACCACGGCGGCGACGTGCTCAGCCGCCCGGGTGCGCCACTGCCGCTCCGGCAGCCGCCGGTGTTCCAGGAAGAACAGCGACAGCGTCGAGGTGACCAGGTGCGCCGCGACGGCGGTCGAGGCGTCCGGGCGTACCGATCCGGCCCGCACCGCCCGGTCGAGCCACCCGGCCAGACCGGCCCGCATGTCGCCGACCACGTCCCAGAACACACTCGACAGGTCGCTGTCGAGCTGGCTCTCTCCGGCCAGTACGGCGATCAGGTCGGCGTGTTCGCGCAGGTGGGCGAGGAGCGCCCGGCAATAGGTCGCCAGCGCGGACCGGGGGTCGCCCGGGTCGAGCGGGTCGAGGACGTCGCCGACTGCGAGCCGGTAGCCGCCGTACTCGGAGACCACGTCCTTGAGCAGGTCGAGTTTGGTGGGGAAGTAGTGGAACAGCAGGCCCTCGGCGACGCCGGCTTCCTTGGCGAGCTGCTTGGTGGTGGTGGCCGCGAAGCCCTGCCGGGCGAAGACGCGTACCGCGACCTCACGCAGCTGCCGTCGCCGTTGCTCGGCGGCCTGTTGCCGGCTGGTTGCCATGGTCCTCCACATCCTCGATTGAAACTCGTTGAGTAAAAACTCAATGAGTGTATGCTCAATGAAGCGCCCCGGGGCCCGGTAACCGCAGCCAAAGGAGGCTCTATCGTGCACCCGTCCCTGCCCACCCGACCGACCGTGCGCGCGTTCACCAAGCCCGACTGTGTCTTCTGCGCCCGGGCCAAGCGGACGCTCACCGGCGAAGGCATCGACTTCCAGTCGTACGATGTCACCGCCGACGCCCGCACCGCGAACGCCAGCGCCTACTTCTCCGGCGCGTACACCGTCCCGCAGATCTTCCTCGGCGACTACCACGTCGGCAGCGCCGACGACCTGGACCGGCTGGCCGCGACCGGCCGGCTGGCCGCCCTGACCGGCGCGCCGCCACGCGGCGACCTCGACCTGGACGCGCACACCGACGACGAACTGGCCCACGGGGCGGCCGACCTCGCACTGTCCACCGTCATCCCCACCAGCGACGGCACCCACGACCCCGACCCGCAGACCTGGCCGATCCTGCACATGTACCGGAGGTTCTTCGGCTTCTGGCCCAACACCTTCGCCTACCTGCACCGCTGGCCGGCAGCGTACAAGCTGTTCGTCTACTGCCAGAACGCGGCGGCCGTGCAGACCGGCGGGCAGCGGCTCGGTCGGGCGGTGATGTCCGAGGTCGCCTACGCGACGTCCCGCGCGCACGGCTGCTCCTACTGCATGACCCACGCCGTCGCCGTACCCGGCGCGACCGGCCCGGCGGAACCGGACAGCGCGACCAGCCCGGCGAGCTCGGACAGCGTGGTCGGGCCGCACGAAGCCGCCCTGACCGACCTGGCGGCCCGGGCCACCCGCAACGCCGTCACCCCACAGACGTTGGCGAAGGTCCGGGACACCGTCGACCAGGCCCGCCACGGCGACGGGGACGCCCAGGCCAGGATGGACGCGCTCACCATGGTGGTGGCGTCGTTCGGCTTCCTCAACGTGTTCAACGACCTGGTCGGCCTGGAGATCGAGGGCGACTGGGCGGCGACGGCCAGTGCCCGGGGCGTGACCGCCGGCCGGCACGCGGTCGGCGACAGCAACCCGCGCAACCTCGACCACGAGCTGCCGTCCGGCGGGCCGACCCTGCCGCAGCTGATGGCCGGCTACGACGAACTCGTCGGCGACCCGGAAACCTACGCCGAACGCGAGCTGGGTTTCGTCCCGGCCTGGGTGCGGGCCTGGCCGGCCGCGCAGCGCCGCCGGCACTGTCACCTGTACGTCGAACTGATGCGTGACCGGCCGCACTCGCGGATCCCCGCCGACCTCAAGCACCTGATGGCCCGGGTGTCGGCCGTCGCCCGGGACCACGGCTACCTGGCCGCCGCCGAGGGCTACCTCGCCTTCACCGCCGCACCGGACCGGCCGGACACGGTGACCCGGATCGACCGCTGCGTGGCCGCCGCCACCGGCCGTGCCGACGACGGCGGCGTCTTCGACGACCGGGAACGCGCGGCGCTGCGGCTGGCCTGGCTCTCCGCCCAGGTGCCGCTGGTGACCCCCCGGCGGCAGGTGCAGCCGGCCATCGACCACTTCGACGCCGACGAACTGGTCGAGCTCGCCGTGGTCTGCGCGGTCGCGTCGATGCTCCAGCGGTTCGCCGCGCTGACCGGCCCGGCCGTCGAACCGCAGGTACGCGAGTTCCTCGCCCGGCACAATCTGTCGGCCGATTCACTGGTGCTGCGCTACCCGCTGCCGGACGGCCCGGTGTCGGCCGGCGCGGTGTCGGCCGGCGGGCGGTAGCCGCTCACCGCGACACCGCCAGTTCGGCGAACCACCGGCCGGCGTCGCGGAACACCTCCCGGACGGTCAGCCCACCGGCGGCCGCAGCGGCCCGGACCGCGTCGGTGTCCAGCCGTGCCCACCGGAACGCCGGCCCCAGCAGGGGCCGGCCCCCGGCGGCGGTGCTGACCACGTGCGCGTACCCGCGCCACAGCCCGACCCCGGGCGGATCCAGCTCCACCAGCAGGGTGCCCAGCGGATGCAGCAACGACCGGCACCGGCGCAGCAGCGCCACCGGGTCGCCGCCGATGCCGATGTTGCCGTCCAGCAGTACGGCGTGCCGCCACCGGCCTTCGGCGGGCAGCCGGTCGAACAGGTCACGGTGGATCGCCACCCCGCCCCGGGCCCGGGTCAGCGCCACCGCTCGGGCCGACACGTCCACCCCGACGGCGGTCACCCCGGCCCGGGTCAGCGCCACCGTGACCCGGCCCGGCCCGCAGCCCAGGTCCAGGGTCGGGCCGCAGCACCGGGCCACCACCGCATCGGTCGTCGGCTCCACCGGCCCATGCCAGCGCTCCACCGGCAGCCGCCAGCGGACCCCGTCACCCTGCACCAGCCAGTGTCCGCCGGACGCCGGAGCCAGCAGCGCGGCGGCGAAACCGTGGTCCGCCGCGTACCGGCCGGGCACGCTGGCGGTCACCGTCGCGCCCCGACGGCCGGCACCGGTATCCGGGCCAGAGCCGGCACGCCCACCGCCGCCACCTGACCGGCGAACCGGCTGCCGGGGACCGCGTCGGCCACCGCCAGCGCGTCCCGCCACTCGTCGACGTCGCGCAGCACCGGCAGCGGCGCGACCCGCAGCCCTCGCGCGCGCAGCGCCGACCAGGTGTCGCGACCGGTGTGCGAGGTCGACATCGGCACCCGCCGCAGCACCTCGGCATGCCGGGGATCGGTCAGACCCAGCGCCCACCAGCCGCCGTCGGCCGCCCAACCGAGCACCGCGCCGGTGCCGGCCCGCACCCCACCCGCCTGGGTCGGCGCCCCACCGGCACCGGTCAGCGTCTCGACGGCAGCGGCCAGTGCCGCGCCGGTCAGCTGCGGAGTGTCCATCCCGATCTGCAGCACCGGCCGACCCGGGTACGCCGCCGCCACGTCGGCGTGCGCGTTGGCCAGCCGGTCGGCGAACCCGTCCCCGCGCTGCGGCAGTACCCGCCAGCCGGCAGTCGCCACGACCAGCTCCTCAGCGGCACCCGGGTACGCGTCGGCGTCGGTCAGCCGGCCGGCCAGCGCCAGCACCGGCGTCACGGCACCGGCCGCGCCGGTCGCACGGACCGCGTCCATCGTGTCCAGCAGCGCGGCGGTGGCGATCCGGGCGGCCTGCGCGGGAGTGGCCGGCGGGCAGAGCCGGGTCTTCACCAGCCCGGCCACCGGTGTCTTCGCCATCACCAGCAGGACGGTCAACGGGCACCGTCCACGGTGCGCAACACCCGACCGAAGTCGCGGGTCGCCCGCAGCGTGCCGCGTACCGAGCCGGACACCTTCGACCGGGTGCCGGCCGCCCGGGGCGCGTACGTCACGTCCAGCTCGACGATGCGCCACCCGGCTCCGGCGGCCCGGATCATCAGCTCCAACGGGTAGCCGAAGGCCCGGTCGGTGACCCCGAGCGAGAGCAGCGCCTCGCGGTGGGCCACCCGGATCGGGCTGAGGTCCCGCAGCGGTACGCCGCGCTGCCGTAGCAGCGCCGCGACCAGCGCCGTACCGGCCCGGGCATGCCAGGGCCAGACCCGCGCGGACACCGGTCGGCGGCGTCCCACGGTCAGCTCGGCGTGCCCGTCGGCGACCGGGCGCACCAGCGCCGGCAGCTCCGTCGGGTCGAACGACCCGTCCGCGTCGAGCACGCAGACCAGCTCGGTCTCGGCGGCCAGCAGGCCGGTGTGCACGGCGGCCCCGTACCCGCGCCGGGGTTCGTGCACCACCCGGGCGCCGTGCGCGGCGGCCACCTGCGGGGACCCGTCCCGGGACCCGTTGTCCACCACCACCGCCCGGTAACCGGGCGGCAGCGCGGCGAGTACGCCCGGCAGGGCGGCTGCCTCGTCGAGGCAGGGCAGCACCACGTCGATCGGTGTCGGCATACCGCCGACGCTAGGACGAACCGCCCCTGACCGGGTGGCGTTCCGCGCTTACGGAAGTCTTACGGGCGGCAATTCTTACCGGAGGGTTACGGTCCGGCCGTTGCCCGGCCCGGGTGCCGGCGCAGGCCGTACCGTCCGGTGGTCATGACACCAGAATCCGCCACCCGGCGGTCCGGTCGCGCCGACCTGATCGTGCTCGGGGTCGAGTTGGCGCTGATCGCCGCCGCCGTCGTCGTCGGTGTGGTGCTCAACCGGCGTGGAGTCGGACTCTACGCCGAGACCGCGCCGCTGTACGCGTTCTGGCGTCCGCACGTCGGCTGGGGCACGCCGCTCGCCGTCGCGGTCGCCGTCGTGGTCGTCGGTTGGGGGATGCGGTGGGCGCGCACCGCCAGCTGGGGCCGACTGCTCGGTGTCGGCTACCTCGCCGCGGTGGTCTGGATTCTGTCGCTGGCCCTGATCGACGGCTGGACCGCCGGAGTCACCGAACGCCTCACCAACCAGGCCGAGTACCTGCACGAGGTGCACCGGATCACCAGCATCCCGGCGATGCTGGCCGGGTTCAGTGACCGGATCATCGACTTCCAGCCCGGCTCCTGGTCCACGCACACCGCCGGCCACCCGCCGGGGGCGCTGCTGGTCTTCGTCTGGCTGGACCGGATCGGCCTCGGCGGTGGCACCGCGGCCGGCCTGGCCTGCATCCTGATCGGCGCGACGATGGTGGTCAGCGTGCCGGCGGCGCTGCGCCGGCTCGGTGCCGAGGACGCCGCCCGCACCGTACTGCCGTTCCTGGTGCTGCTGCCCGGCGCGGTGTGGATCGGCTCGTCCGGCGACGGGGTGTTCACCGGGGTGGTCGCCGCCGGGCTGGCCCTGCTGGCCGCCCGCCACCCGGCGGCGCTGCTCACCGGCGGCCTGCTGCTCGGCTTCGCGCTCTACCTGTCGTACGGGTTCGTGCTGGTCGGGCCGTTGGCGTTGGCGGTGCTGGTGATGCGGCCGGGCCGGTTCCTGCCGGCGTTGCTGATCGCCGGCACCGGGGTGGTGGCCGTCGTGGTCGCGTTCACCGCCGCCGGTTTCTGGTGGTGGGAGGGCTATCAGCTGGTTGTCGAGCGGTACTACCAGGGCTGGGCGGCCGAGCGCCCGTACAGCTACTGGGTGTGGGCCAACCTGGCGGCGATGCTGCTCTCCGCCGGCCTGGTCGCCGGGCCGGCGCTGCGGCGCACGATCGGCGCGGCCCGACAGGCGGTACGCCGGGCCGCCCCGGCCGCCCCGACCGGGGCGGCCGGCGAGCCGCGCTGGCGGCGACTGCGCACCGGGTTGCGGGCCGCCGCACGGCCGACGGTCGTGCTGCCGCTGACGGCGGCGGCCGCGATCCTCGCCGCCGACCTGTCCGGGCTGAGCAAGGCCGAGGTGGAGCGGATCTGGCTGCCGTTCGTGGTGTGGCTGCTGGTCGCCACCGCCCACCTACCGGCCGGCACACGCCGCTGGTGGCTGGCCGGGCAGGCGGCGACCGCACTGGCCGTCAACCACCTGCTGCTGACCTTCTCCTGACCGGGTTCAGGCCGGCACCGGCAGCGCGGCCGGTTCGCGCCGCAGGGCGGCCGGCTCACGCAGCGGGTCGGTGGCGAACGCGGTCACCCCGTCGGCGAAACCGACCCGGGCGGTGAAGCCGAGCAGTCGAGCCGCCCGGCCCGGGTCGGCCACCACGTGCCGTACGTCCGCCGGGCGGGCACCGCCGACGATCACCGGCTCCGGCCCGCCCATCGCCGCCGCCAGCTGTCGGGCCAGCTCACCGACCGTGTGCGGTTCACCCGAGCAGACGTTCACCGGGACCATGCCGGCCGGCTGGTCGGCGACCATGGCCAGCAGGTTCGCCCAGGCCACGTCGGTGACGTGCACGAAGTCCCGCTGCTGCCGGCCGTCCTCGAGCACCTGCGGTGCCCGTCCGTCGGCCAACGCCGACCGGAACAGCGACGCCACTCCCGCGTACGGGGTGTCGCGTGGCATCCGGGGGCCGTAGACGTTGTGGTAGCGCAGCGCCCAGCCACCGCCGCCGGTCTGCCGCGCCCACGCCGCCGCCAGATGCTCCTGGGCGAGTTTGCTCGCCGCGTAGGTGCTGCGCGGCTCAAGCGGCGCGTCCTCCGGCACCCGCGTCCAGCGGAGTTCACCGGCGCACCGCGGGCAGCGGGGGTCGTACCGGCCGGCGGCCAGGTCGTCGGGGCGGCGTGGTGCCGGCCGGACGACGCCGTGTCCGGCACAGGTGTAGCGGCCTTCGCCGTACACCACCATCGAGCTGGCCAGCACCAGCCGGGTCACGCCGGCCCGGTGCATCGCGGCCAGCAGCACCGCGGTGCCATAGTCGTTGTGGCCGGCGTAGGCCGGCGCGTCCGACGGGTCGAGGCCGTGGCCGACCATCGCCGCCTGGTGACAGACGACGTCGACGCCGGGCAGCAGCCGGTCCAACAGATCGCCGTCGCGGACGTCGCCGCGTACCAGGTCGTGCCGGCGGACCCAGTCGGGTGGCTCGTCGCCGTGCGCCTGCGGCAGCAGCGCGTCCAGCGCGACCACCTCGTGTCCCTCGTCGACCAGCAGGTCGGCGACGTGCGATCCGATGAACCCGGCCGCGCCGGTGAGCAGTATCCGCATCCGCTCACGGTATGGCCGGTCGGTGGGTCGCCGGTCCGGTTCCGGCCAGCCGTCAGAATTCCGTAATCGTCGAACCGGGCCCTGACCGGGTCGTCGCGAACTAGCGTCCCGGTACATGGCCGCCACCACCGATCCGGCACCGGACCCCGGCTCCGGCCCCGCCGGCCCCGCCTCTGCCGGCCCCGCCGGTGCTACCTCCGCCGGCCCGTTCGACGTTGCCCACCGCTGGCGCAGCCCGCTGCGCGGCCCCTGGCTGACCTCGATCCTCGGCCTCGTTCTGCTGATCGGCCTGCCGGTCGTGATGATCACCGGGCTGCTCGACTACATCGCCTACGGGCCGCAGTTCGGTCAGGCGTTTCCGCGCGACGTCGGCTGGCTGCGGCTGCCGTACTTCGACTGGCCGACCCGCCCGTCCTGGCTGTTCCGGGCCAGCCAGGGCCTGCATGTGGCGTTGGGGATCGCGCTGATTCCGGTGATCCTGGCCAAACTGTGGTCGGTGATCCCGAAACTGTTCGCCTGGCCGCCGGTGCGGTCGGTGGCGCAGGCGCTGGAGCGGGTCTCGCTGCTGCTGCTGGTCGGCGGGATCCTGTTCCAGACCGTCACCGGTGTGCTGAACGTGCAGTACGCGTACCTGTTCGGGTTCGACTTCTACACCGCGCACTACTTCGGGGCGTGGGTGTTCACCGCCGCGCTCGTCGTCCACGTCGTACTCAAACTGCCCCGGATGGTCACCGCGCTGCGGTCCCGGTCGCTGCGTGCCGAACTGCGCACCTCGCGGGCCGACACCCGGCCCGAGCCGCCCGACCCGGACGGCCTGGTCGCTCCGCGCCCCGCCCCGGCCACGATCAGCCGCCGGGGTGCGCTCGCCCTGGTCGGCGGCGGGTCGCTGCTGTTGGCGGTGCTGACCGTCGGGCAGAGCCTGGACGGTCCGTGGCGGCGGCTCGCTCTGCTGCTGCCCCGTGGTCGGCCGGCCGGTGAGGGGCCGAACGGCTTCCCGGTCAACCGGACCGCCGCCGCGGCCGGGATCCGGCCGGCCGACACCGGCGACGGCTGGCGCCTAGAGTTGCGCGGCGACGACGACCGGGTGGTGAGCCTGAGCCGGGAACAGCTGCTCGGCCTGCCGTCGCACACCGCGCGGCTGCCGATCGCCTGCGTGGAGGGCTGGTCGACCCTGCAGACCTGGACCGGGGTACGGCTACGCGACCTGGCCGCTGAGGCCGGGGTGCCCGAGCCGGCGTCGGCCCGGGTCACCTCGATCCAGCGCGGCGGCCTGTTCAACAAGGCGACCCTGCAGGCCAACCAGGTGCTGGACCCGGACTCGCTGCTGGCGTTGCGGGTCAACGGGGTCGACCTCTCGCTCGACCACGGCTTCCCGGCCCGGATCATCGTGCCGGCCCTGCCTGGCGTGCACTGCACCAAATGGGTGGCGACCATCGAGTTCAGCAGGGACGGTGACGGCGATGGGTGACCGGAGCAGGCAGCTGCTGGCCTGGCGGCTCCGGGTCGGCTATGGGGCGCCGTGGTGGCACCTGCTGTTGCTGGTGGGTTGTTTCGCGGTCACCGGCTGGGTGGTGCTGAGGTTGGCTGGCGAGACGACCGCCGTACGGATGCTGATCTGGTTCGTGGCCGCGGTGATCGTGCACGACCTGGTCATGTTCCCGGTCTACGCGGCCGCCGACCGGGCGCTGCTCACCGCGACCCGGTCCGCCACCGCGATCCAGGCGGATGTCGGCAACGGTAGCCGCCCGGCGCGGCTGTCCGTGGTGAACCATGTCCGGGTGCCGGCGCTCGGGTCGGCGCTGCTGTTCGTCGTCTACCTGCCCGGCATTCTGCAGCTCGGTGGCGGCACGTTCACCGCCGCGACCGGCCTGACCCAGCAGCCGTACCTGACTCGCTGGCTGTTGATCAGCGCGGCGATGTTCGCCGTCAGCGGGCTGTGGCTCGCCGTCCGCCTGCCCCGCGCCCCGTCGCGGGACCGCCGATGATCCACAGCGTCGGGTCGAGGTACCCCGACCGGGATCAGCCGAGGCCGTGCTCGGCCGGGCTGGTGTTGAGGAGCCAGGCGAGCGGCATGGTTGCCTGTACGGCGTAGTGGTCGCCGTCCAGCCGGTGCACAGTCACGGTCTGAGCCGTGTCCTGGTCAACCACCCAGTACTGGGGGATGCCAGCTGCCGCGTACTCATTGCGTTTGGTCACCGTGTCGGTGCCTTCGGAGCCCGGTGAGACGATCTCGGCGACGAGGAGTACGTCGGCGACCGGCAGCCAGACCGCATCGGCCTGAGGTTTGCTCCAGACGACAAGGTCGGGGATGCGCCCGCCGATGCCGGCGCGGCCGGGGATGCGTAGTCCCACCGCCTGTGCGATCTGATCGGTGGGGACACCGGCTGCGGCGAGCCACACCATCAGCCGGGTCGCGATGATCGCGTGGGCGTACCCCGGGGGCGGCATGATCGAGAGGACTCCATCGGGGCTGATCTCGTACCGGTGGTGTTCGTCGGCAGCCATCATCGCGGTGAGGTCGTCGAGACTTACGATCGGGGGCATGTGCCTGCCGACAGCCTCTGAACTCATGCTCGCATCCTAACGGGCTGCCTCGCGGTGGACATGTGAACACCAGGCGGGACCGGCGCCGCGCCGAGCGGTACGGCGGCCCGCCGTACCGCCGTACCGCTATGGGTCAGGCCTTGGCCTGCATGCTGGACCGGGCCGGGTTGGCCTGCTTGGCCGCCTTCGGGTCCTTCTCGTCCTGCTTGGCCCGCACTCCGGCGGCCACCCGGTCGCCGATGTTCTTGTCGACGTTGCGCCAGTACTCGAAGGCACGCTGCAGCACCGGCTCGCTCACCCCGTTGAGCAGATGGCCGACGATGTTGTCGACCAGCCGGTCGCGGGCCGCGTCGTCGAGCACCTGGCGGACCATGGTGCCGGCCTGCCCCCAGTCGTCGTCCTCGGCGTGCGACGAGTACGCCGCCCGGACCATCTCGCCGTCGGCGTACCAGGTGCCGCCGTCGTCGGTGAGATTCGGCTGCGCCTGCGGTCCGCCGTACGAGTTCGGCGCGTACACCGGGTCGGTGACGTTGCGCACGCGCATCGCGCCGTCCTTGGAGTAGCTGTGCGTCGGCACCTTCGGCGAGTTGACCGGGATCTGCCGGTAGTTGACGCCGAGCCGGGCGCGGTGCGCGTCGGCGTAGCTGAACCCGCGGGCCAGCAGCATCTTGTCCGGGGACAACCCGGTCCCCGGCACCACGTTGTTCGGCTCGAACGCGGCCTGCTCCATCTCGGTGTGGTAGTCGGTGACGTTACGGTTCAGGGTCAGCCGGCCGACCTCGTGCAGCGGGTAGTCGCCGTGCGGCCACACCTTGGTCAGATCGAACGGGTTGAACCGGTACGTCCTGGCCTGCTCGAACGGCATCACCTGCACGTACAGCGTCCAGGACGGGAACTGCCCGGCGGCGATGTGCTCGAACAGGTCCCGCTGGTGGTAGTCGGTGTCGGCCGACGCCATCTGGTCCGCCTCGTCCTGGCTGAAGAACTCGATGCCCTGGTCGGTCTTGAAGTGGTACTTGACCCAGAACTTCTCGCCCCGCGCGTTGATCCACATGTACGTGTGGCTGCCGTACCCGTTCATGTGTCGCCAGGTACGCGGAATGCCCCGGTCGCCCATCAGCCAGGTGACCTGGTGCGCGGATTCCGGCGACAGGGTCCAGAAGTCCCACTGCATGTCGTGGTCGCGCAGGTTGTTGTCGGCCCGGCGCTTCTGCGACCGGATGAAGTGCTGGAACTTCATCGGGTCCTTGATGAAGAAGATCGGCGTGTTGTTGCCGACGATGTCCAGGTTGCCGTCGCTGGTGTACAGCTTGACGGCGAAGCCGCGTGGGTCACGCCAGGTGTCCGGGCTGCCCCGCTCCCCGGCGACGGTGGAGAACCGGACGATCGCCTCGGTCTCGGTGCCGGGCTGGAAGACCGCCGCCCGGGTGTACGCGCTGACGTCGCCGGTCACCTGGAACACGCCGAACGCGCCGCCGCCCTTGGCGTGCGGCTGCCGCTCCGGGATCCGTTCCCGGTTGAAGTTCGCCATCTGCTCGATCAGGTAGTGGTCCTGCAGCAGCAGCGGGCCGTTCGGGCCGACGGTGAGCGAGTGCTCGTCGCTGGCGACCGGCACCCCGGCGTCGGTGGTTGTCGGTGTGCGTTGTCGCTGGTCGGTCACGAGTTCTCCTCGGGTAGGCGGCAAGTCCGTGCGCTACTGGCACCCATACCCAACCAACGACGCCCTCAGCCCTGCGTGCTCGGCCGCCGGGCCCGACACCGGATCCCCGATCAGGCGACGCGGGTGGCCTTGATCAGGCGACGCGGGTGGCCGTGCCGACCGGCACGGCCGGCACCCGGTCGGGGTGCAGCACGGCAGCGATGGTTTCGACCCCGTCGATCAGCCGCGGTCCGGGCCGGACGACGAGGGAGTCCCCGTCGAGCGCCCACACCGGTACACCCGGGATCCGGTCCGCCACCACCCGGGCCTGCCGGGCGGCCCCGTCGAGACGGAAGCCACACGGTGCCACCAGCACCACGTCCGGGCCGGCGGCGGCGAATGCGTCCCAGGTGGTCTGCGTCGAGCGGGCACCGGGACGGGCGGCGACCGGGTTGCCGCCGGCAGCCGACACCAGGTCGGGCACCCAGTGGCCGGCGGTGAACGGCGGGTCGACCCACTCCACCACCGCCACCCGGGGTGCGTCGGCACCGGCGACCGCGGCGGCCACCGCCGCGAGCCGGCGGCGCAGGCCGGCGACCAGCACGCCGGCCCGATCCGGTACGCCGGTACGTTCGCCCACCGCGACGAAGGTGTCGAGCACCTCGTCGAGGGTGTACGGGTCGAGCGACAGCACGTCGGCGCGGCAGCCGAGGTAGTCGAGGGCGTCGGACACCTGGCCGGACGGCAGCGCGCACACCCGGCACAGGTCCTGGGTGAGGATCAGATCCGGTGCCAGGTCGGCCAGCGCGTCGGCGTGCAGCGTGTACAGGTCGTCCCCGGCAGCCATCCGGCCCTTGACGTAGCTGTCGATCTCCACCGGGGTCATGCCCCGGGTGTCCCGGCCACCGACGACGACGGCTTTGTCCCGGCGGGCGGTCGGCGGCTCGTCGCACTCGAAGGTCACCCCGACGAGATCGTCGTCCAGCCCGAGCGCGTAGACGATCTCCGTCGCCGACGGCAGTAACGACACCAGGCGCATCAGGTCATTGTGCGGGCTGGCAAGCTGTCCGACCAGCGGCGAGCGTCGCGACGTGAGTGATGTTCAATCGATTCCGGGCTGGGCCCAGGAGCCCTGGCCGAGGGAGGTGTCATCCGTGCCGACAGCCGAGATGTCCGTACGTGGTCGCCGTGGCGTCGCCCTCGCCACGCAGAGCCTGCGCGCGGCAGTGTCCGTCACCGCCGTCGTTGCTGCCGTCCTGCTGCTGCCGGCGTCGCCGGCTGTGGCGCACAACGCGCTGGTGAGTTCGCAGCCCGGGCAGAACACCCGGGTGACGCAGGCGCCGGAAGAAACTGAGCTGGTGTTCACCGAGCGGCTCAACGGCGAGTTCACCACCATCGTGGTCAGCGACGCCGGTGGTGCGCAGGTGCCGGTGGAGGGCCCGGTGGTGGATCAGCAGCGGGCTGTGGCGCGGCCGGTGCAGCCGTTGCCGGACGGCGTCTACACGGTGGCGTACCGGGTGGTGTCGGCGGACGGCCACCCGGTGCAGGGGTCGTTCCGGTTCGCGGTGAACGCGCCGCTGACCGCCGGGTCCGGTGCGGCGACGGCGAGTGCCGCCGCGACCGGGAGCGCGGCAGCGGAGCCCGGGCAGGCGCAGTCGGAGGAGCCGTCGGGTGGCCTCGGATGGTGGCCGTACCTGGTCGGCGGGGTGGTGCTCGTGACCGTCGGGGTAACCGTGGCGGCGGTCTTCGCCGCGCGTCGCCGACGGGTGACCTAGGTCACTTCCGGAACCGGTGTGGATCACGGCGCGACTACTCGGATACCACTCGTGAGGAGAAGGCGCATGTCAACAGCGGTCCAGGCTGGTTCGGTACGGAAGCGGGCACGGCGGCTCGCGGCGCTGTCCGGCTTCGCCGGTGTTGTGCTCGCCCTCGCCGGCTGCGGTGGCGACGGGCCGTCGACGACCGCCGAGCCGACGCCGTCGGACAGCCCGGCGGTGACGCAGACCGCCGGGCTCGTCATCGAGGATCCGTGGGTGAAAGCCGCCGACGAGGGCATGACGGCCGCGTTCGGGGTGCTGGTCAACGACACCGACGCCGACATCACCGTCACTGCGGTCGAGACCGCGATCTCCCCGATCGAGCTGCACGAGATGGCGATGCAGGACGGCGCGATGGTGATGCGGGAGAAGGGCGGTGGGATCACCGTACCGGCCGGCGGCAGCCACACCCTCGAACCCGGCGGCGACCACATCATGCTGATGGACATCGCCGAAGCGGTCCAGCCCGGTGACGAGATCACCTTCACGATGACGTTCGCCGACGGCGGGACGTACGAGTTCAGCGCGGTGGCGAAGCCCTTCGCCGGGGCCGAGGAGAGCTACGACCCGGACTCGGACATGGACATGGACAACGGCTGAGCGCATGCCTGCTGAGGAACACGTTGCCCGGCCGGCGGTGAACCGCCGCCTGCTGTTCACCGGCGGCGCCGCCGCGCTCGGCGGAGCGTTGGCCAGCGGTGCGGCGGTCGCCGCGGTGGTGTCCGGCAACCGGCAACCGGCCGACCCCGGTCCGACCGTCGTCGGCGATCCGCCGCCGATCGACTTCGGCACGGAGACGGTGCCGTTCCACGGGGCGCGGCAGGCCGGGGTGGCGACCGCGCCGCAGGCGTACGCCTCGTTCGTCGCGTTCACGCTGAGCACGGGAACGGACCGGGCGGCCGTTGGCCGGCTGCTGCGGCTGCTCACCGACGACTCGGCCCGGCTGACCCAGGGTGTGGCGCCGCTGGCCGACACCGAGCCGGAGCTGGCGGTGCTGCCGGCCCGGTTGACGGTGACGTTCGGGTTCGGCCCCGGCCTGTACGCGGCGGCCGGGGTGCCGGACCGCCGGCCCGACTCGGTGGCCGACCTGCCGGCGTTCGCGATCGACCGCCTGGAACCTGGGTGGTCCGGTGGTGACCTGCTGCTGCAGATCTGCGCCGACGATCCGCTGACGGTGGCCCACGCGCAACGGATGCTGATCAAGGACGCCCGGCCGTTCGCCCGGGTGCGCTGGGTGCAGCAGGGCTTCCGCCGGGGCCGGGGGGTCGAACACGAGGCGCACACCCAGCGCAACATCATGGGCCAGATCGACGGTACGGCGAACCCGACGCCCGACACCGAGGCGTTCGACACGGCGGTCTGGGTCGCTGACGGTCCGGACTGGCTGCGCGACAGCACCACCTGCGTGGTGCGCCGGATCCGCACCGAGATGGAAACCTGGGACAAGCTGGGCCGGGTCGACAAGGAGCTGGTGATCGGGCGGCGGCTGGCCAGTGGGGCACCGCTGACCGGCGAGAAGGAGACCGACGAACCGGACTTCACCGCGGTCGACGAGGTCGGGCTGCCGATCATGCCGGACTTCTCGCACGTCACCCGGGCGCACATCACCGACGACCGGTACAAGATCCTGCGGAGGCCGTACAACTACGACGGGGTGCCGGGCCCCGACGGTACGCCGGACAGCGGGTTGATCTTCGCCGCGTACCAGGCGGACATCACCGCCCAGTTCCTGCCGATCCAGCAGCGGCTGGCCGACCACGACCTGCTCAACGAGTGGGTGACCCCGATCGGGTCGGCGGTGTTCGCGATCCCGCCCGGCTGCGGGCCCGGTGGCTGGATCGGCGAGAGCCTGCTGGCCTGACAAGTTGGCGGTACGTCAGACACCGGTGTGCCGGACCGCGGGGGAGCGGTCCGGCACACCGGTGGGGGGAGGGAAGGTCAGATCATCCAGCGGTTGCGCTGCACGAAGGGCAGCTTCGCCCAGAGCCGGCCGAGACCCCAGGTGTGGCCGGCGTACGCGGCGGCGAGGACGACCAGGACGACCGCGTAGACGATGTGGTAGTCGACCAGCGGGTTGGTGGCGTGGGCGGGTTCGCCGCTGGCGGTGACGCGGTCGAGCGGGAACTCGGCGAGCCACATGAACACCATCATGAGGGCGCCGGAAGCGGCGGCGACGCGCAGCCCGATGCCGGCGATCAGGGCGATGCCGATGGCACCGAGACCGGTCATGAACAGGGTGTCGGCCCACCAGGTGCCGGCGATCGAGTGAAAGAACGACTGCAGCGGGCCGACCTCGACCGAGGAGAGGAAGCCCTTGGTCGGCGAGCCGCCGTTGATCCAGGCCCGCTCGGCCGGGGTGGCGAAGCCGAAGCCGAAGGTCTTGTCGAGGAACGCCCAGAGGAAGACGAACCCGGTGGAGATCCGCAGCACGGCCAGGGCCCGGGCGGCGGTGGTGGTCAGCATCGCGCCGGGGAGTTCGGCGCGCTCGAGGGGCCGTTCGATCGACCGGTGGCTGGTGTGCTGGGTGGTGGTCATCGTCGCCTCCGCGACTCGTATCTCGCTGTGACGAGATCAGCTTCCCGCGTTGGCGGTTCCCGGCGCCTGAGGCGGAACACCCGTGGTGGTCGGGACCTTGGTCCCGACCACCACGGGCCACCTGCCAGTCGAAGGCCGAGGTCGAGGGCCTGGCCGGGCCCTGCCGCATGCCGCCGGTCCGCTGACCCAGCTGGCTCCACGGGTCCCGAGCTGAGCTGTTAGGCCGGTCAGGAACACGACATGACGATTGTCATGGATTTCCGTATCATCTGGTGATGAAGAATGTGAAGCTCCGATTTGGTGACTATGAGTTAGATCTCGGAAACCGGCGGCTGCAACACTTTGGTCGAGCGGTTCGTGTCGAACCGCGGGCCCTCGATGTGCTGTGCCATTTGGCCGTACATCGGGACCGGGTGGTGAGCAAGCGGGAACTGCTGGAGACGGTGTGGCCGGGAGGCTTCGTCACTGAGGCGGCGCTCAGTACGGCCCTGTATACCGCCCGCCTGGCCGTCGGGGACACCGGCGGCCGGCAGGAGGCGATCCGTACCCGCTACGGGCGCGGCTATCAGTTCGTCGCCGCGGCCACACCGGTTCCTTCCATCCCGTCTACCGGCGATCACGCCGGCCGTGGATCCACCGCCTCCCTGGTAGCCCGAAGACAGCCGACAACGAGCAGTGAAGTCATGGGCTTCTGCCGCGCCGAGGACGGCGTCCGTATCGCCTACGCCACCAGCGGTGTCGGTCAGCCCTTGGTCAAGACCGCCAACTGGTTGACCCGCCTCGACATCGACCGAACGATTCCACTGTGGGCTCACTGGTACCGTGACCTGGCGCGTGGCCGGCGGTTGGTCCGCTACGACGAGCGGGGCGGCGGGATGTCGGACTGGTGCACACCCAGCTTCTCGCCCGAGGTGTGGGCAAGCGACCTCGATGCCGTGGTCGATGCCGCCGGCGTCGACCGCTTTCCACTGATCGGTACGGCACAGGGAGCCGCAACGGCCATCGCCTATGCCGCGCTCCGGCCGGAACGGGTCAGGCGGATGATTCTCATCAGTACCTACGTCCGTGGCCGGCGCGTGCGGGCTCGTACCGACCTGGATCAGAAGGCGGCCGATGTCGATCTGGATCTGGCCAGAATCGGCTGGCAGACGCAGGACCACAGCTTCCTGCGCGCCCTCGCCGCGCAGTTCCTACCCAATGCAACGGCGGCGGAATGGGACGCGTTTACGAGGTACCAGCAACAGACGACGTCGCCGGAAAATGTGATCCGTTTCCTGGAAGGGCTGTCTCGAATCGACGCCTTCCAACTCGCCCGACAGGTGAAATGTCCAACGCTGATCATTCACTCCCGGAGGGATATGCGGGTCCCTGTCTCCGAGGCCGTGGAACTCGCCGCGCTCATTCCCGGGAGCCGGCTCGTGGTGCTCGACAGCGGCAACCATCTCCTGGCCCCCACCGAGTCCGCTTGGGGGGAATTGGTCGATTGTGTCGACGAATTTTTGTGCCTCGATGCTACCGACGGGATCGGCGTTGAGCCCCAATTGGCGACCGGGGTAAAAGCAAAGTAAGTCCCGGTGTCCTTCGGCGGGTGCATGTCCGCAGGCCCCGATTCCGGGTCCGCCCCCGTACCTGCTCCCGGCGGAACCGGGCGGCGGCGTACGCCCCGTCTGGTGTCCGGCCGACCCACCGGCTCCCGGGTCAGAGCCCGGCGGCGGCGTCGTAACGGCGACGCAGATCGGCCATCTCCGGTTCGGCCAGGGCCTCCTTCATCGCCAGCTCCGCGTACTTGGCCGGGAACATCTGCCGCAGCCGGTCGACGAACATGATCTCAGCGGTGGCCTCGACGACCTGGATCCCCGGTGGCTCGGTGGACAGGTCCATGATCACCGGACCGGCGAGCTTCGGGGCGACGTCCCAGGGGCGGTCGGGTCCGGCGACCCCGCAGAGGTGGAAGCCGTAGACGGTCCGTACGTCGGCGAGTGTGTCGACGTCGGTCGGCTCGTGGCCGTAGACGTGGACCCCGCAGATCACCGCCGGTGCCGGCTCGTCCCCGTTGGCCGCCTGCACGATGTGTCCGGCGTGGTTGTGCTGCTCTGGGTCTGCCTGTTCGAGCGTGGCGCGCATCCGGGTCATGATCTGTCCGCGCAGATCGGCCGGTGTCAGTTCCGGGTCGGCCGAGTTGACCAGCACGACCACGCTGACCGACGTCGCCAGCAGGATCACCGCCACCCAGGCGAAGCGGTTTCGGTACCACCTGGCGAATCTCTCCCGGGAAACCATGGCTACTTCTCACCTCGTCGCCGAATCCGATGCCTTGGCAGACCAGCGTGGATGTTGCCGACGGGCAGCCCGTCGGGCGGTGCGGCGCGGGTGTCTGCCAGGTGCCGCGCTGTCGACGCTGCGATGCTCCCGGCTGGCCGTTCCCAGCGCGGTTGCCCCCACGCTGCGGCGATGTGAGTCATTTCACCACGAGCGGACCCAATTCAGCAACATCGATGCCGGTGTGGATGTAGGGGATACCCAAGAGGTGCGTGGTGTTCGAGGAGTATCCACGTGATACTCCGTGCACAAGGGGCGGCGAACCGGGTGTGGACCGGGTTCTGGGGTCGGAGGTCGTCCGAGGCAGGATCACCGAAGGAGGCTCATCGTGAGATTGTCCCGCTCGGTCAAGATGGCGCTCGCCGTGGCAACCGGCCTGGCGCTGACCTTGGCCATCAGTCCATCGACCGCGTCGGCGGCCAATGGCGCGAGTTCGGCGGCTCCGGCCCCTGCCGCCGGAACCTCGCAGGCGACCTGGCACCTGTCCGACTACGAGCAGCGTGCCTGTCTCCCGGCGAACGTATCCAACTTCACGTACTTCGTTGGATTCGTCGCCGGCTCCTGGTCGACGCCCCTGCACGTCGACATGCACGGTCTGCCCGAGGGTACTGACTACGGCCTGCCGGTTCCGATCCCGCCGGGGTCGAACGGCGACCGGTACGTCGGCATCGCCTGGGTGGCGATGACCCTGCCGCCGCTGGACTTCGGCGAGTACCCGGCCGAGATGACGCTGACCGACGGCGTGGTGACCCAGAGCATGCCGATCATGATCAAGATCCAGGAACGGTGGGGGTGCGGGCTCTGATCAACTCGCCGAGGTCACTCGCGACCTCGTGAGTTGATCCAGACGCCCTGATCCGGGCTCCAAAGTGAGGACCTCGCCGTGGGTGTGGCCGTCGCCGACCACGCCCGCGACGAGGTCCTCACTGGTTCCGCAGGCGGACTACCCGGCTGAGCAGGCGGGGGTCATGCCGGTGCCGGTACCGGTGCCCTGGAAGCCGAACTCGGTCGACTGGCCGGCACCGATGTTGCCGTTGTAGCTGACGTTGCTGAACTGGACGGTGCCGCTGTTACCGCTACGGCTGGCGTTCCAGGCGTTGGTCACACTGGCACCCGACGGCAGGGCCATCGTGACCGACCAACCGTTGACCGGCGAGGAGCCGGCGGTCACCCGTACGGTGGCGACGAAGCCGCCCGGCCACTGGTTGACCGAAACCGTCGCCGTGCAGCCGCCAGCCGGTGGCGGGGTCGTGGGTGGCGGGGTCGTCGGTGGCGGAGTCGTCGGCGGAACGGTGGTGGGCGGCGGGGTCGTCGGCGGCGGGGTGGTGGGCGGCGGAGTCGTCGGTGGAGCCGTGGTCGGCGGCGGTGTGGTCGGGCCGTCGGCGAGGGTCGGCGTCGTCCAGTCCCGCCACTGGGCCAGGTTGCCGGACTTGTTGCTGGCGATCCGGAAGGTGCCGGCCGCGCTGCCGGTGTTCAGCAGGTACTTCTGAATGTGCTGCTGCAGTGGGGTACGCCACTCCGACCGGCTGGCGCAGTGGCTGCCGTCGGAGACGGCGGACCAGTAGGTGATGTTCTCGTACGCCCCGAGCGCCCGGTAGATCTCGGCGCCGCCGAGCGCGGCGACGCTGCCGGACTGGGCCGCCAACCAGTCGATGTGCGGGTTCTCCATGATGAACAGGCCACGCGGGGCGACCATGCCGACCATCTGGTGGGTGTCCACCGGCAGGCCAGCCGGGTTGCCGGTGTACGAGCCGAACGCGTCGCCGAGCCACGGCTGCTCGCCGTACGCGCTGCTCAATGGCTGTGCCCCGGCTTCCTGGGCGATCGCCCGGAAGGCCGGCGCGCCACCGCTGCCCGACTCGATCGGCATGGTCAGCGCCACCCGCTGGTCGAAGACGCCAGCCACGAAGGCCCCCTTGCCGAACCGGGAGCAGCCGGTGACGCCGATGTCGGTCCGCAGGATGTTGCCGCCGGACTGCTCGATGACGTCGATGATCCGGCTGACCCCCCACGCCCAGGCCATCAGCAGTCCGGTGCTGCTGGACGAGCCGTAGATGCTGTAGAACGCCCCCTGCTTGTTGCTGCGTCCGGTGCCTTCCTGGCCGACGGAGAACGGGTCGAAGCTGATCACGGCGGCACCGGCGGACCGGATGGTGGCGGTGTCCGCGCCGAATCCACCGTAGACGATGACGGCCGGGTGGGGTCCGGCTCCGCTGGGCAGTTGGATGCCGGCCGAGAAGCTGGAGCTGCGGCCGTTGTGCGAGACGTTCACCGTGATGGTGGAGCTGGTCACGGTGCCGGTGACGGTGGCCGGCTTGGCCGGCTTGTCACCGTAGACGTACCGTTCGGCCTGCTCCCGGATCTCGGCCCGCCGGCAGACCCACTCGGCCTTGGTGGTGATCCGCGAACCGTCGATTTTCCGGAACGGATCTGGAAGTCGGGAGTTGGGGCTGAAGGAACCTGGATTGGGTACAGGGCAGTCGGCGCCCTCGTCCTCGACATCCGAGGCGAAGGCGAGGCTGCCGACGGCGGCGTCGGCGGTGTGGGTTCCCGCCAGTACTGTCATGGCTCCAGCGACCGCGAGGGCTGCTGTGGACAGCACGACGACCGCCGAACGGATCATCGAGCGGCCCGAGTTGATGGTCACCAGGGCTCTCCCTTCCGGCTAGGTGGTGGTCGCGACATCGATCGAAGATCGCGGATGTCACAGCGATAAGTTTCGAACGATACAACGAAACGTGTCAATGGGTTGGTGGCTAGTCGGCGCCAAAGCAGACGAACGCGGCGGCGGTCGCGTGCCGGGCCCCGGCCGCACCGTCCGGCCCGGCGGCGAACGCCTGCTGTGCCCGGGCCAGCGCCACCGCCGGAGCATGTCCGGCCAGCATCTCGCGGTGCAGCTCCAGCATCAGCGCGGTGGTCAGCTCGCCCGGCACCGGCAGCACCGTCGCGATCAGGCAGCGGGTGCCCAGCGCCAGCAGCACCGCGGTGAAGCCCATCACCTCGTCGCCGGGGCGGACCCCGGCCAGCCCGGAATCACAGGCCGACAACACCACACAACCGGGCGGGCTGGTGATCCGCTCCAGTTCGTACGCGGTCAGCGGTCCGTCGGCCAGCTCCAGTGTGGAAAATAGTGGGTTGTCCACCCGGAACCGCCCGTGCGCGGCGATGTGCGCCAGTCGCGCGCCGTTGAGTGCCCCGGTCACCGCGTCGGCGGTGGCGGCGGCCCCGGTGAGCGTGCGGGAGCCGGGCAGCACCGTACTGAGCTGCCGTACCTCGGTCTCGGCGGCCGGCAACCGCGGCCCGGCCACCAGCACCGCCGGCCCGCCGTCCGGCTGCGCCCCAGCCGCCGGTCCGCCGGCCGGCTGCGGGTCCACCCCGCCGGACCGCCGGCCGGCGGCCCGCAGCCACGCCGTCGCCGACGGCGCCACGGTCACCGCCCGGCCCGCACAGGTCGGCAGACCCGACCACGGTACGGCGTGCAGGTCGCCGATCGGCACGATCACCAGCGGACAGTCGGCGATCAGCTCGCGTACCGGATCGAACAGTTGCCGGTCCAACACGCCGGCGGTGTGCCGCACCCCGGCCCGGGCGTCGGCGCTGTCGCCGGTGGTGACCAGCCGGCGCAACCCGAACCGGTGCAGCCGGGCCACCCGTACCGCGTCGGTCAGCGACCCGAGATCGTGCAGCGTCGGCCGGCCGTCGCGGACCAGCACCGCGAGCAGCCGTTCGCCGTGCGCCACCAGCTCCAGCAGTACGGCGGCACCGAGCGCCGCGGCGAGGTCGGTGACCCCGGGCGGCGCGAGCAGTTCCCCGCCACCGTTGACCCCTCGGGCCAGCTCCCGGATCCGCTGCTCCAGCCGGGCCTGACTGCCGCGCAGCGTCTGCACCGGGTTGCCGGCCAGCAGCGCGTCCTCCAGCGCGGCGCTGACCATCCGTAGCTCGGTCAGCGCGGTGGCCAGGTCCGGATCCGGTGGCGGTGAGACCCGCCGCATCCGCAGCGCGTTGGCCCGCCAGCGTTCCGCCCAGGTCAGCACCTGCGCCGGCGCGCCCCGCCGGATGGCGATGTCCAGACCTTCGGCGGCCAGCTCCTTGCCGTACGTCCCGCTGTTGGCCCGCAGCTCGGTAGCGCCGAGCGAGGCGCGGTGCCCGTCGAGTACGGCCAGACCGTGGCGCAGCGCGCGGGCTGCCCCGGACTCGTCGCCGGCCAGCCGGTGGCGCAACGCCAGGGCGTACCACCCCTGGGCCCGGCGGGGCGCGGTACCCCGCCGCCGGGCGTCAGCGGCGATCTCCAGCAGCTCGACCGCCCGGCTGTGCCGACCCAGCGTAGTGGCCAGCCGGGCGGCCTCGATCCTGCTGGTCAACGCCGGTCCGGGCCAGCCGGTGGCGTCGAGCTGGTCGGCGGTACGGATCATCGCGGCGAGCAGTGCGGGGGACCGGGTGCCCCGGGCGTACCCGGCCCGCAGCTCGACGTGCCGGGCGAGGGTTGCCCAGGCCCGCCGGCCCTGCCGTCGGAACCGGCTGCGCGCCGCCGCAGCGGTGTCGGCCGCGGTGGCCAGGTCGCCGGCGAGCAGCGCGGCCCGCGCCTGGGCGAGCAGCGCCTCGGCCAGGTCCGAGGCCATCCCGAGCCGGCGCAGCTCGGTCACGGCGGTCTCGGCCACCGCGACCGCCTCGTCGATCAGCGGTACGGACAGCAGCAGCTCGAAGCGGTCCAGCAGCAGCGCGGGGCGGGGCACCGCGAGCCGGCGGTACTCGCTGTCGACCTCGGCGAAGCAGTGCAGCGCGCCGGCCACGTCGCCGCGTTGTCCGGTGGCGATGCCGCTGTTCCACCGGGCGTCGGCGGCGGCCAGGTCCAGCCCGAGCTGACTGAAGATGGCCGCGGCGCGGTTCAGGTCGTCGTCGGTGTCGGCATCGAGGTGGGCGTTGAGGTGGGCGTTGAGCAGCCCCCGGTTGTTGCGGGCGCGCGCCTCCAGTAGCAGGTCGCCCTCGCGGCGGGCGATCTCCACCGCCTGGTCGTAGTCGCGGACCGCCTCGTCGAACCGGCCCCGGTAGTGCAGCACCACGCCGCGCTGCATCCGGGCCCGGCCGGCGTCGGCGCCGGTCAGCTGCGGCAGGGCCAGGGTGACGACCCGCAGCGCGGCGGTGGTCCGGCCGGCACTGGCCAGCACGTAGCCGAGGCTCATCCGGGCCAGTGCCCGAAGCCGGGCGTCGTCCCCGGCCCGTACCGCCCGGCGCAGGTGGCGTGCCGCGCCAGTCAGGTCGTTGAGCTCGCGTAACGCCAGGCCGATGGCGCGTTCCGCAGTGGACCGGGTGCGGGCGTCCGGCGCGTCGGCGAGCACCCGGTGGGCGATCGAGATGGCCTCGTGTGGGTAGCGCTGGACGGTGTCCAGGGCCCGCTGTGCCAGGTCGACACCGGAATCGGTGCGTTCGGTCACGAGAGAGAGAATTCCCCACCCGTGCACCCCGGGTCAACGCCGGCACCCGGACGCCAGTCATTTAATTGACACATAACTATCCTTTGAAATAATCGTGTCGGTCCCGTAACCTTCTGTGGTCGCCCTCGTGGTGCCGGCCCCGTCTCCCACCCGCTTGGAGGGTCAGGTGTCGTCCGACCACCGTCACCCCGTGCCGGGTCTCCCCGGTCCGGTCTCCCGTCGGCGGCTGATGGGATGGTCCGCGCTGGCCGCCGCGCTGCTGCCCCTCGGTCCGGCGACCAGCTTGTCGCACCCGACCGGCCGGGCCGGCACGCCCGGACCCGCCGACCGGTCCCTCGACCGGAGCTACCAGCGGGCGTTCCTGGAGATCCTGGCCGCCCACCCGGCGGTACGGCGGTACACCGCGGCAGCCGGCAAGGAGTTCCTCTACCGTCCCCGGCAACTACTGGTCGCCCCAGCCGACGTCGAGCGGGTGACGGCCCGGCTGCGCGCCGACGGCCACCAGGTCACCGAGGACGACGGCTTCGCCCAGGTCGGCCGGCTGCGCTTCGACCGGGAGACCGACATCCCGGCCGTGGTCGACCAGCTCCGCGACCCGCGCCAGTGGCCCGGCGGGCGGGCCCCGCAGGTGCAGCCACACCACGTCCTGCTCGGCTTCGGCAACATCATGGGCAACCCCGGCGGACCACCACGGGTAGCGGCCGCGCTGCCACCGCCCGACCCGACCCGGCTCGGTGAAGGGGCCGACGTCACGGTCGGCGTCTGCGACACCGGCATCTGGCGGCTGGCCGGCGACGTGCACCCGGACTGGCTCGGCGGCAGTTACCTGCCGGAGCCCGACGACGAGGACCCGCTGTACCTCGGCGGCACCCAACTGGCCCTGCAGGGCGGGCACGGCACCTTCGTCGCCGGTGTCGTACGGCAGGCCGCCCCCGGCGTACGGGTCGACCCGGAATCCGCACTGGACGCCAACGGCATCGGCGACGAGGAGAGCCTGATCGCCGCGATCGGCCGGCTCGGCCAGCAGGTGTCGGTCATCAACCTCTCCCTCGGCTACTTCACGCAGCACGACCAGCCGCCGTTGCCGCTGGCCAACGCCCTCGCCGCGCTGCCCAAGACGACGAAGGTGGTCGCCGCCGCCGGAAATGCGGGCACCAGCCGCCCGTCCTGGCCGGCGGCGCTGCCCGGGGTGCTGGCCGTCGCCGCCCTCGACGCGACCGACGGCGTCCCGGTGCCGGCCGACTACAGCAACTACGGCTCCTGGGTGGACGCCAGCGCGTACGGCGACCGCACCAGCACGTACGTCGACGGGGAGATGGTCCTGCCCGGCCAGCCGGTGCTGCACTTCGGCGGCTTCGCCGCCTGGGCCGGCACCTCCTTCGCCACCGGCCACGTCTCCGGCCGGCTCGCCGCCCTGATGACCAGCGCCGGGCTGGACGCGGCGGCAGCCGCGGCGGTGCTGACCGCCGGCCCGGCCTGGCACCCCGACTACGGCGTGCTGGTCGGATGAGTAGCCCCGACGCCGTTCCCGATCCGGCGCCTGCTCCCGATCCGGCGCCTGCTCCCGATCCGGCGCCTGCTACCGTCCCCGACCTGGTTTCCGCTGCCGCCGCCGGCGACGAGACCGCCTGGGCCGCGCTGGTCCACCGGTACGGCCCGCTGGTGGCGACGGTGATCCGCAGCTACGGACTCGGCCACGCCGACGCCGCCGACGTCAACCAGACCGTCTGGCTGCGGCTGGTCGAGCACCTGGGCCGGCTGCGCGAGTCGCACGCACTGCCCGCCTGGCTGGTGACCACCACCCGACGGGAGTGTCACCGGATGCTGCGGCTCGGTCGGCGTACCCAGCCGTTCGACCCGTACGACGAATCGACCGACGCGCATGTCGGTGTCTTCCGGTTGGTCGACCCGACGACTCCCGACGAGGATCTGCTCCGGGACGAGCGGCGCCAGGCACTGCGTGACGCGTTCGCCGAGTTGCCGCCGCGCTGCCGGGAACTACTCGCGCTACTCGTCGCCGACCCGCCGGCCAGCTACCGTGAGATCGGCGAGCAACTCGGCATGCCCACTGGAAGCGTCGGTCCGACCCAGGCCCGATGCCTGGCGAAGCTGCGCAACTGCCCAGCCCTCGCCCCGTACGTCAGGATCGGCCCGCCCGGGGAGAAGCAGGGGAACGGAGGTGAACGTGATGCGGCAGTGGCCACCACACAGTGACGACGAGCTGCTGATCGAGCTGGGTGCCGCCCTGCGTGACTCCGGACCGGTGCCGGAGCACTTCCTGGCCGCGGCACTGGCCGCGTTCAGTTGGCGGACCGTCGACGCCGAGCTGGCGGTCGCCGAGCTGACCTTCGACTCGGCTTGTGACCTGGAGCCAGCCGGGTCGACCCGGTCCGGCGGTACCGACCGGACCCTGACCTTCCGGTCCGGCCCGGTGGTCCTCGCCGTCGAGGTCACCGCGAGCGGCGTGGTGGGGCAGCTCTCGCCGGCCGCGCCGGGCCGGCTCAGCGCCCGGTCCGCCGCCGGGCAGTACGAGGACGTGCCGGTGGACGAGGCCGGGTTCTTCTCGATGGGCGTACCGCCGACCGGCCCGGTGCAGCTGCGGGCCAGCACCGCGACGTACAAGGTCCGGACCTGCTGGGTCAGTCTTCGCTGAGCCAGCAGATCCGGACCTCGGCGGGACGGAGGTCACGGGTCCCGGACGTCACCTCCGTCCCTGCCCTGCGAGGTGGCTAACGGTCCTGCTTGCCGACGGTCACGTCGTAACGCACACCACCCAGGTCGGCCCGGTCGGTGCCGTCGACGTCCGGGCCGAACTGCGTCACCAGTACGGCGATCGGCTTCTCGACCGGCTTGGTGGCGGTGAACAGCAGTCGCATGGTCAGCCGCTCGTTGCCGCGCAGCATCAGGTTGTCCAGGCTGGCCTGGCCCGGATCGACGATCTCGACCCGGTTGCGGCCCGCTTCCCGGATGCCCTTGCCGGCCATGCCGCCCTCGACCCAGCGCGCGAACAATGTCGGCCCGAGATCCACCACGAGTCGGCCACCGGCGGTGCGCAGCGGCGCGCCGTCCTCGTTGAAGACCACACTGTTGCGGGTCGGCTCCCGCAGGACGTTGCCGATCGCGAACGGCCGGACCTCGGTCGGCCCGTTGGGTGCCAGCGCCACCGAGTCCACGTTGCGCCAGGCGATGTTGTTGTTGTTTCGCGTGTTCTGCGGGGTGTCCGGGCCCTCGACGGTCATCGGGTCGTTGGCGGAGACCCACCGGGTGAGCAGGCAGAAGTGCCCCGGCCCGGGGACCCCGTTCCACGGGATGGTGACCGTGGTGATGCCCGGGGCGACCGACACCGAGGTCCAGCCGATCTCGGTCCAGTCAGTGGGCCAGGACGCGCCGCCGCCCGGGGTGGTCCGGTAGACGTGGAGTTCGCCCTGCTCGGTCACCGGGTTGCCGTACGGTCCGGGGTTGCGCAGCTTGACGAAGATGTAGTTGGTCTGCCCGATGATCGGGTTCTGGCTGACCGCACACTCCACGGCGGTGTTGCAGACCTTGATGTCTGGGCTCTGCCAGATCGAACCGATGTTGTGCGGCTGGAGTCCGACGTCGGACGAGTTGTCCATCATATAGACGTCGGCGGCCGTGCCGGCTGCACCGCTGCCGGTCGACCGGTCGAGGGCTGCCGCTCCTGCCGAGGTGACCGGCAGCAGCAGCGCTACGGCGGCAGCGGTTACCAGGGCGAGCGTTGATCGACGTACGCGTTGCGTCAGTCGCGTGGACAAGGATTCCTCCCGAGGTAGGGGTGTGGACGGCAAACCGTGACGGTCACGGTCGCGCGGGGCGGATACCTCTACCGAGAGAGATCGATGGACAGAAATACCTGTGGTGGGGTGGCGGGATCGGCAGATGGCGAAAATTGCGGCGTCTGGCGTCCGGTGTCGAGCCCCGGGTTCTTCGGAGAGTTGGTCAGCTGGTTCTCATCAGAACAGGCGCCACTGCTGCTGCGGAACGTCGACACAGGTCCAGATCTGCAACGGGGTGCCGTTTCCGGCTTCCGGGCCACGCACGTCGAGGCACTTGTCGTGCAGCCCGCGCAGCTCCCCGGACGGTTCCAGGCGCCACTGCTGCCGGGGCTCGTCGGTGCAGGTGGACAGCTGGACGGGAGTGCCGTCGCGGGCCGTGTCGTCGGGCAGGCTGATGCACTTGTCGCCGAACCCCCGCAGCCGCGCGCCGTCCCAGACCCAGCGCTCCTCCGGTGCGTTGATGCAGTCCCACAGCTGCAACGGGGTGCCGTCCCGCGTATCGGGTCCGCGCACGTCGACGCAGCGGCTGGCGAACAGGCTCTGGATCTGCTGCGGCGCACTCGACGGGGCGACCACTACGGCGGGGCTGGGCGCTGTGGAACTGGTCGTCGTCGACGATGCCGTGAGCCGGCCCGGTGCCGCGGACGGTGGGGGCGCGCCCGGTGCCGTTGGTGTCGGCGGCACGGTCGGTGTCGCGGACGTCGGGGGAGCGCTGGGTGCCGTTGGTGTCGGCGGCACGGTCGGTGTCGCGCCCGGTGAGGGCACGCCCGGTGCTGTTGGTGTCGGCGGCACGGTCGGTGTCGTGGGCACCGCCGGCACCGCTGATGCCGACCGCCGGTCCTCGGTCACCGCCCATCCGGCAACCCCGAGTGCCAGGACGGTGACCGCCGCGATCGTCACGAGGTACCGGCCGGGCCGCCGCCCGGTCCCAGCGCCGTCCGGCCGGGTCGTGGTGGGACCGGTGCCGTCGGCGAACCGGGACGACGCCACCGCCTGCCGGAAGGCCTCCGCGTCGGCGGGACGGTCGTGCGGGCGGGCCGATGTCGCCCGGGTGAGCAGCCGTTCCAGGGCCGGCGGTACCGACGACGCACCGTAGGCGACCTCGAACAGGGCCTCCAGGGTGCGACCGGCCGCGTACAGATCGCTGGCCACCGTCGGCTGGCAGGTGCGCAGCTCCGGGGCGAGGAAGTAGGCGGTGCCGGAGAAGTGCATCCGGGTGTAGTGGTCGATCTGCCCGACCAGCCCCAGGTCGCACAGCTTGGCCCGGCCGTGGTGCAGCAGCACGTTGGCGGGCTTGACGTCGCGGTGCAGGTGGCCGATCTGATGGACTGCGGCCAAACCGGTCAAGATGTCGTCGGCGACCGTGAACGCGTCGTCGACCGGGATCGAACTGGACCGCAGCGCCGCCGCGAGCGACGTGTCGCACAGCTCGGTAGCCAGCCACGGTGCCGCGTCCGGACGGGTCTCCGCGTCGAGAAGACGCACGATGTTGTTGTGTCCGGCGAGCCGGCGCAGCACGTCGATCTCACGTCGGATCCGGCCCCGATCGTGCTCGTGCAGATCCGGCGGCCAGAACTTCAGCGCGACCGGCAGGTCCAGCGGCTCGCTGCGCGCCGCCCACACCTGCGCCTGGCCGCCACTGCCGAGGAGCCGGTCCAAGCGGTATCCGGGCGGCGGGTCGGGTCGTTCGTGGCTCGTCACCGGCTGCGGTGCCACCGGATCCGTCAGCGGCGGGTGCGGGTCCGTCGCTGCATGGTCCGGCTCCCCGGCCCGGCTGTTCATCCACCCTCCGAGATCGCCAACAGGTGAACATCGTCCCGGGTTATCCGCTGGTACCGGACCAGCAGCAGAGCCACCTCGTAGTAGTCGGGCAGGGTCAGGCCGGTGAGGCGTCGGGCCTGGTGTGCGTTGGCGTTGCGTCGTTCGTTGACCCGGCGGGCCAGCCGCGGGTCGGCCTTCGTGTACACCGAGCACAGATGGGCGACGTCGTTGCGCACGATCTTGAGACTGGGCTGACCGATCCTGGCCATCACCTCCCGGTACGCGGCGGGCAGCACGCTGCCCGACAGCAACGGCTCGCACAGTGCGGCCGCCAGCCGCCGGAACTGGGGTGGCACGTCCGGCACCACCGACACCGTCGGATCCTCGTCCACCGGTTGCAGCACCGCGGGCGAGGGTTGGTGCAACTGATGGACGTCGAGCCGGCACCCGTCGGGGGCGGTGACGGTGGCGACCGGTGCCGGAATCGAACAGGCGTACCCGCGGGCATGCCGGTCCGGGCGGCGACGCAACGGTTCCTCGGCGGGCTGGCCGGGTTCGGTGACGAAAAGCTCGTGGGACGTGGAGAGGTTGCGCAGCCACAGCTCACCCTCGGACCGCCAGATCTCTCCGGCGACCCGGGTCAGTTTCTGGGTGTTCATCGCCGACCAGATGACGATGTCACACGAGCGGTCCCGACCGAATGTGCGGCGTTGACCGTCGACGAAGAACTCGAACACTTCGTTCTGCCTGGGATCGTCGGGTGCCGCCACGTAGGTAACCGTCAGCAGCGGGGTGGTGATTTCCTGTTCCCGCCAGGGTGGCATGGTACCGCCCTTCTCCGAGCCCTCGCCCTTCTCCGAGCCCCGCCGGTGGGTCCTCTATCTGTGGTGTACGTGGATTCTGGCAGAGACGACAAACACCTGTGCAGCTCGTCATGATCGAAGATGGTGAGATGTCCGCCACTGCGTCGTGGGCAGGCCTGCCCACGACGGCGCTTGCTGGGCAGGTCTGCCCCGGGTTGCGATGTGCGGGGCTGGCGGCAGCGGTCCCATCCCTCGAAGGCCGTTGCCGTCCTGGAAGGTCGTTGCCGTCTTGCGGGTGCCGCGCGGTCGCGTTCACCCGGTCCGGCGGCCAGGGAAGTGACCAGGGGATGAGGGTGGTGGGCATGAACCGTTCTATCGTCCAAAAAGGGCACCACCGACGAGCGGCGGACATGGTGACTTCCAACGCCGAAGGGTCACCGACGCAAGAACCGGCACCCGACGAGACACTGGGTGAACATCTGATTGCGCAACGACAGCCATTGCTGCGTTACCTGACCAAGATGCTCGCCCCGGACCTGCATCTGGCCGAGGACATCGCGCAGGAGGCACTGCTGCGGGCGTTCATCTACGCCGACCGCATCGAGTGGCGGACCCGCCCGATCCTGCCGTGGCTGCTACGGATCGCGCACAACCTCGCTGTGGACAGTCGGCGCCGAGACCGCGCCGCGCCGGTCGGCATCGCCGCCGAGGCGTTCGTCACCGCCCCCCGGGTCCGCGACGTCGCCGACGGTGTGGTGGACCGTCATGTCCTCGTCGACGCGTTGCGGCGCATCTCCCGACCGCAGCAGGAGGTGATCGCCCAGCTCTACCTGCTCGGCAGGGGAGGTGACGAGGCAGCTCGTCACCTGGGCATTCCGCCGGGCACCGTCAAGTCCCGGACCTTCACCGCCGTTCGCTGCCTGCGCGCCCAGCTCGATGGTGGGATGGCCGCGTGAGGACCCCGGGCCTGTTCGGGGACACCGCCCTGTTCACCCGGGTCCTCGGCCTGGCGGCGCTGCTGATCCTGGTGGTCGTCCTCGCGCACCGGCTGGCGTCGCGCTTCGGCGGGTGGGCGGCGGTGGTTCGGCGGCTGCGCAGCGAGACGGCACTGACCGTGGCCGCCTACGTCACCCCGGTCCGCCGCTGGCTGCGGTACCGCAGCCAGCGGCGGCTGCTCGGGGCGGTGCTGCGCCGCCCGGACGTGTGGCAGGACGCCGAACGGGCGATTCGACACGCCTACCGGACCACCGCCGGGCGGCCCGGCCCGGGTGGACACCCACCTGCTCAGCCGTACGGGGCGCTGATCGAGGAGGACCGGGTCGGGGTGCTGGTGCTCGGCCGGGACGTTCCGGCTCCGCCCGTGCCGTGGACGGCCGACGAGGAGGACCCGCGACTGTGGTGGCTGTCCCGACCGGACGCGGCCACGCTCGCCCAGGAGCCACCCGGCGCCCCGACGGTCCTGCTTGTCGGTCTCGGCCTCGCCGATCGAAGGATCGCCCTGCTCGACCTCGCACAGGGGCCCGCGCGGGTGTCGGTGGACGGCGATCCCCGGACGGCGACGGTGCTGCTCCAGGCCCTCGCCGCGCAGCTCGACCGGCGCCTGCCTGCCGGATCGGTGCTGGTCACCGAGGGGGTCCACCCGCGGTACCGGGGCGCCACCGCAGAGCTGGCGAGCGCGGTGCTCACCCGGCGAGAGCCAGGGCCCCGGTGGGCGGTCTGCGCGACGGACCCGTCCGTCGACCCACCGCCCGACTCGAATGCGCGGCTGCTGGTACGGGGCCCGGGGCGTGGCCGGGTACGGATGCTCACCGTCGACGGGGCGGGATGGTTGACCGTCCACGGCACATCACTGTCCGTCGCCGTCACCGCACTGCCCGCGGCGCTGGCCCGGGTGCTGCCCCACGTTCCGCCGTACACCCCACCGGCGGGTCCGCTCGAACCGGTCGGGGAATGGCGCGACACGGCTCTCGGCCGCTCCGCGCTCCACGACCCCGGTTCCGGCTCCGGGTCGGAAACCCTGGCCGGTGCCGACACCATGCACCTCGCCGGCCTGGGTGTTTCCGCCGCAGCCGGGACGGTCCCCACCGATCTGCTGGCCGCCACACCGCAGGAGGCCGCCGCCCGGCGGGCAAACGCGGCGTACTCCGTGTCGACCGGAAGAGGGGCGACCGACCGGTGAGACTGATGATCACCACAGTCGACGCGGTCGACGGCGACCGTCGGGAACGGGTGGTGGACGCCGCGCAGACCATGACCGTCGGCGAACTGGCCGCCGCGTTCGACCGACCCACCGCCGACCCACCGGCCGCCGACACACCCGACGCCGCCGGCCGCCCCGGCGCTCCGGACCGTGCCCCGACCGGTGGTGGCCGGTCCGTCGGGGGTCCGGTCGGTCGGCCGCTGTTCCTCGGCGGACGCCGACTGGACCCGGCCACCACGGTGGGTGACAGCGGAATCTGGGCCGGTGCCCTGATCGGCGTCGGTGGCCCGGTCGAACCGGTCGACCAGGTCCGGCGCGCCGTGCCCCACCCCGACGAACCGGTGCTGGCCGAGGTGCACCTGGTCAGCGGCCCCGGCGCCGGCAGCACCTGGCAGCTCGCCGCCGGCAGCCACGAGATCGGCCACGACGAGCGGTGCGCGGTGCGGATCCCCGACCCGGACGGCCCGGCCGGCGGCCTCTGGGTCACCGTCACGGTCCACGGCGGCGCGTACTGGCACCTCACCGCCGACATCGACGAACAGGTCCGGGCGGCATCCGTCGTCGCGCCCGCCCAGGCGAGTCCGCTCACCGGGCGTCCCATCGGCGAACCCGACCCCGGCGAGGACGACCCCGACGATCCCGACGAGGCCCACCTGCCGGTGGCGTCGACGACCGCCGACGTCGACGTGGCCGACGTGCCGTCGGGCGCCACCGCCTGGCCCTGCGGGGAGGACCTGGTCGTGGGGTCCGTGCTACTGCGCCTCACCGCGCCGGTCGAGCCGGACGCCGCCGTGGTGCCTTCGGCCGACGGATTCGGCCTCGACTACAACCGCCCGCCGCGGATCGCTCCGCACCTGGACACCGACCGGGTGCGGCTGCCGACCCCACCCGGCCCACAGCCGCCGCCGCGGTTCCCACTGCTGCTGGTCGCCGCACCGGCGGTGATGGGCCTGGGCATGGTGTGGCTTTTTCAGTCGTACCTGTACTTCATGTTCGTCGTGCTCAGCCCGGTCATGGGGGTGGCCAACTGGATCGGTGGCCGCCGGACCAACCGGAGGGAGGCGGTGAAGAGCCGGCGCCGCTACGGCGCCCGGCTGCGCCGCACCTACCGTGCCATCCACCGGGCCGTGCGCCACGAACGGCGGGTACGCAACCACACCGTCCCGGACCCGGCGACGGTGGCCCTGATCGCCACCGGCCCGGGCAGCCGGTTGTGGGAACGTCGCCGCCGCGACCCGGACCATCTGGTGCTGCGGATCGGCACCGTCGACCAGCCGTCCGCGAAGGCTGTCGACGACCCGGCCCGCGACGACGGCGGCGAGGTGCGCTGGAACGTGCCGGACGTCGGCATCGCCGTGGACGTGGCCGAGTCGGGCGTGATCGGGGTGGCCGGCACCACGGCCGCGACCCGGGAACTGGCCCGCTGGTGGCTGTTGCAGGCAGCGGTCCTGCACAGCCCCCGGGATTTGCGCGTGGTGGTGCTCACCGAGCCGGACCGCGCCGACGGGTTCGCCTGGGTACGTTGGCTGCCGCACGCGGCGCCGATCGGTGCCAACGGCCCGCTGGTCGCTGTCGGCACCGACCCGGAGAGCGTCGCCAACCGGCTCGCCGAACTGGTGTCGCAGATCGAGAACCGGGAACGGGCCCTCGGCTCCTCCATGTCGCGGGCGATGTTCACCGATCCGGATCTGCTGGTGATCGTCGACGGGGCCCGCCGGATGCGTGACGTGCCGGGGCTGGTGCAGGTCCTCACCGCCGGGCCGCAGGTGCGGGTGTTCAGCGTCTGCCTCGACGAGCGGGAACGCCTCCTCCCCGAGGAGTGCACCGCCGTCGTGGCCGCCGACGCGGACGGGTTGGTGCTGCGGCGCGGCGGGGTGCCGGACCTGGCCGACATTCGTCCCGACCGGGTCACCGTGCAACTGTGTGAGCAGGTCGCCCGTTCCGTCGCGCCGCTGCGCGACGTCAGCCCGCACAGCGACAGCGGCCTCCCCGAACAGGCCCGGTTGCTCGACCTCCTCACGCTCGAACCACCCACGGCGGCCGCCGTCGTGCAACGGTGGCGACGGCGCCCGGCCAGCACGGCGGTGCCGATCGGGCTCGGCTACGACGGGCCGCTGGTTCTCGACCTGGTCCGCGACGGGCCGCACGGGCTGGTGGCCGGCACCACCGGATCGGGCAAGTCGGAGCTGCTCCAGTCGCTGGTGGCGGGCCTGGCCGCCACCAACCGGCCGGACGAGATGGTCTTCGTCCTGGTCGACTACAAGGGAGGCAGCGCGTTCCGGCAGTGCGCGATGCTGCCCCACACCCTCGGCATGGTCACCGACCTGGACGCGCACCTGGCCCAGCGGGCCCTGCAATCGCTGGCTGCGGAGCTGCGCCGGCGCGAACATCTGCTCGCCGAGGCGGCGGTCAAGGACCATTCGGCGTACCGGGCCCGGCGGGCGAGCGGCACCGAGCTTCCGCCGTTGCCACGGCTGCTCCTGGTCATCGACGAGTTCGCGACCCTGATCCGGGAGATGCCCGAGTTCGTCACCGGCATGATCTCGATCGCGCAGCGGGGCCGGTCCCTCGGCATCCACCTGGTGCTGGCCACCCAACGCCCGGCCGGTGTGGTCACCGCCGACATCCGCGCCAACACCAACCTGCGGATCGCGTTGCGGGTCACCAACAGCGGGGAGAGCCAGGACGTCATCGAGACCAGCGAGGCGGGGCTGATCTCCCCCACCACGCCGGGGCGGGCGCTGGTGCGCACCGGCGCCGGGCAACCGGTCCCGTTCCAGGCCGCCTACCTTGGCGCGGAGCGTCCCGGAGCCCGACCGGCGGGTGCCGCCAAGCATCGTCGGCCGGTGTCGGTAGCCGAGGTTCCGGTCCAACGGCTCGGTCGCCCGATCACCACCCCGGTGCCCGAGGGTGTCGAACCGGATCCGCCCGAACCCGTCCCGACCGACCTGGACGCGCTGGTCGACGCGATCGTCCGGGCCGCCGACCTGCTCGATGACTGTCCGCCGCAGCCGAGCCCGTGGCTGCCGCCGCTGCCCGACCACGTGGTCGTCGACGACCTGCCGGCGGTGTCCCGGGAACAGCCGGTCGCGGCGGCGCCGCCGCCGGTGCCGTACGCGTTGCAGGACCTGCCGTCGATGCAGCGCCGACAGGTCGCCGTGATCGACTTCACCACGTTCGGTCATTTGTACGTGGTCGGTGCGCCGCGGTCGGGGCGTACCCAGGTGCTTCGCACGATCGCCGGGTCGGTGGCGCGGGCCGTGCACCCGAGCGACGTGCATGTCTACGGCCTTGACGCGGGCGGCGGTGGGCTGGTCGCGGTGGAGGCGCTGCCGCACTGCGGTGCCGTGGTGTCCCGCCACGACATGGAACGGGTGGAGCGGCTGCTGCGCCGACTCGGGCAGGAGCTGAGCCGACGGCAGGAGTTGTGCGCCGAGCATCACTGCGCGGGCCTGACCGAGTTGCGCGGGCTGCTCCCCGCCGCGCGGCGTCCCGCGCACCTGCTGGTGCTCGTCGACGGCTGGGATGCCCTCGTGCCGCTGCTGGAGGAACACGACCACGGTCGGCTGCTCGAGGACATGTCCCGGCTGCTGCGGGAGGGCGCCGGGATCGGCATACACCTGGTGATGACCTCCGAACGGTCGCTGCTGGGCGGTCGGCTGGCCGCGTTCAACGACCACAAACTGCTGCTGCGCCAGTCCGACCGTGCCGAGTACCAGGCGGTCGGGTTCCTGCCGAGCAGGGCACCGACCCATGTGCCGCCCGGCCGGGGCTGGGAGGCGGTCCACCAGGTCGAGACCCAGGTTGCGCTGCTCACCGCCGACCCGGCGGGCAAGCTGCAGGCGGAGGCGCTGCGGCGGATCGGCGCCGAGGCCCGGTCGGGCGTCGGTGCCCCGGTCGGCCCCCGACCGTTCCCGATCGCCGCCCTGCCGGCCCGGATCGAGTTCGCCGACGTCCTGGGCCGGGTGCCGGACGAGGACCGCAGGCCGTTGCGGGCACTGCTCGGCGTCGGCAACGACGACGCGGGGCCGGTCACCGTCGATCTGACCGGGGCCACGTCGACGTTCGTGATCGCCGGGCCGACTGGGGCGGGACGCAGCAACGCACTCGCGTCACTGGCCGTGTCGTTGCTGGCAGGCGGGACCGCCCTGGTGGTCCTCACCCCGCGTGAGTCGCCGTTGCACGCGCTCGGCCGGCACCCGGCGGTGCGGCTGCTGGCCGACGCCGACCCGTCGGCGGAGTCGGTGCAGTCGGCACTGGACAGTCTCACCGGCCCGCGGGTGGTGCTCGTCGACGACGCGGACCTACTCGCCTCGACCGCTGCGGACCGGGTGCTGCGCGAGGTGGCGGCGACCGGCCGGGACCACGGTATGGCACTGGTCTGCGCCGGGGCGGTCGACTCCCTGAGCATGGCCATGGGCAGTTGGCTCAGCGCGGTGAAGCGGTCCCGGCGGGGACTGGTGTTCCAGCCGCGTACGCCGGCCGAGGCCGACCTGGTCGGTCTGCGGTTGCCGATGAACCTGCTGCGGGGTGTGTCACCGGTCGGTCGGGCCTGGACCGCCGGGGCGCACGGTACGGCGTTGTCGGTCCAGGTGCCGCTCACTGCGCTGCGCGGGGACTGAACGGCCGGGGCCGGGCGGGTACCCACCCGCCCGGCCCCGGCCCCGGATCGTTACCTGCCGCTGCTCTTGATCTGCTCGGTGATCTTCGTGTCGAACTCCAGCAGACCGTCCTTGATGCCCTTGAACTGCTTCGCGAACGACTCAAGGCCCTGGATCGCGGCCGTGAGATTGGTGTTGAACTGGTCGTACGACTCCCGCAGGGCCGGCGTGCTCTGCTTGAGCACCAGTCCTTCGTCGAACATCCCGTTCAGTTCGTTCTTGAGGACACTGATCCGGGCCAGGATGTCGTGGTTGGCGTTGATGAAGCTGGTGACGGTGGTCTCGACCTTTTCGGAGATCAGTGAGATGTCAGGCATGTCGGTTCCCTTGTCCGGTCGTGATGGTCAGAAATATTGCCCGTTGTTCAGCTCGCTGGCCTCCTCCTTGGCCTGCTCCTCGGCCGATTTGCCGACCAACTTCCACTCCTCGTCCGCGTCCCCCCGGACGTAGCTGGTGAGGTACCCGTCCGCGTCGGTGTTCGTCATGGTTCCGGAGCCGTCCTCTTCGATCTTCGCCACCGATTTCGTCGTGCTGCCGTCGACCGCTGTCGTGATCGTTGTGTACGAGCGGTGGTCGTCCTCGTACGTGGTGACCACGCTCCATTCATGGCCGTCGTAGCGGGCGACCGTCTTTTCCACCAGGACCTCGCCGTCGTCGTCCAGGGTGACCTCGGTGGTGAGCTCACCCGCGTCGTCGTCGGTCTTCAGGCTCCACGTCGTCGGCGGCTTCTCGGACGGTTTCTGGACCGTCTGGTCGCAGTTCTCGGGCGGGTCCGGGACGTCAGGGCCGCAGGCCTGCAGGTACTGGTCGTACTGCTCCTGCTGGGCCTGCCAGACGCTCTGGTGGCCCTTCACCGCCGCGGTCGAGGCGGCCGCTGCCAGCTGCGAGTCCGCCTCGAAGAACGCGTCGGCCACCGCGCCGAACAGGTCACCAAGCTGTTCCAGATGCGGCTCGGCGTCGTCCATCGTGCCTTTGACCTGCCGGTACAGGACCCTGATCGCCCGCGCTAGATCGTGGTCGCCGACCAGGTCCAACACCTGCTCGCCGCCGGCCGGGATGCCGGCAAAACGTCCCTGGGGCACCACGGTCGGATTGTTGCCAATCTGCGCGAACAGAGTCTTCTTGATCTCCGGGCCGACCTGTTCGGCGAGCCGGTACAGGTCGTCCTTCGCCTGGTACAGGCTGCTGTAGCTCATTGCCAGCTCGGCCATCCACCACCTCCGTACGTTGGACCGGTCACTCGGTGAGAACACGTCTGAGCCCGCCCTCCGGTTCGTGTCGCCGGGGCCGGCCGTGTGATCCGTTCCATGCCGACCGCCGGGATCCGAACCCGTCGCGGCCTTCAAACGTGTCCGGGTAGGCGGCCCAGCGCCGGTGCGCGCCGGGTCGGCGACGACCCACCTGCCAGAGGATTGGAGCCGCGACAGTGGGGCGCCCGACGGATTGGCACGTGCTCGACCTGAAGTCCGACCCGACCCCCGGCGACCCCGGTCGCCTGGAGGAACTGGCGGACTCGCTGCGCCAGCTCGGCAGGCTCGCTCTCCGGGTCGACGAGGGGTTCGTCGCCATTCTGCGCACCACCGGCCCGGAGGCCTTCGCCGGCAAGGCCGCCGACGCGCTCCGGGACCTGATCGACTCGAATCTCCGTCGATACGTGCAGACGCTCTGCAGTGCCTTTTACGCGGCCGCCGGGGCGCTGGACAGCTTCGCCGGTGAGCTGCGCATCCAGCAGGACCGGGCGGACCGGGCACTGAGGAACGCCGCGGCGCTGGAGGATGACGACCCGGCCCGGCACGAACACGCCGCCACGGCGCAGGCGGCCGGTGAGGCGAAGCAGGAGGCGGCTCGGTCGGCCGCTGCCAAGATCAAGGCTGCGTCGCAGAGCATCTCCTCGCCGGTCGGTGCCTGTGCCGAGTTCTGGCAGGACTTCGGCAAGGTCGCCCTGGCCCTGTTCGTCGCCGGGCTGGTGTTCGGCGGCCCGATCGCGTTGGCCGCGATCGCCGCCAACGCCGCCATCTTCGTCAAGACCGGCATCGCCTTCGCGCAGGGCAAGGCGAGCGGTCTGGAGATGCTCTTCGCCACCCTGAACATGGTGGGGTCCACGACCACGGCACCGCTCGGCTATCTGCTGCTCAAGGCCGGCGGCGCCGTCGGCAAAGGGATCAAAATCGGCGGCACCCAGGTGGTCAAGGGCGGTTCGAAACTCGCCGACCTGCCCACCCACCTCGGCAACGGCCTGCGCCTGAACACCAGTCGGTACGGCACCGTCGTCGGCACGGCGAACTGGGTCGGCACCGGGATCGTCGGGCTCGGCAAGTTCGGTCTGTCGGTCGTCGTCCTGCCGTTCAAAGCCGTCTACTACGGGGTTCCGATGCTGGGCCGGGGCATCGCATCCGTCTGGCAGGGAGTCAAGAGCTTCTCCCTGCGCGGGGAACTGGGCGGGCACAGATGGTTGCGCATCATCACCCCGGCTGAGGCGACCGAGATCACCCTGCTCGGCGTGGGTCCGGCCATGAAGGTCGCGCTCATCGAGCGGGGCATCTTCAGCAGGTACCTGTTCGGCATGTCGATGCCCCTGCGTGGTGGGAGCGCAATGGTCGGCGGGGCCAGCCGTACCGTCGACGCGCTTGTCGACCTGCCCGCCAGCCGGCTCGTCCACCTGGCGGTCCCGGACTGGCCACTGCACCCCAGGATGTTCGATGCCCTGCCCCCCAGCTGGATGACGCCGCACGGGCCCGGACCTCACCCGCCGGCCGGTGGGATGTCCATCACCGACAGTCACTTTCTCAGCTTGCACGTCAGCCACCAGGTGGACGCCCTCGTCGACCTGACCCGCAGCGAACTGGCGCAGGTGAAGACCGGCGCATGGCTCGGCGACGTGACGCCGACGGGCTTCTCGACCACGCCCGGCGGCCTGCTCACTCCGTCGGCGGCGCCGTCCGGTGACCTCTCTACTGGACTGCTACCCACCGTGACCTCCGTGGCCGAGTCGCCGTCGGCCCACAAACTCGTCGTCACCGCAGCGTCCGGCCCCGACGTGGCGCCCGCCATCGGACATCATCTGCCCCAGACCGGACGGGCGGCGATGCACCCGGTCGAGCTGCCCGGCAGCGGCCCGGTGGTCACGCACAAGCCCGGCGCGCTCACCCCCGACCTGCCCACGGTGGCGGCCAGCACCCACGACCAGCGCATGTTGGGACTGCAGGCCCAGCACGCCGTGGGCACCACAGCCCGGCCGACGGTGACGGCTGCGGACACGGGGGTGGCCGTGCCGGTTCCACCGGGTGCGACCGGGCTCGGCCGTGCCACCCCCGTCGACGTCGTCGGGTCCGGCGCGACCACTCTGCCCGGTGGATCGATGGCGCGGCTCGAGGCGGCAGCGCTGGACCTGGTCGCTAGGGGCCGGGCCGAGGCACCATCGGTGCCGACCGGTGCGATGACGCCGGAAAAGGCCGGTACGGTGGTCCGTTCCGAGACGTCTGGGGTTGCGGTGCGTGCTACGCCGACGCCGGAGACGGCCGGGGTTGCGGTGCGTGCTACGCCGACGCCGGAGGCGTCTGGGGTCGTGGTCCGCTCCGCAACGGTCCCGGAAACGGCCGGGACGGCAGCGCGTCCGACCACGATCCCGGTCCGCTCCGAGCCGGTCCACGCCCAGGTGGATCAGTATCCACGGCCCTTCGCCGGATACCTGGAAAACGGCCGGTCGCACCTGCTGTACAACGGAATCTTCGGCGCAGCCAACGACCCGATCACGGCGCGGCGGGTCGAACTCTGGCACGAGTACGAAACTGCCAGGTTGACCGGCCAGCCGGCGAAGGTGGGTGCGCTCGAAGACAAACTGAGCCAGTTGGACGTGAACATCGAAGCCGCCCACGCGGCCACCGACCGGATCCACCGGGAACGTGCCTTGCAAAACCCAATGATCGGTGGCGGCGATGGGCAGCCGATCGCGTTGGCCCCACGCGGCACGCCAGTCGGCGAGATCGTGCTTCGCGACGAGGTGACCGGCCTTCAGGTGCGGCGAACGCCCGCCGTCGCAGATCAGCCGGCGAGGTTCGAGGTGCTAGACCTGGCTGGCGGCCAGACAAACCACAAGATCAGTATCGGGGATCTTGGCAGGACGGCGTCCATCATCGATGACGGGAACGTGTGGCGATACCGCCTCGGGCGCTACGGCGAAGGGTACGACCTTGTGGCGACCGGGGTCAGGATCTCCGGCGGGGACGGAGTCGCCGGCCACGGATGGTTCTTCATGCGTGGTCACGCCGAGGACAGCATGTGGCTGGAACGCAACGGCATCCAACGGGACGTGGTACGGGCCGAATCCGAATTCACCGTCGGGTTGCCGGAAGCCGGCTGGTTCCGGTTCGGCCCGGACGGTGTGGTGACCGCCGAGGGCCGTGACCTTCCGACCTGGCTGCTCCCGTCGGGGCAGGCGCTCCGTAAGAACGGTGGACCCTGGCAGGTCGTCGACGCCAACCAAACACCGCTCCCCGCATACCACGGCCTGTCGGAAGGCAAGCACATCGTGCTCGTGGAAGGTCGTTTCGCCCGTTTCGCGGCTGACTGGACCCCTGTTGCCAAGGGCCGGTCCGTGCCGCTCGGCGGCCCGCAGGAACACATCCTGGTCCAAGACCTCGACAGCGCAGCATGGCAGGTCGAGCGTCGGTCGGCGGACTCGTGGACGGTGGACGATGAACACCACCTCGTCCCCGCCGACGGGGACATGCCGATGACGATCGTAAAAGTCGACGGAAGTGGGTTCCACGTCGTCGGCGACGACCTCAGCGTCACCGCCACCGGTACGAAGGTCGCGGGCACGAGCCACCCGTTGCGGGACCACTATCTGGTCTCGCCGTCCGGTGACGGTACGCCGTACCTGACGGACGCATCCCGGTCCAAGCTGGACACGTACGGGGTCGAACGGCTGGAGGGGGGCGGCTGGCGGATCGACGGCGGGGACATCGTGCACCGGCTCGACGATCAGCTTCATGTCAGCCGCATCGGTCTGCTGCTGCGCGGGGACCATCCGTTGGACGGCATGTACGCGGTGGTGGACCGATCCGCCAGGACCTGGCACCTGGGGTCAACCGTCGACGAGCTGAATGTCGGCTACACCGTCCATGCGGAAAAGAACGTTTTGCAGGTTACCGACGACGCCGGGAATTTCCACCGGTTCAACGGCGATCGTGACCTCGTTGCGATTGGCCGTCCGCTGCGGCTCGGGGAGGACGGGGTCCGCTGGGCCGGCAACCCGCTCCGGGACCACGTTCTTGTGCAGCACATGGACGGGCCGGGCTGGCATGTCGAGGATGTCAACCGGCTGCTCATGAACGGATACCGCGTGGACGTGGACGGCGCGGGACTGCGGATCACGCACGACGGCGGGGCGTTCCACCTTCTCGACGCCGATCATCGACTCACCAAGGTCGGTGTCCCACTGCGCCACGAGGGTCATCCGTTGGACGGCCAGTTCCTGGTCCGGACCGGAACCGGCGGCTGGGAGCTCAAGACCGCCGGACTGGACGACGTGACCGGGTTCGAACGGCGTCTGGAGGGCGGCGTGACGACGTTCATCAGGCAGGACGCCACCGCCCTCAAGGTCCTCGAAACGATCGAACTGCCCGACGGGCGGCTGCTGAACGCGTTCACCCCACCGGCGTTCGTCGCGTTTCACAAATGGCCGGTGTGGCAGGTCACCGACCACACCGGGGCGCAGGTTGCCAGCGGCACGCGCTACTTCGACGTCACCGGCAACTACTGGTGGGACGAGGCGTCGGGGGTGAAGGTGCACGAGTTCCAGTCCGGACTGCACAAGGGCCACGTGCTCGCCCTGAACGACCCGGCCAGCGGCTGGACCTGGCACCGGTTCGACGACGCGACCAACGCGTACGTGGCCAGCGGACCGCGTACCCAGAAGATGCTCGATGGGTGGACCGACCACCTCGGGCCCGCCGGCTCGCCGGACCAAGTGCTCGTGCACGAGAAGTGGAGCAAGTTCACCTGGCCGGACCGGCAGAGCCAGTATCTCGAGTACGGCCTGCTGCCGGGGCAGTGGAACCGTTCGGAACTGTGGCAGCGGATCAGTTCGCGGAACGCGGTGACCGGCAGCCACACCGAACTGCCGAACGGCGGTTATCTGACCGTCGAACGGTGGACGGAGCAACGCCCACCCGGCTGGCTCCGCCACCTCGGCGGGGTGGTGCCGGACTCGCTTCAGCAACGCTGGCCGCACCTTGCCGCAGACAGCGGATTCCGCGTCTCCCGCTGGACCGCCACCGCCGTCGACGGCACGCCGCTGGGCAGCGGCACCAGGTTCACCACGTACAACGGCGGCTACATCGATATCGCTGCGGACGGCTCGTTCCAACGAGCCTTCGTCAAGCTTGACAACGGCAACACGCTGACCGTCGGCGACGACCTGGTGGCCCCCGGCGCCGTCGACCTGCGACCGGAGCCCGGTACGGTGACGTACCGCTGGTCGGAGAGCGGCGTCGGTGGCGAGCGGTCCGGTCTGCGGGTCGACCTCGACGGGGCGGGTCACGTCTGGGAGGACCGTTTCCTGGACGGGCAGACCCTCCGGGTGGCGCGGATCGGCCACTCGGACGGGGCGGTGACGGAGTTCCGCAACCCGCCGCAGCCCGATGAGATCGCCGAGCATTTAGCGGGCCAGGACTGGGTCAGACGCGGCAAGCACGGCCTGGTCGGCGGGCGCGCCGACACCTGGCCGCAGCTGAACGAACCACCCGCCAACCCCACCCCGGCAGGGTCGCCAGCCGAGGCCGCCGCCGGTCCGGCGGCCCCGCGTGGCGGATGGGTGGCTGCCAAGCCGCTGGACGACAGCTCGATCTGGGACGGGTTCCGGCCGGTGGCGGAGTTGCGCAACCGCTCGTGGCAGTGGGTCGACAGCGAAGGCCACAGCGGCGATCGGGTCTACCACCTGTTCACCAGGAACCCGGCGATGACCTACGACGAGTCCTTCCAGGACTTCCTCGACGGCGTGGTGATCCGCGACGTGCGGGTCCTGGCGGACGGCGACACCGTCCGGGCCTGGCGGAGCTACGACCCGGAAACCGGCAGCTTCGGCTGGCGCTGGGAGAAGCTCGACCGCCACGGCCGGGTCCTCCCGCAACCCGTCGAAGGCACCCCGATACGTCAGTGGCTCAGCCCCACCGGCGAATGGGTCGACGACTGGGTTAGCGGTGCGAACCGGTTCCAGGACCTGATCGCAGACGGTCGTCCGGGTGGGACGGTGATCCGCGAGATCCCGGCGGACGTGCCGGTGGCACGCGTGCGGGAGTATCCCGACCTTACGGACCGGAGGGTGTGGAACGAGTTCGACCAGGGCATCGTCGTCCGTAGCCGTAAGCCCTTGGAGTTCACCGGTTTTGACGGCCAGCCGCTGTCAACCGGTCTCTACAAGGAGACCGACGCGTGGCGCGGGCAGTGGCGGGTCTATCGCGAGAACGACATTCTGGTGGCCCTGCGCCGCGAGGACCACAGCATCTACCTCAGCCCGGACCAGACGAACCCGATCGACCCGGGCAGATTCACGATCGTGGGTCGCGACCTCGAGTATCGCGGCATGCTCGAGGCGATGCGCGGCTGGAACGGCACGCTGCACGAGATCCACCGGATGCCGTGGGGCCGCTCGGCAGTCGGGCCCGACGGCGCGCTGCTCGGCGAGGCGGCGTACCGGTCGTACACCGAGCTGGTGTTGAAGAAGATGGCGTTCGACTTCGGCTACGAGTTCGTGTTCGAATTTGTGGTGGGTCTCGGGTTCTCGGCCTTCGCGGCGCTGGTCACGGGTGACGAATTCGGCTTCGAGGACGTCGGAAAGGCCCTGCTGCGCGCCGGGGTCGGCGCGGGTGTCAAGTCCGGTCTGGGGGCGGCACTCATCGACTGGCGCCACGGTCCGTTGCACAACTACCGGCTGGGGCTGAGCAACCTTGACAGCGGCTACGCCCCCAGCCGCCGCCCGTTGAACCACGACGACAGTTGGCGGACCGACTGGGCCGGGCCGGACCATCCGGTGCGCTGGCGGGGCACCACCTTCAACTTCTTCTACGGACTCGGCACCAGCGTCGTCACCAGCTTCCTCTACGGAACGACCAGCGCTGCCATCTTCGGGTACGAGAACAAGGCCGGCGATATCGTTGACCCGACCTTCCAGGAGGCGTTGGAGTACGGCGGCGTCCTGGCCCTGGCGTCGGTTCCTAGCGGGTTGCCCGGTTCGGTGCTCACCACCGCGTGGGTCGGTTACGCCCGTGGCCGCCTCTACAACCCCCTCGGCATCGGGGACACCCTCCACCAGTTGGTGATGCGGTCAGGCGAAAAGTCGCTGTACAACTTCGTCACGTACCCAATGTTGATAGACCATTTGCCACCACCGCACTACAACGACCCGAAGAAGGACGACGACCCGAAGAAGGAGGGCGCGTGAACGGCGCGCAGGTCCTGCGGGTGTCCCGGAACGTGTTCCGCGGACACCGCACCATCGCCGCGGCGTTGCGGGATGCCGCCCCGGGCGACGTGGTCAGCATCCCGGCCGGCGAGTACCGGGAGAATCTGTGCCTGTCCACGCCCGTGACGCTGCGGGCGGCGCACGGACCGGGCAGCGTGGTCCTGCGCCCGGCGGCGACCGGTCCGGCACTGACGGTGGCCGTGACGGATTGCATGGTCGTCGGCTTCGAGATCCATGGCGCGGACCCGGCCTCCGTCGCGGTGGCCGTGCCGGCCGGTGCGGGCCTGGTCCTGACCGACTGTGCCGTGCTGGGCGGCCGGGTCGAGGCGACCGCCACCACCGAACCCGACGACGACGAGCACGGCCCCGGGCCCGACGCGGCCGCGTTGGTGCTCACCCGCGTCCAGATCGCGAACGCCACCGGTACGGCGCTCGCGCTCTCCGGCACCGTGCGGGCCCGGACCGAGGACACCGTGGTACGTGACATCGACGGCACCGGGGTGTCGCTGTCCGGCAGCGCCGTGCTCCGGGCGGCCCGGCTGCGCGTGACGGCGACGACCGGGTCCGGACTGCACCTGCATGGACACTCCCGCGCGTTACTGACCGAATGCCGGGTCAGCGACCCCGCCCGGATGGGACTGTCGGTCGAGGACGCGGCGGTGGTCAAGGCCGTCGAATCGCACCTGAACGGCGCCGGCGCCGCCGCCATCCAGGTCCGCGGCACCGGCAAGGTGTCGCTCGCCGACTGCCGGCTCACCGCCCCGGCAGCCAGCGGCGTGGTCGTCCGCGACGGTGCCCGGCTGGCCGCGGTCGGCTGCTCGATCGTCGACGCCGGGGCGAACAGCCTGATGGCGACCGGTACCGCCACCGCCGAACTGGTCGACTGCCGGCTGGTCGGTAGCCGGTTCAGCGCGGTGCACCTGACCGACGACGTGGTGGTCCGGCTGGTCGACTGCCGGGTCCGGGGCAGTGCCGAGCACGGTGTCCACGCGATCGGTTCGGCCCGTGCGGAGCTCGTCGAAAGCACCGTCGCCGACATCACCATGACCGGCCTCTACGTGCGTGGGGATGCCGGACTGTCGGCCCGTGGCTGCCGGATCGTCGACACCGAAATCGGGGTTCACGTCGATTCACCCGTCGGGGTCGAGCTGGACGGTTGCGTGGTGCAGCGTCCGGGACGGACCGGGGTCGACGTGGGCGACGGCGGTGCGGCGCGGTTGCAGGACACCCGGGTGGTGTTCGCCGGCACGGCCGGCATCGTCGTCGATTCCGGTGGGCAGGCCCGGATCGACGGCGGCACGATCGAGGACAGCGCCGGGTCCGCCCTGGTGGTGTGGACCGGGGCACGTCCGGAGGTGTCCGGCCTGCGCGTGGTCCGACCCGCGAAGAACGGCATCTTCGTGGCCGGGGACGCCGGTGGGGTGTTCGACTCCTGCGACGTGACCGGTGCCGGATTTCCGGCGGTGCACTGCGGGCCACGGGCCGACCCGGTGTTCCGCGACTGCCGGATCACCGACTGCGCGGAGGATCTGGGTACCGACGACGGTGCCCGCCCGGTCTTCGAGCGTTGCGTCGTGCACGACGTGGCCACCTCGTCGATGCCGACGTCGCCGGTGCCCGGACCGCCGCCGACGGTGCCTGCCACGGCAGCGGCCGGCGCGGTGGTGCCGTCCGCGGCGTCGTCGGAGCCGGATCCGCCCGACGAGCACCTCGACGACGTGCTCGCCGAACTGGACCGGCTGGTCGGCCTGGACCGGGTCAAGAGCGACGTGGCCGCGATGGTGAAGCTGATGCAGACGGTCCGGCTCCGTCAGGAGGCCGGGCTGCCGGCCCCGCCGCTGAGCCGGCACCTGGTCTTCGCCGGCAACCCGGGCACTGGCAAGACGACGGTCGCCCGGCTGTACGGGCGCCTGCTCAAGGCGCTCGGCCTGCTACGGCGCGGTCACCTCGTCGAGGTCGACCGCAGCAGCCTGGTCGGTGAGTACATCGGGCACACCGGTCCACGCACTGCGGCCGAGTTCCGGCGGGCGATCGGCGGTGTGCTGTTCATCGACGAGGCGTACTCGCTCGTGCCGACGTTCGGCGGCAACGATTTCGGCACCGAGGCGATCGCCACGCTGGTCAAGCTGATGGAGGACCACCGGGACGAGGTGGTGGTGATCGCCGCCGGCTACCCGGACGAGATGACGCGGTTCGTGGCCGCGAACCCCGGACTGGCCTCGCGATTCACCCGCACCATGCGGTTCGCCGACTACGACGCGTCCGAACTGGTGTCGATTGTCGAATACCAGGCCGAACTGCACCGTTACCAGCTGACCGGCGCGGCCCGGGACGGGTTGGAACGTTTCTTCGCGCAGCTGCCACGCGGCGAGGGTTTCGGCAACGGTCGGCTGGCGCGCCAGACGTTTCAGGAGATGACCGAACGGCAGGCGCAGCGGGTGGCCGAACTCGCTGACCCCGCAGCCGCCGACCTGGTCGGCCTCAACGCCGACGACCTGCCGCAGTGCCCGGTACCGGTGTAGCCGGTGCCGCATTACAGATGTTCCGCACTACAGGTACCTCGTCATCGATAGGAGTCGTCCGATGCAGTCCCACGAGCCTGCGACCGGGAGGTCGTTCTCGGAGGTCTTCACCGCCCGCCCGGCCCGGATGCGGCTCGGGCTGGTCCCGGGCCGCCGCGTGTGGACGAGCCTCGCGGTGCTGGCCTGCCTCGCCGTGCTGGGTGGTGCCGTGCCGCCGGTGCTGGCCGCGCTGGGACCGGCCACCGACGCGCCGCAGCCTCCGCAGCCCGCCGCTGCTGCCCGATCATCGCAGGGGCCGCAGCCGCAGGGGTCGCAGCCGCCAGCGGTGACACCGACGGTCGGCCAGGCGCCGTCCCCGGTGGGCCCATCGGTGACCTCGGCAGCTGGCCGGACGCCGTTTCCGGTGGGCCCATCGGTGACCCCGGCAGCTGGCCGGACGCCGTCCCCGGTGGGCCCGTCGGCGAGGCCGGCTGCCGACCGTCCGTCGGCCACGCCGGCCGACACACCCGCGCCCGCGAAACCCGCCGCCCAACCCACCGCCCAGCTCGCCGCCGCTCCCGCTTCACGTCCCGCCGCCGTCGGCTCGCTCTACAACCCCGCGTCGAAGCGGTGCCTCAGTGGCCGGTGGGGGGCGGACGGCGTCCAGCTTGTCATCGAGAACTGTGCCGACAGTCGCACTCAGCAGTGGTCGATCCTCGCCGACCGCACCATCCGGACGGCCGGGTTGTGCATGGACGCCGCTGGCGGGGGCACCGCCAACCTGAACCCGGTCCAGCTCGCCTATTGCAGCGGCAACAGCGCGCAGGTGTTCGTCTACACCGCTCCGCTCATCGTCAGCCGCCACGCCGGCAAGTGCGTGGATGTCATCAACCACGGCACCGCCAACCTGGCCCCGATAGTGCTGTGGCCCTGCGAGGGCGGCGGCAACCAGCAATGGGTGTACGTACGGTAGGCGGTTGCCGCCCACCATGCCGATTCCGTCAGCCGGAGGAAGTGTCGGCTCGCCGCGCGATCGGCCGGTGACAGCCGGACAGACGATGAAGGCCGCTGACCGGGCTTGCTCTGGTCGGCGGCCTTGTCGTGCAGGTCAGGAAGGGTGCCCCCGGCGGGGCATGTCACAGAACTGCAAATGGTCGTTGCCCCCGTCGTCGTCGGCGGGGGCAGCGTCGTTTGCGCTGGTGTGGCGGTGGGTGGCGGGGCGGGAGCCGTCTGCCGTAGCGCGGGTGAGCCGGGCAGCAACCACCGTGGTTGGCGAGGTGCGGTGTACCCCTGAAGCGCCTGGTCGACGGCGCGGCAGAAAGCCGTACTTGATGATCGTGGTGCCGGCCTCTTGGCGTCCGGAGCACGGCTCGACCTGACCGCACGTCACGCACTCTCCGGTCGGTCGGACCGTCAGGTGGCGTTCAAGTTCCGCCTGGGCTCGTTCGACCTCCTCCAGTGCCACGCTGGCCAGGTAGGTCGTGCTCATAGCGACCTCGACGATGGCGTAACGCGCAAGGCGCGCATCCGAACGAGTGCCGGTCGAGAGCTTGGGCCGAGCTGCGTGCCGTCTACCCGTAGCGCCAGACCGTCCCCGTTCAACGACCCGTGGCCATGCATCCGGACCTGGTCACCGACACAGGTGGCTCGTGGAGTCAGATTACGGTTTCCGTTCATGTAGTCCTGCTCCCCGACCTCAACCACGTCGCCTGGCTATCACGGTTCCGGCTAGGTCGAGTGCTACGGAAAGTGGATCACTCGCCGTAGCTGGCAGGTAGCCCTGGTCTAACCCGCTCGCCTTCATCAAGGGGCGTAGCGTCCCTTGGTGTTCGGCCGCGACAGTCGAGTGATTGATGAGGTCGCGCGCCGCGTTCGCGTCCTCGTCGTGAACAGCATCTGCCACCAGCTGTTTGATCAGGCCATCTACGACATCAGTTGGCAAGCCCACCGAGAGGTCCAGAGCCGCCAGCCCGAGGCGAACGCGGAACACTGCGAGCCCGGGAGTTCGCGGTACGGCTGACACTCGATCGATGAGGTCAGCGTGGTCGACGGCGACCGCCCTCACGGCCAACTCCCGCCAGGTGTTGAGGAGCCCATGCACCGATTGCTCCCACGGCGTTTCGATCTTGGTGGTCGCGAGGAGAGCCGCTGCTGCCGGCCCTTCGTCCCGCAGGAAATGGGCGACGACCGCGACCTGTCGTCCATCAAGGAGTGTCGGTCCGATTCCGTCGTATCGGCGTACATGGGTCACAGCCTCGTCCCACCGTCCCGCAAGGGTGAGGGCGCGGGTTCCGTCGGAGAGCAGGGTGCCGCGCAGCCAACTGATGATCTGACTGAGTTCTTCGGTATCAGCGGGAAGCTGTCGAGGATGTATCTCCAGGTCGTCCAAAAGAGCGGAAGTGCCGCCAACGATGGCCGTGTACAGGTGGGTGAGTAGGCAGTACGCGCCGTCACCATCGTCTTCACGAATGCGCAGGCGAGCGAGGTTGACTACTGGTTCGAGAGCGAAGCGGGCCGTGTAGCCGTTCAGCGGGGCTTGGCTGAGGTAGAGGCTGGCGTGGCGGCGGCACCAGGCGCGGGCAAGATGGGGGTCTCCGCAGTCCGAGGCGACGAGGGCCGCCCCGTTGAACACCATGGACGCCTTGTCCGGGTCACTCTCGCGGTGTGCGGTCTCGGCGAGCCTGACGAGCCGGTCTACCCGAGCGTCCAGTGGTCTGGCGGGCGGTCGTTTGCGGGCGACGAGAGGGAAGCGGGCCGCGATGGTGGCGGCACGAGACGGAGTCATGGTGTCCTCATCCGCTGCGGAATGGCCGCATGTGGGCAACGAGGTGCGTTCAGGTCGTACGTGACGGCTCAGCTGAGCTCTCGTCCACCGGGGCGGGACAGGACACCGCCCCGGCCTGGATGCGGTCAGAAGGAGATCGTGAGGGTGATGTCGGCTCGGCTGATGTCGCCCTGGTCGGCGGGCCGGGTTCCTGCGCGTTGCGCGGTGACGGTGGGCTGGTTGGGGCGGTTTGCCTCGTCCCATTGGTCGAGCAGGTTGGTCAGCTCGGTAGCGAGTGTGGTGGCATCCGGGCCGTGGGCGATTGCGCCGAGTTCGTGGTGGCCGTTGCCCGCGTCCTGAAAGGCGAGGTAGGCGATGGTGCCGCCGTGGTAGATGGCGGCCCCGGCCCACCGGTAGGCGGGGGTGACCAGTCCGCTGGTGCGGGCGGTATCACCGACGCCGAGGCGACCGAACGGCCTGCTGGCGTGCACGAGGAGCCACAGGTCGAGGTGGCCGATCGGGTCGGCGTCGCTGACCTGGATGCCGGTCCAGCGTTCGAACCGGGGGTGACTCAGAGCCTTGGCGAGGGCTGCGAGATCGGGCTGGTCGGCGGCGTCGAGTTTGAGGACCACGTCGGCGTCGAGGCGTACGTGGTGATCGGTGTGATCGGTGCTGCCGCGCATGGGAACGAATCCGCACACCAGCGGCGTCGTGGTGCTGACCAACTGGTGGGGGCCGGTGCGGTCGAAGGCGAAGCATCGGGTCAGGCCGCTTTCGTGTACGCGCAGGGGCACGACGATGCGGCCGTGGTCGGCGAGTTGTTCCCACCAGGCGGCGGCAATGTCCCAGGCTCCGGCGGTGACGATGATCCGGTCGTAGGGCGCCTGGTCGGGATCGCCGAGGGCTCCGTCGCCGCAGATCACCTTCACGGTGTCGTAGCCGGCGCGGTCGAGGCCGGCGCGGGCGCCGTCGGCGAGATCCTGGTCGAGTTCGATGGTGACGACCGTGCCGCCAGGGCTGGTCAGCTCGGCGAGCAGGGCGGCGTTGATGCCGGTGGCCGCGCCGATCTCCAGGACGCGGTGGCCGGGCTGTGGGGCGAGTTGTTCGAGCATGTCCGCGACAAGGCTGGGGCTCGACGCCGACGACAACGCCGCACCGCTGGGGTCCCGTTTCGTGACGATCTGGCGGCGGGTGTACACGGTTTCCAGGTCGACCCCGGGAAGGAACTGCTCGCGGGGGACCGTACGGAACGCGTGCGCGACGGCGGCGGAGCGGATGTGGCCGCGCTGTTCGAGCGTGCTGACGAGTTGTTCGCGCAGCGTCGCGGCACTCGACGTTCCCGGTGCGGTTTGGGATGTGTTCACTGCGTTGACCCTACTTCCGATCTTGGCGGCGGGTTGATAGCCGGATGGGGTGTCGAACGGGTGGTGGAAGGTGACGGTCACGGCCGCCGTCGCGAGCAGCCAGGTGTCAGCAGCGGAGATGCCGAGCCGGTTGAACAGAAACAGAAGGTGGTGGGTCAACACCTCGCGTAGGTCGCGGGTCAGCGCGCCGTGCCGGTCGAGGAAGCCGAGGTCCGCGCCCGCCTGCTCGTGGGCTTTCGGCCATTGCGGGGTGATGGCCAGAGGGCTTCTGGCCGTGTCGTCGGCTGCGGTGAGTAGGCGCTGCACGGCCGCGATGAGCCAGGGGCTCGGCGCGGGGGCGTTCGGCTGGTGCCGGCGCGAGGCGAGAAGCCGCCAGACGTCGCCCTGCTCGGAGAACTCCAGTCCGGCAGCGCGCATGAGGCGAGTGGCGAGCAGGACGCCGAGCTCACGCCGGTGGGTGCCGCCGGCGGTGGCGAGATGGCCGAGGATGTGGCGGCTGTCCGCGTGGAAGAGGGTGTGGGCGATCGTCATTGCCTGGTCCCCGCCGAAGGCGTATGCCTCGGACCGGTAGACGGGCTCGGTGACGCCGCGGATGCGGTCGTCGTCGGTGATGGAGGCGAGGAGGGCGTAGGTCTGTGCGAGCCGGTCGCCGGGCAGTAGTCGCAACCGCCACGTCTCGCTCTTACGGATGAACCAGAAGGCGGTGATTGCCCGGTGGTCTTCTGCCGCAGTGAGCTCAGGGGCGAGCCGGGTTGCGGCGAAAGCCTCAGCGGTCTGCCAGTCCGAGAGGGTCAGGTTGATCTGGCGCCATCGGCTCGCCGGTGCCACGCCTGGTGGCTCGGTGTCGGGTTCGGAATCGAGATCCACGATGCTCTCCTCGTCTAGTTGATCAGCAGGCTGGTGGCCCAGCGGACGTCGGTGCCGGTCGCGACGGTGTGCAGGGTGAGGGCGATTCCGGCGGGGCCTGTGATCAAGCCGGATCGGGCCGGGGTGGTGTCCGTGGCGTGCTGGACCAGCAGGCGCACGATCTGGGGCAGCTGTTTCTGGAGGCTGGTGGTGCGGGCGTCGGTGGCGGCGTACCAGGCCGTAGCGGCAACTCCTGCCCAGCCGTGACACAGCGACGGATCGACGATCCGGCTCAGTTGGAGGGGGTCGGCCAGGCAGCGGGTCAGGGCCTCTTCTGCCGCCTCTTGCCGGACGGCGTCGTCGAGCGCGATCCCGGCTAGCTGCTGGGCGCGGGCGACTCCAGGGGTGCCGTAGCACCAGGACGGCCGCGCCGGTCCGCTCATGGAGGGCCTCCCAGCGCGCAACTCCGCGACGGTGATCTTCTCCGGCCACCACGGTCCCGCAGGGCTCGCCTGCTGCCAGCAGTCGAGCCACGTGCAGATCCGGCGGATCGCCTCCGCGTGCCCCGGCACCCGGATGTCCTGCCGCATCGCCAGGGCCAGGAGAGCCAAAGGGCCGGCGATGCCATGCGCCACGCCGAAGTTGGCATGTCCGCCCTGCTCCGAACCTTCGCGGTCGGCGGGGTCTGCGCTCCACCACCCCGGCGCGAGTCGGCCTGCGTCGTCGTCGGTCTGCACCGGCTCGGTGAGTCGGACCAGGTACGCCAGCACCCGCTGGAGCAGATGTCCGTGCGGGGCGCGGCGCAGCAGGTGGGCTCCCAGGCCGGTCAGCCCGCGTACGAGATCGAACTCCGACAGCGAGGGCCGGGCACGCACCGCGAGGCGTGCCGTGGCAGCGGCCAGGCGGCGTTCCACCAGGTCATCGATGGCAGGATCAAGCGTGTCCAGGGCTGCCGGGTGAGAGTGCGGCATGGCGATGGTCAGCGCGTGGGTGACAGCGGGTGCGCCGAACCAGAGTCCGGCTCCGCTGCCGCTGTTCAGCGTGTCAGCGGTCGCGCGGCGCAGCCAGGCATGGACCGGTTCCCACCCACCGTGTCCTGTTTGCGCTCGCACCCCGTGCAGGAGTGCCACCCCGGCGGCACCCCGAGACAGCGACTGGGCGTACCAGCGGGTGCTACGTGGCCCGTAGTCGTCCGCTGCGAAATCCGGGGGCGACGGCTCGGTCAGGGTGGTGGTGATACACGTGGCCATCGCCTCTGCCGCCCGTAGCAACGGTGTCCTCAGCGGTGCTCCGGTCATCTGGATGCTCCTACGGCGCGAACCCGGCGGCGCACCGCCGCCAGCGCGACATGGCGGGCCAACCGATACGTGAGCTGCTCGGCGTCTTCGTCGGGACCGAGAGCGCGAACGAAATGCAGGTGTATCAGCGACGCGAGCACCGAGGCGGGGGTGAGTGGGCTGGCGACGGCGGACAGTTCGGCGGCGTACCGGGTCGCGGCCCTGGAGCGCTCCCGCCATGCATGCAGGATGGACTCGGGAAGTTCGCTCGGGTCGAGGGTGACCGCTTGACGCAACACGTCCCGCTGGATCGGTGCCTGCCCGGTCCGCTCGGGGCGCGCCACCAGCCACTCGCAACCGTCGGCGCGGCTGCCGAGCATCGAGGCGGCTAGGTCGACCATGCTCAGGGCGGTCAGTGCCTGCCGATCGATCCCAGACTCGGGCTGCGCTACCAGCTGCGCCAGGGCTGCGGTGGAGTCGGCGGCGAACAACTTCTCGCTCGCTGCCAGCGCGGGGCCGCAGCCGTAGCGACCGGACTCGGGATGGTAGGTGTCCAGGCTCCAATCGCCGGCAAGACGCTGCTGTCGGAGCCCGGCGACCCACCGCCCGACCCGTACCGCCGCGTCGCCGTAGTCACCGGTGTGCAGTCGCAGTCGAAGCTGCGGAGTGGGGCGTCGCATGCGGACGAACCACCACAGCGGCGGCTCGGGCCAGTCGGCGAACAGCGCGGGCAGCCCTCGGGCCAAGACCGTTTCCACCGTCGAAGGGTCGACGGCCACCGAAGCGGATAGCAGGCCACTGGCACCCGGTATGACCGGCTCGGGGGGAGCGGGTGGCGGCCATGCGCCTCGCGCGGTAACCGCAGCCGGCGCGGCAGCGGGCGCAACCGTCGAGGCGACGGGCACGACGATCTCGTGGGCGCGGCCGGAGAGCCAACCGAAGTCCTCCGGACTTGCCGCGTCCACCACGGTCACCGGTCCGGCACTGGCGTCCAGGTGGGCACGCAGCAGGGCACGATCCATGGACTGATCGAGGTGGAGCCGAAGCCTTTGGTCACCGTTGCCGACCTGCACCCATGCCGGCAGCCGCAGCCTCGTTCGCAGCGCCTCCCAGGCCGTCAACCATTCACCATCGCCTGCGTTCGCACCGGGCAGGGACGTCGGATCGACGCGCCACCGGGCCGCCGCCAGGAGGACACGGCCGTACTTCAGCGCGGGTCGAAACGGCAAGCAGGAAGCCGCACCCCAGTCGAACGGTTTCAGCCGGGCATCCGTGGCTCGCGGCAGCTCCAGGAGAAACCGGCCGAGCAGCGGCATCGTGTGGACGGCGGCGGCATGCGTGACTGTCGGCTCCACTACCCGCCGCCGCGACATCGACACCAGCACCAGCCGATCGCGTCCGGCGGTCACACCGAGGTCGTCGAGGCCCAGCACGTTCTCGGCCACGGGCCGGTGCTCGGCCAGGCTGACCAGCCACGGGAGTACCTGCCGGGAGTTGAGCACGTTCTGGGCGTGTAGCCCGCGCGGCGGGAAGCTCAGCTGCGCAGGCATGGCCCCGGCCACCGCGACTGGAAGGCGTGCGAACTCCCGGCACATCAACTCTCGATCGGCGTAGGGCAGCCCGTCGAGGAAGCGCCCGCTCGTAGCCATCGCCGAGCGACCCATGCCGGTCAGCGCGACCGTGAACCGTCCCTGGGTCAGCGCCTCCAGCGAGACCGCGCGGACCTCTGCCGAGACGTCGACGTGAGGGCTGACAGGCCCCGTGACTCCGCCAGTGCCGGCGAGCCATTCGACGGCCATGTCATCGAGAACCACCTCACGAGCACCGTCGACCAACGCCTGCTGAGCCATCGCGAACAGGCGCTCGTCACGGCCGGACAGTGGTGCCGCAGGCGCGTCGGCGACAGTGCCGAAGTGTTCTGGGAAGCCCAACCCGACGAGCGGATCTACCAGCCGATCCAGCGGCACCACTGCCGTCATCCCGTAGCGGTCGACGAACCGGGCACGGTACGCACGCCACTCGGGCCGCCCCGCCGGATCTGGCGTCAGCCGTCGTAGCACCTCCACCGATGCGGCGATCTCGGCGGCGACCTGCTCCGGCAGGGCGACCTGATCCGCTAGCTGAAGATCCACCGCGAGCGGCTGGTTGGCCGGTGCGACGCTGCGCATGTGGTCGGCGAGCCCACGAAGGTACGTCGCGCTCGCTGGCCTGGTACCACCGAGACGACCATGCAGCGAGCGCAGCTCGACCCGAAGGGCTCGCTGCCCCTCCGGATCACCGTCGAATACCGCATCGAGGGTGTCCAGGACATGCCTGATCGGGTCTGTGCACGTCGATGGTGGTCGGAGAGCGGAGATCAACACGCCGTGGTCCACCAGGCCGGCAACCATCGTGTCAGCGGACGCGCGTGGGAAGCCTGGAAACGCAGCGGCGACCGTGTCGACCAGCTCAGCCCATGGCAACGGGGAACGGGCGAGCGACACCGCCAGCCGTACCGCTGCGGTGCTCCTGACCGAGGTCGACTCCGTACGTGCAGAAGCGTGCGGCCGGCGGGCCACGACGATCCGAGGCCCGTTCACCAGCGCCAGATTGTTCGCCTGCAAGGGCAGATGGCGGCGCACGTCGGGCTCAGCTTCGAGGCGCGCGATCAGGGACGCGAGCCAACTCGCATCCGGCCGTACCCGGATCGCTGGCTGCCCTGCCGGCACCACCGCAGCCACCGTGTCGAACCGGAGAGCCGCCACCCCCGAGAACAACCCGAAGGGCGTCGCACGCCGCTGCGCACGGACCAGGTACCGCGCCAGCGCCAGCGCCATCCGCCACCCTCGGTCCGGAGCAGCACTTCCGGTGGCGAGTACCGCTTCTACGCGAGCAGCGAACTCGGGGCTGGCGGCCCAGACAGCTTCGGCCAGGCCGACCTTCCGCCATGTCGCTTGCAACCAGTCCGCGATACCGGAGGCGTCGCTCCGCTCCGGCCAAGGCGTTGGGCCGTCGGGCCATGAGTGAGCGGCAATGCGGATCGTCGCGGCATCGACCGACCGAAACATGAGTCGTCCTCCTTTCGTCACGAGGCGCTCCTCCAGGGGCGTGGCTGGATGTGTGGTGCCGGTTCCGGCAGACATCGGGGGATCGCCTGCCGGAACCAGCGGGGGTGTTCGGGTCAGCAGTCGCTGCCCTTCACGGTGTCGCAGCCGTCGTCCGTGTCGGCCAGCAGGGCGGCGGCGACCGGACCCTCCGTGACGATCTGCACGTCGAGCTCGAACGGGTCGTTGCTGACGGCGAGCAGGCTGTTCATGGCAACCTCCAATGGGACTGGGATGATGGGTGGGCAGGTAGCCCCCGCAGCTACCGGCACGTTGGCTGGCGGATCGATCCGCCTTTTCTGGAACGGCGTCCAAGGAGAACTCGCGGCACTCGGCCTCCCCGCCGCCACGCCCTCCCCAGCAGTGAGCCTGGACGGGCTTTTTAGCCGTAGCCCGCATCGGTCCGCCTTGATTGATATCTAGCTTCTGGTAGGTCCAGCCTCACGGACAGTCCGCACTTGCGGGAATCCCGGTCTACTGCCTGATCCGATACCCGTTCTGGTACCCAGATAGCGACTGACCAGGACCTCGACGCCAGAACCGGATGTCGGCCCGGTCCTGCCGAGCAAAACCGGGGTTAGGCTCCCCGCGCGGCCGGTGCCCAGAGGCCCCGGCGATGGTCGCTCTCCGGAGGTGGTGCGCCGTGATCAGTCCATTTGTGCGTCGCCGTCGGCTCGCCGCCGAACTGATACGCCTGCGCGACGAGTACGGCTATTCATCAGCCCGCGTGGCCGCTGAGATCGGCGTTGCACGGCAACGGATCTCGCGGCTTGAGAACGGTCACGTCGCTCCTGACCTCGACGAGATCATGCGGGTACTCCAGTTGTTCGGCGTCGATCAGCAGCGATGGCAGCAGGTCATGACGATCGCCCGTGAGGCGCAGGAGCGAGGCTGGTGGGCCAAGTACGCGGACGAGATGGGGACCCGGCAAGCCTTGTACGCGAACCTCGAAGCGGGCGCGAGCGAGATCCGCGAGTACCAGATGGTCTACCTGCCCGGTCTGCTGCAGATACCCTCGTACGCCGAAGCCCGCGTCCTAACCGACCGGCCAGAAGGTGCCACCTGGATCCATGCGAGGGCGTTGGAGGCACGTGCCGGCCGCCAACGCATGCTGCAGCGGCCAGGCGGCCCATCCTACGAAGTGATCATCGACGAACTGGCCATCCGCCGATTCGCCGCGCCCGCGCTCGTGATCGCCGACCAGCTGGACCACCTGGCGCTCGTCGGGCACGAGCGCCGAGGCACCACCATCCGGGTACTCCCGCTCGTCGCCAGGATCCGACAGCACGCCGTTCCCCGCTCGGCCTTCTTCACCTACCGATACCCCGACCCGCTCGACCCTGTGGTCGTCGCGGTCGACACCGTCACCGACGATCTCGTACTCACCGAGACGACGGACGTCAACCGCTACCTTGACCTGTACGCCAAGCTGGAGGACGCGGCCATGCCGCCGGGCGACAGCCTCGACTACCTCGCCGCAACGGCCGAGGAGATCAGGAGGAACACGCACCATGATTGACAGGCAGTTCGGCCCCTGGCGAAAGTCCACCCGAAGCGGTGGCGCCGACAACTGTGTCGAAGTCGCAACCGCCACCGACCTGCACGTCGGTGTCCGCGACTCCAAGAACCCCGGCGGAGGCATCCTGGTGTTCGCCCCGGATGACTGGTCCGACTTCATCAACGGAGTGCGCAACGGCGAGCTCGACGCCTAACCCGGGCAAGGACCGGCCGCCAGCCCCGCCGAGAGGCTGGCGGCCAGTCACCCCCGTCGCCCCAGTAGGGCTGCAACCAGGGAACGATGACGACCGACCTGCGCTGAGGACTGTCGTCCCTGCTTGAACCGCCCAGGACGCGCTGGGACCATGGAGACACGCTCGTACCGACGAGTTGGCACGCCGGCACAAACAGTTTGTTGATCAATCCGGGGGGGCAGATCGTGGCGAGGGAGATCGTCCCGAACACCCATCTCAAGGCTGCCCGCAAGGCACTACTGTCTCCTTCCGGCTCCGGCCGCCCGATGTCCCGTCAGGAGCTGGCGGACGTCTGTAACGCCGCGCTGGCCTCAAGGTATGCCAAGCAGGGCCGCAGGCAACGGTGGGCAGGGCTGACCGAGAAGACCCTCGGTACGCTCGAGCGCGGTGAGATTCGGTGGCCCAACGAGGACTACCGGTGGGCTCTGTGCACCGTCCTGCAAACCGACGTGCGCTCGCTCGGGCTCTACATCGACCGACCCGCCAACGCGGATGACGGCGAGCCCACAGGCGATGCGGAACCAGACCTCCACCGACCGACCAGCCAGAGGCACGATGGCTTCAACTCGCTCAGCGGATGGCGTACGTGGCTGCGGAGCAGCGTTCTCGGCCGTGATCACGGTCAAGTGGTCCTGCCGATCCAGGAGCTGGAGGCGGCCCTGCTACGAGGCAACCTCGCCTACCAGGGTGCCCGGTACAGCGAGCTGCGTCAGCTGCCCATCCTCATCGGCACAGCAGAGTCCTGGTTCACCGAACAACCGGACACGGTGGATGTGTCCAGGGTGGCCCGCGCTGCCAGCGGCGCGTACCTACTGGCGTCAAAGCTTGCCGTCAAACTCGGTGACGGAGAACTCGCTTGGACGACCGCAGACCGCGCCCGGTGCTTCGGATTGATCGCGGCTGACCCGGCGCTGATCGCCATCGCGGCCTACCAGACCGCATGCGCGCTCGCCAAGCAGCCAGGCCGCGCCGCCGAAGCTGAGGAGGTCGCGGTAAACGCCGCCGATGCCATCGCCCGCCACAAGCAGCACCGCACGCCTGCCTACCTCTCGGCGTACGGAGCGCTCCTGCTACACGCGGCCGTAGCGGCAGCCCGCCAAGCGGACACCCCCAACGCGAGGAGCCATCTGCAGGCGGCGGAATCAGCCGCCGAGCAACTCGGCCGTAACAGTAACGAGCTGTGGACGGCGTTCGGCCCCGCCAACGTCCGCCTTCACCAAATCTCCGTCGCGGTCGCGCTGCGCGACAACCGGCAGGCGCTCCAGAGCGCCGACCAGCTCGATACCTCCCAACTGCCAACGGCGCTGACCAGCCGACGCGCCCGAGTGCACCTCGACCTCGCCGTAGCACACAGCGCGACAGGCGGCTCAGACCCGCAGGCGATGCTTCAGCTGCTGGAGTACGAACGCCTCGTACCCGAGGCCATCAAGCTCAACGCCACCGCCACCGGCCTCATCACCCAGCTGCTCCGGCGGGAACGCCGCAGCGACACGCCAGGGCTACGAGCCCTCGCCAACCGGGCAGGAGTACCGGACTCGTGACTGAAGCCGCCCCTGTCGTCCTACTCGTCATATGCGCCGCACCGCCGGCCGCCCAGGTCGCCGAGCTGGCTGAACAACTCCGTAACGACGGCTGGGACGTGTATCCCGTCATAACCGAGGCCGCTGCCGCATGGGTTGATCCAGAATCCCTTGAGCGGATCACCAGCCACCCCGTCAAACGCGAACCACGCGGACCGCAGGAACCGAAGTCGCTGCCACGGGCCGACGCCGTCGTCGTCGCACCCGCCACCTTCAACACGATCAACCAGTGGGCCGCCGGCACCAACAACACGGCGGCGTTGGGCATCCTCAACGAGGCGCTCGGATCGGGTACGCCAGTCATCGCCTCGCCGTACGCCAAGGCGGTACTCGCCGCCCACCCAGCCTTCAGCCGCAGCATCGAGCTGCTCGCCGGTGCTGGCGTTCGCTTCACTACCACCGACGCACTGCGACCGGCCGCCCCGGACGGACCATTCCAATGGAAAGCGGTGCTCGACCTAGTGCACGACTCACGATCGCGACCGATCCAGCCGCAAGGATCGCCGACCAACCTCGACAGGCTAACGGAGAAGCCGTGACGCGACGCATGCTAACCCCAAACCACCAACTCCGAGCCGCTCGTAAGGAGGTCTATTCACAGGCGATCCTGTAGAAGTGCAACCCGATGACACAGGAGATCGTTTCTGTGAAGGTCGCGAGCGGTCTGCGGTAGTCGGTGTGTAGGATTCTCCAGGTCTTCAGGTTCGCGATGA
>Ga0207848_100035_pt1 | contig 156593 bp, 142 predicted proteins | sample TtaePargueraPR_10_FD_187737 | JGI IMG/M metagenome (GOLD analysis project Ga0207848, IMG submission 187737) | Aerobic enrichment media microbial communities from Bioluminiscent Bay, La Parguera, Puerto Rico - Tt and M2 (3) (SPAdes) | ecosystem: Environmental > Aquatic > Marine > Unclassified ... | reverse complement strand
CGAACCGGAAGAACAACTCCTCCAACCCGGCATCCCACGACCCGACCACCTGCGCATCCACCACAGCCAACCAACGAACGATCAGCAGCCGAAGCAACGACCCGCCGTTGCAGTATTAGAGCTACGCCGGGTCCGGGAGTCGCTGGGGCTCACCCAGGAGTCGTGGGCGGAGCGCGTCCACTTCTCGGCAAAGCACGTCGGTTCCATCGAGCGTGGCGAACGGCCCGCCCTGCCGGACTATCTGACCTCGGTCGACAAGGCGTTCGGCACCGCGTTGATGAAGTTCTACCGGGAGTTCGTCGTCGGCGAGCACATGCCCGTCTGGTTCCGGCCGTTCAGCGACCACGAAGGCAACGCCACGCTGATCCGGGCGTTCCAGCCGCTGCTGATCCCCGGCCTGCTGCAGACCGAGGCGTACGCCGAGGCGGTGCTCTCGGCGTACCGGGTGCCAGAGGACGCGGCGGCGATCGCCTTGACCACTCGGATGGGCCGGCAGGCCATCCTGCGGCGGGAGAAGCCCTGCCAGCTCGCCGCCGTCATCGACGAGAGCGTGTTGACCCGGCGGGCCGGCAGCGCCGAGATCATGCGGGAGCAGTTGACCGCGCTGGTCGAGGCCTGCCAGCGGCCGAACATCCAGGTGCAGGTCGTGCCGTCGGAGGTGGGCGTCTACCCCGGGATGGACGGTCCGTTCGTGCTGGCCAGCGTCGATGGCCGGACGGTCGGCTACCTGGACGGGCACCTGGACGGCCGGGTGGTGGAGGCCCCGGACCACACGGCGGCCTTGGAGGGGACCTGGGAGACAATCCGGGGGTACGCTCTGCCGCACCACCAGAGCCTTGACCTGATCACGAGGACGGCTGAGAAATGGACCTGAGCACCGCCCCTTGTTGGCGCACCAGCACGTACTCCGAAGCCGGCTCCTGCGTCGAGGTGGCCGACAACCTGCCCGGCCGGGTCCTGGTCCGGGACACCAAGGACCGCAGCGGCCCGATGCTGACCTTCGGCCCGGCCGCTTGGCGTTCCTTCGTCGAGCTGGCCAGGCAGCACTGACGGCCTGACGCCTACCCCGGCGCGACAGCCGGAGAGCGCCGACCCTGCCTCGGTAGGGTCGGCGCTGTTGCATCGCTCGCCGCCGCGAAGGCTCCGTCATGACGTCCGTGAGCGCGGACCCCTCGCGGACCCCTCGCTCCGCCGCAGGTCAGGAGGGGTAGAATCCGTACCCTGTCGCAGCTCTCTCGGGAGCTACCCTTCATAGGCCTTGGTCTGGCAGTTGGTTGAGAACATCCTGCGGCGCCGGCTCGGTGGGCGGGACTGCCGGCTCGGGGTGTTTGCCGGGCTGACAGCGGTTGAACGGTCGGTACTCGCTGGCCAGCCTGGCCAGGTTCGGGTCAAGGTGGTGGATTCACCAGATGGATGCCGGTGTGGGGGTCTGCGGGGACAGCCCACGAGCGGACGCCGATCGGCCGAGAGGATGATTCAGTGAGCAGCGCACCCAACTGGCGTACCAGCACCTACACCGACTCCGGCTCCTGCGTCGAGGTGGCCGACAACCTGCCCGGCCGGGTCCTGGTCCGGGACACCAAAGACCGCAGCGGCCCGATGCTGACCTTCGGCCCGTCCGCGTGGCGCTCCTTCGTCGAGCTGGCCAAGCAGCACCACTGAGCTGATGCCCAGCAATCGATGCCATGATCGACACGGTATGGACCGTCGTCGGTTGACTGGTAGCAGCCCTATCGGCGGTAGCTGTCCTTGCGCTGTTTCTTCGACGGCGGGGAGGCGTGCAGCGGTGGCGTCCGGTAGTAAGATCGGCGTGTGACGCCCGACGAGACTGCTCCTGAGCCGCTGACGGCGGCGCAGCGCTTGGCGGCTGCCCTGGGCCAGGCGGCACCCTTGCCGCTGAGCGCGGATGAGCTTGCGGAGCTGGAAGCGGCGCAGGACCGCGCGGACGCCGAGGCTGAGTTGATCTGGGGCGTACGGGGGCAGGCAGCGGCGTGAGGCTACGCCCACCACGGGTCTTCGACGGCTCGGCGCTGATTGATCTCTTTCACGGCTACCGGGAGCTTGGCGTGCTCCTCGACCAGGCCGAATCCGGCTGGCTGCAGATCCTGCTACCCACGACCGCGATCGCTGAGGCCGAAGAGAAGCTGAACGCCGGCCGGAGCGGCTGGGAAGGCATCCTGCTGACTCAGGGAGTGCAGTCGCTGCCGCTGACCGAGCACACCGCCATCGAGATCGGTAGCTGGCCAGGAAGCCTGCCAGCCCGGCACGTCGTGCACGAGGCTGCGGCCGTACGCGGTGTCGTGGTGACCCGCTCGCCGGGCACCTACAGCGGTCTACGCGTCCCGCTGCTGGTCGTGTGAGCGTAGGAGCTGCTCTCTCTGCGTGTTGTTGGTGTGTCTAACCACGGCGGACCGACGCGGGTCAGCGGTTGGCGGATTGGCCGTTGGGAGCCCACTCGTCGGCGAAGGTCTCCATCTGGCGGATCACCAGGTCGACGGCGGCGCGCTCGTGGTCCGGCGGGTAGTCGTAGCGGGCCAGTAGACGGCGGATGTGGCTGCGCAGCTTGGCGCGTACCGGCTCGCGGGAGAACCAGTCAACGGTGATCGACGACTGGATCGACTTGACCAGCTCACGGGCGATTTCGGCGAGGGTGCCGATCCCCATCAGCTCGGTAGCTGCTTCGTTTTGCGCGACGGCGTCGTAGAAGGCCAGCTCGGCGTGGTTGAGCGGCGGGTCGAACCGCTGGCCGCGCCGGGCATCCGCGGAGACTTTCTTGGCCAGGGCCACCAGCTCGACGATCAGCTGTGCGCTGGTCAACTGCTGGCGCATGTAGCGGTTCATCAGGTCTTCGAGCATGGCGGAGAAGCGCTCCTGGCGTACCACGTTGTGTTTGGTGACCTCGCGCATCTTCTGCTCGATCAGCCGGCGCAGCGCGGAGACCGCCAGGTGTGGGGTTTCGGAGTCTTGCAGGCGTTGCAGCGCGACCCCGTTGAGGTCGGTGATGTCGAGTCTGCCGAGCCCGGCCTCGACCCGTCCGCGTGGCACTCCTTCGTCGAGCTCGCCAAGCAGCACCACTGAGCTTACGCTCTACAATCGATGCCATGATCGACACCGCATGGATCGTCGTCGGTTCGCAGGTCGCGGTCCTGTCGGCGGTAGCTGTCCTTGCGCTGTTCTTCCGGCGGCGTGGAAGCGTGAAGCGGTCTGATCGAAGGCTTCGGGCTGCTCGCCGTGCCATCCGTCAGAGTAGACGCGACCAGCGTCGCCGGAGTAGGGGCAGCATCCGCGGCAAGGGATACGGCGGAGATGACAACCTCGGCTCCAGCGCAGGAGTGTCGAGCGACAGCGGAGGCTTGCCCTAAGCCATCGCGGCAGCGGAGGTACCGGCCTACCACGGTTGGCCGGTGCCTCCGCTGGTGTCAGTCCAGTTGGGTCACGACGTTGCCGTCGGCGTCGCGGCCGACGACGGCAGTGATGTCGGAGAGGTTCATCCCGTCGCGCTCATCCTCGCGAGGAAGCCAGACCGCGTACGCGCCGATCTGGCGATCTCCGGTGGCGGGGAGCCGGTGTACGGCGGCCGTCGCGGTCTGGCCGAACATGGTGACGGATACGCTGGTCACGGCACCGCGTACGGGCCCGACCAGGATGATTTCCCGCAGCTGCGAATCAAGCGGGACGGCGTACGGCATCGGCTTGGTGGGCAGCAGCGGCGGACCGACGGTGTCCAGCGCCTCCGGTGCCGGATCGCAGAAGACGAACTCGTTCTCCTTGCCCTCCCTGCGCTTCTCGCCGACGCGGGCGACGCGCACGCAGAACGCGTCATCGGCGAGCCAGGCGGCGGTCTGCCAACCGGGTACGCGGGCATCCAACACCACGGGCTGTCCGACGGTCGGGGTCGGCGGAGGTGCCTCGGGGGCGGGAGCAGCGGCAGTGCAGCCTTGTACGGCGAGTAGCCCGCCTACGACGGTCAGGATGATGCGGGCGCGCATGCCGAAAGTATTGCGTATGCCTGATGTCGACTGTTGCTCAGATCTTGGCGGCTTCATCGACGGCCAACTCTACTATCCTCCGGTAGTCCTGTTCGGCCCAGCCTGAGTTATCGAATTCAAGCCAGATCAGCTTGTTGTCCGTAACTACGAGGAAGGCTGCCACCCATCCGTCGATCTCCTGACCGGGTGCCTTCGACTGGAATATCAAGTCTCCGTTGTCCTGGATGGGCGATGCGCATACCTGTGCGGCCTTTACGACCGTATTCGTGACGGGGTCAATGGCTCGTCCGGAGGCAATCATCTGGCGGAGCTCCTGGATTACCGCCACTTCTCCATCTGGCACCGGTTGATGCCCCCTGATACAATGCCACGTAGCCTAAGTTGATCTTGGGCGTGACCTGCGGGTTTGGTGTGGACTCCTGAGCGGTGCGGCGTGGCGGGACGACCACGGCTCGGCTGACTGTTTTGATCACGGGTCATGTCGGTGGATGTGGCGGACCGTCCGGTGGTGCGGCCGGATCAGGTGACGCTCGGGGTGCTGATCTCGCGGGTGTCGCGGGAGGAGGTCGACGCCGCGATCGAGGTGTGCGGGGTGCGGGAGCAGCGGTCGGACGGGAAACTGCCGGCGCACGTGAGCACCTACCTGACGTTGGGGTTGGCGTTGTTCCCCGACGATGACTACACCGAGGTCGCGACCAGGGTCACCGGGTCGTTGGACCGGTTCGGGTGCTGGAGTGCGGGGTGGAGCGTGCCGACCTCGAGCGCGATCACCCAGGCGCGGAAACGGTTGGGCCGCCGGGTGTTCGCCGAACTGTTCGAGCGCACGTGCGGGCCGGTCGCGGGCGGGTCGGGCCCGACAGCGCCGGCGGGCGCGTTGGGGACCGCGCGGGGGTCGTTCCTACGCCGGTGGCGGCTGCTGGCGATCGACGGGTTCACCGTCGATGTGCCCGACAGCACGGCCAACGCGGCCGAGTTCGGCTACGCCGGGTCAGGGGGAAACCGTTCCGCGTTTCCGAAGGCCCGGGTCGTGGCCCTCGCGGAGTGCGGCACCCACGCCTTCGTCGCCGCGGAGATCGGCGCCTACACGGAAGGTGAGAAGACCCTCGCGCAGCGGCTGTACCCCCGGCTACGGTCCGACGAACTACTCACCGCCGACCGGGGGTTCTACTCCTGGCAGGCGTGGGACACCGCCGCCGCGACCGGCGCGGCGCTGCTGTGGCGGGCCCCGACCCAGCTCGACCTGCCCGTGGTCAAGATCCTGCCCGACGGCACCTACCTCACCGTCCTGATCAAACCGACCGTCCGTGGCGGTCGACGGGAACGACTGCTCGCGGCAGCCCGCGCCGGGGCTGATCTGACCGACATCGACACTGTTCCGGACGCGTTCGACGACCGGGGCCTGCCGGTCGTCCACCTCGCCCGGGTGGTCGAGTACGACATCCCCGACCGCGTCGGCGACGGCACCGGCGAGTTGATCGCCCTGATCACCACCATCGTCGACCCCGCCGACGCCCACGCCGACGAACTTGCCGGCGGCTACCACGAGCGGTGGGAGGAGGAAACCGCCAACGACCAGCTCAAAACCCACCTTCGTGGTCCCGGACGGGTACTGCGGTCCCGTCTGCCGGACCTGGCCCATCAGGAGATCTGGGCCTACCTGATCGTCCACCACGCGATCACCGCGCTGACCGCCGAGGCGTCCGCCGCCGCCGACCTCGATCCGGACAGGATCTCCTTCACCAAGGCCCTGCGCCTGATCCGCCGCACCGCCACCGGCACGGCGGACATTCCCCCCTCAGGACTGGGCTGACCAGCTACCGGCCCACCTCGCCCGGATCGCCACCCTCCTGATCCCCACCCGACGCGAACGCACCTGCCCCCGCGCGGTCAAACGCGCCCGCCACAACCAGTACCGGGTCAAGAAACCCCACGAACCGGCCAGCATCCGCCACCAGCGTCCACCGACCATCCACATCCACCGGGTCCAGCCACCACCAAGATCAACTTAGGCTACGTGGCATTGCCCCCTGATAGTGCCGAAATGTAGAGTTTCGGCGCCTTCGTTAGCAAGAATTGCGCTCGCGTGTGTTGGGTTCCTTGCTATCCAGGGAAATGAGCGTTCGCATCGCGGCTCACCGGCTGCTGCCTGCTGGGAGCACGTGTGCCGATTCAGCTGGACCGAGCGGTACCCATGGCTCTTGCTGGTGGAGTTCGGCCATACTTGCTCGACTTTCAAGAGTCCTTCGCTGCTTTCTGGAAGCTCGGACTCGCATGTCTCTGGTCCGTCTGTCGGGGCCGATCCGGGCGGTGCTGGCGACGCGCTCGATTCTGCCCCTGGTGTCCGTCTAACCGCACCAATGTCGCAAGCGGTAACGGAAAAAATCGCGGCGAGGGCCATCGAAGTTGCTGCGATTACGCTCGGGCGCACAGAACTCCTCCTGGCAGGACGGATCGAATGGTGATGCCGCGCCCTCGCGGTCAGGCCGGTACACAGCGCCGGGACAGTTCGCACCAGCGTCCGTAACTGGGCATCGCTACCCCTGGTTGGTGTCGTCGCTCGGCAGAAGGGCGGTGTAGGTGGCGCGGAGGGCGGTGAGACGGTCGCGGCGGAACCGGCCCGGTTCGCGTCGGCGCATCCGCTGCCCGACCTCGCTGGTGACGGTGTCGGCCGGCACCTCGTCGGCGTCGGCGGGGATGAACTTCAGCACCTCGTCGAGCGCGGCGATCGCCCGGGACAGGGCAGCCGTGGCACGCCGCCGCTGTGCCGGGTCGGCACCAGCAGGCCCGGCGGTGGCGAGGTCGGCGGGGACTAGGGCGGCGTACTGGTCGGCGACGGCGAGCCACTCGCCGGGGTCGATGAGCCGCGACGGCTCCGGGGCACCGTACGAGAAAGCAGCGCCGGCCGGCGGGTGCACCGGCTCGGCGGGCAGCCGGAACAGGAACTCGCGTGCGCTGCCACAGCCGGCACAGCTGCCCTGGTAGCGGGTGGCCAGGTCGCCATCGGCGAGCGCGACCACCTCGACCTGCGGCTCGAACTGCGTTTCACCGCAGCTGCACGGGTGCAGCTCGACGTAGAGGCGTGCTTCGGCGCTGCTGCGCGCCGCCGGCAGGACGACGCTCACAACACGCCGCCGACCGCCGCCGGCACCCCGCCATGAGCACCAACACCAGCACCAGCGCCAGCACCAGCGACGACACCAGCACCAGCATCGGTGGACGGCGTGCCGGTCGGAGCGGTGTCGGGCCGGACACCCGGGCGGACGTGGTACCGCAGCCAGTTGGCCATCAGCCGCCGCGAGGTCGCGACGATCTGCACCTCACGGGCGTACAGGGTGGCGGTGAAGGCGTCGAGGTCGGCGTCGTCCGGGCCGATCCAGCCTTCGCGTACCAAAGCTCCGCGTCGGCTGCGGGCCAGCGCCGAAATGATGCTCGCGGTGATCTCGGGGTGGGCCTGGATCGTCCGTACGGTCGGGCCGATGGCCAGCGCCTCGTTGCGGTAGACCCGGCTGTACGCCAACTCGACGACCGCCCCCTCGGCGGCCCGCGCCGGCACCTGCTCGACCACGTCGACGTGCGAGGTGAACAGGTCGAACTCGTCGGGCAGCCCGGTGAACAGCGGGTCGCGCCGACCAGCCGGGGTCAGCCGTACCGTGTCGATGCCGAATCGGCGGCCGTGCCCGCCGATCGCCGCCCGCCCGCCGACCGACTCGGCGCGGGCCTGATGCGACCAGCAGATGTGCAGCTCCGGTACGCCGGCCCGAGCCGCGGCGCGGAAGAACTCCTTGGTCCGGTTGATCCACGGCAGCTTCTCGTACGCGGAGTGCCCGGATCCGCCGCCGATGACCGCGTCGGCCTCGATGGTGTCGGGCAGTGGCTGACCGTCGGCGACGTCGATGGTGACGATCTGCGCCGGATCCAGTCCGGTGGCGGCGGCGATCCACTGGGGATAGCGGGTGAGGCCGATCGCGGTCAGCAGAGCGCGTTCCTGGGTGTTGACGAAGAGCAGCCGGATCCGGTCCCGGACCCGGTGGGGCGCGCGCGTGTGGTGGGGCACCTGCCGGAGACTACCGCCCAGGTGGAGATCATCGGCCGATCGGTCATAGGAAAGCGCTTACTCGACCCTGTCGGGTAACGGCACACTCACTGATACTGGTCGACGTGGTGACCGAACTGTCGACCGTGGGCCGACGTACGGTGTCGTTCGTCGCGCCGGATCCGGCGCGCACCGCCCCGATCACCTGGGGTCAGCGGGCACTGTGGATGGCGCTCCGACGGCACGGCGCCAGCCGGGCGATGTTCGCATTGAAACGGCACGTCGCCGTGCCCCGCCGGGCACGCTCCGACCCGGAGCGGGTGTACTCGGCGATCGCCGCCCTGATGGTGCGGCACACCGCGTTGCGTACCAGGCTGGAGCTGGCCGGCGACGACCCTCGTCAACTGGTCGCCGACCGGGGAGACCTGCCGGTGCTGGTGGTGCCGGCCGAATCCGGCGGCAACTCCGGCGACGCGGCGGGCGGCGGCTCGCCGGATCCGGTGGCGGTCGCCCAGCGGGTAGCCGACGAACTGGCGGCGGAGCCGTTCGCGCACGCCGACGACTGGCCGCAGCGTATCGCCGTGGTGACCCGCGACGGCGTACCGCATCAGGCGGTGGTGGTGTTCAGCCACACCACGGTCGACTTCCGGGCGGCCGAGCTGGTGCTGCGTGACCTGCGGCTGCTGCTGGCCCGGGGCCGGATCGACGACGCACCCGGCCTGCAGTCGGCGGACGTCGCCGACCTGGAGCAGCGGGAGAGCCACCAGCGGCGGTCGGCGCGGGCGGCGGCGTACTGGGTGGAGGTGACCCGCCGGCTGTCGCGCGACACCCGGATGCCGCAGCGGGAGCCGGTCACGCCGCGTTTCCGGCGGGGCGTCCTGACGTCGGCGGCGGCGGACACCGCGACCAGGATGCTCGCCGTACGGCATCGGACGACCACCTCGACGGTGCTGCTCGCGGCGGCGGCGCTGGTGGTCGGCGAATGCTCCGGCAACGACCTGGTCGGCATGCACACGATGGTCAACAACCGGATGCTGGACGGCTACCCGGAGGCGATCGCCAAGCTGAACCAGCTGGCCCTGGTGCCGGTCGACCTGACCGGGGACTGCCGGATGGCGTACCTGCTGCCCCGGGTGTGGCGGGCGGCGCTCGACGGATACCGGCACGCCTACTACGACCCGCAGACGCTCAGCGACGCGTTCGGCGCGGCCGGCCTGCCGTACGCGACCGGGGTGAGCCCGCACTGCTATCTGAACGACATCCGGCTGTCGGCGGACAGCGACCTGTTCGGCCGTGACGTCGACGAGGCGGCGGTACGCGGCGCGACGGCCGGCACCACGTTCCGGCTCGCCGAGCGGATCGAGCGGTTCACCTGGCGTACCCGGATCGAGATCGTCGACCGGCCGGACGGGCTGGGGCTGGCGCTCACCGCCGACACCACCTACTTCTCGACCGACGACATCGAGCGGTTCCTGCGGGCGCTGGAGGCCCGCCTCATCGACGGGGCGTTCGCGGAGCCGTCCGCTGAAGCGGAGCCGCCCGTCGGCGGCCCGCGACTCGCGGAATAGTTGACGCAGCAACTATGTTTGGCCGGGTAGTCCGAGGGAATCCCAACCGGCCCCTCGCCGCGAGGAGGAGCAGACCATGCAGTTCGGCGTCTTCACCGTCGGTGACGTCACCGTCGACCCGACCAACGGTCGGGAGCCGACCGAGCGTGAGCGAATCAAGGCCATGGTCGCCATCGCGCTCAAGGCCGAAGAGGTCGGCCTGGACGTCTTCGCCACCGGCGAGCACCACAACCCGCCGTTCGTGCCGTCGTCGCCGACCACCATGCTCGGCTACATCGCGGCCCGGACCGAGCGGCTGCTGCTGTCCACCGCGACGACGCTGATCACCACCAACGACCCGGTGAAGATCGCCGAGGACTACGCGATGCTGCAGCACCTGGCCGACGGCCGGGTCGACCTGATGATGGGGCGCGGCAACACCGGCCCCGTCTACCCGTGGTTCGGCCAGGACATCCGCAACGGTATCCCGCTGACCATCGAGAACTACGACCTGCTGCGCCGGCTGTGGCGTGAGGACGTCGTCAACTGGCAGGGCAAGTTCCGTACCCCGCTGCAGAGCTTCACCTCGACGCCCCGCCCGCTCGACGGCGTACCGCCGTTCGTCTGGCACGGCTCGATCCGCAGCCCGGAGATCGCCGAGCAGGCCGCCTACTACGGCGACGGCTTCTTCGCCAACCACATCTTCTGGCCGAAGGAGCACACCCAGCGGATGGTCGGCCTCTACCGGGAACGGTTCGCCCACTACGGCCACGGCTCCGCCGACCAGGCGATCGTCGGCCTCGGCGGGCAGGTGTTCATGCGGCGCAACTCGCAGGACGCGGTGCGCCAGTTCCGGCCGTACTTCGACAACGCCCCCGTGTACGGGCACGGTCCGTCGTTGGAGGACTTCAGCTCGCAGACGCCGCTCACCGTCGGCAGCCCGCAGCAGGTCATCGACCGTACGCTGACCTTCCGCGAGTACGTCGGCGACTACCAGCGGCAGCTGTTCCTGGTCGACCACGCCGGTCTGCCGTTGAAGACGGTGCTGGAGCAGTTGGACATGCTCGGTGAGGAGGTCGTGCCGGTGCTGCGGCGCGAGTTCGCGGTGGGCCGGCCGGCGCACGTGCCGGACGCCCCCACTCACGCCTCCCTGGTCGAGGCGGCCGCTGACGGCAGCACAGCAGACAGTACGGCTGACGCCGACTCGACCGCGCCGGCAGCGGTGTGACGGCGATGACCACGAGTACCGGCCGCCGTCGACTGGCGGTCGTCACTGCCGGCGTACGGCAGCCGTCGACCAGCCGGCTGCTCGCCGACCAGCTCGCCGCGGCGGTCCGCGACGAGCTGGCCGGCCTCGGCGGGCAGCTGGAGACGACAGTGATCGAGGTACGCGACCATGCCCACGAGGTGGTCGACAACACGCTGACCGGTTTCCCGGCACCGGCGTTGAAGCAGGCGTTGGACGCGGTGGCGGCCGCCGATGGACTGGTCGCGGTCAGCCCGGTGTTCAACGCCGCGTACAGCGGGCTGTTCAAGGCCTTCTTCGACGTACTGCCGGAGGGCGCGTTGTACGACAAGCCGGTCCTGGTCGGTGCCACCGGCGGCACCGCCCGGCATTCGCTCACCTTGGAGCACGCCCTGCGGCCGATGTTCGCCTACCTGCGTGCGGTGGTGCTGCCGACCGCCGTCTTCGCCGGCCCCGAGGACTGGGCCGGGGAAAAGGTCGGCGACCAGGACGCAGACAGCAGTGGCCAGGCCGGGGCGCTACGCGGGCGGATCTCCCGGGCCGGTCGGGAGCTGGCCGCCGAGATGCACCGCCGGGAGCCGGTACGGGTGGCCGACCCGTTCGCGTTGACCACCGACTTCGAGCAGCTGCGGATGAATTCGAAGCGCGGGTGAAATCTCGGACGCAATCTGATCCCGGTGGTGTGATCGGGGTGGCGGACCTCGTGGACTGTCGATAGAGTCCGGCTCCTGTCCCGTCCACAGGAGAATCATGATGCTGAACGCAGCCGGCTGGCGCCGGCTCGGAGCCGGCACCCTGCTCGCCGGTGCCCTCGTCGTCGCGGCGGCCGCTCCGGCCGCCGCCCAGAACGCGGGGCCGGACCTGTTCGTCTCGTTCGACCGGGAGCCGGTCGCCGAGGTGGACAACTCCGGCGTCACCCTCGGCATGTACGTCTACAACTACGGCGATGCGCCGGCGAGCGACGTGACCATCGTCGTCGACGCCACCGGCGTCGACGACGCGGTGCAGTTGGCCGAGGGCTACCATCCCGGCTGCGAGATCACCGACCGGGTCGTCACCTGCGCGTACGGTGCCCTCGCCGCCGGACTGACCGACCACGTCTACCCGGTGCGGCTGGCCAGCCGGGCCGGTGCCACGCCGGGTGACGCCGGCACCATGACCGTCACCATCAGCTCGGCCGAGCAGGACGCCAACCCGGCCAACAACACCGAGACCTTCCCGGTGACCGTACTGGCCTCCGGCCCTGACCTGGTCGCCCTGGTCGACGACATCAACACCGAGCAGGACCGGGTCGGGCCGGGCGACACCGCCCCGCTGTACGCCGCCGTACTCAACGAGGGTGACAGCACCGCCGCCAGCTACACGATCGGGCTGGACCTGCCGACCGGAGTCGGCTTCGTCGACCAGTACACCGACTGTGACTACATCTCCTACTGGCCCAACGACCCGAAGACGGAGGGGTACGCGTACGGCCCGAGCCGGGTCACCTGTGCGCTGACCATCCCGCTGGCACCGGGGGAGACCCTGTTCCTCGTCGACGAGCAGGGCGAGTCGCTGTTCGACCTGTACTTCGGCAACAACCTGGCCGGTCCGGGTGAGACGAGTGGGTCGTTCGAGGCGCGGCTGGTCGCTGGCGACCCGGCGCAGGCGCAGGCACGGGCGTCGACGGCCGGCGGGAAGTCGATCAACGAGGCGCTGGCGAAGGCCCAGGCGTCGGCCGGCCGCTCGGCGGCGTCGCTGATCGAGGAGATCGACACCGAGGACAACGTCGACTACTTCGCCGTACACACCAAGCCGAACACGTTCGACATCGCGGTGACGGCCGAGCCGGTGACCGGTGAGCCGGGCGAGACCGTCGACCTGACCTTCACCGTGGTCAACAACGGGCCGTCCGACGGAAGCGGACCGGGCGTGACCGTCACCGCTCCGTCGGGTACCGTCCTGCTGCCGTCCGACTGGTGCTACACCGAGGGCGAGCCGGGCACCCGGCTGCCCGAGTCAGCGGCGCTGCGGTGCAACTTCGAGAGCATCTTCCCGGCCACCGCATCCGGCGGAGGGCGGATCACCCACACCCTCCAACTGAAGATCAAATCAACGCCGGGTACGGACGGAACGATCGTCGCCGACAGTGGCGGGCCGTCGACCGAGTCCGACCCGTCGAACAACACCGTCGCCATCGTCTTCACCGGTGCGGGCGACGACCCGGACGATGAACCGGGTGGCGGCGGGGCCGGCAGCGGTGACCACCTGCCGATCACCGGCGTGCCGGTCGGCACGGTCGTCGGCGTCGGTGTGGTCGCGATGGCGCTCGGCGTCGCGCTGCTGCTGACCGTACGGCGGCGGACGGGCAGGAGGCCGGATCGTCCGCCAGCGGGAGCCGGCTCTCGCACCTGAGCACGATGCGTTACCGCCGTCGGACGCTCAACATGTAAATATGTCTAGCCTTTTCAGGACACTCCGGGTCGCCGCCACCAGCGTGACGTTGGTGGCGGCGATCGCCGTCGTGCCGGCTTCCGCCGCAGCACGACCCAGCCCGTCCGCCGGTCCGTCCACCGGTGGATCCACGTCGGGCGGCTCGTCCGGCGACGCTATCGACCGCGCCGAGCTGCAGGCCGTACTCGACGAGGTGCCGGAAGCCGGCGTGCCCGGCGTCCTGGCCGCCGTCCGCGACGGCCGGCACGAGTGGCAGGCCGCCGCCGGCCACGCGTACGCCACCAAACCTCGCCCGATGCAGCCGTGGATGCGGCATCGGATCGGCAGCATCACCAAGACGTTCGTCGCCACCACGGTGCTGCAACTCGTTGACGAAGGCCGGCTCGGGCTCGACGACCCGATCGGGCAGTGGCTGCCCGAGGCGGTCCCCGGTGAGGTGGGCGAGCAGGTCACGGTACGGATGCTGCTCAACCACACCAGCGGCATCGGCAACTACACCAACGCCATGGTCACCTCGTACGCCGCGATCGACCAGATGCAGGTCACCACGTACCCGCCGGCGGACCTGGTCGCAACGGGCCTGGCGATGCCGCGCACCAACCCGCCCGGCGCGATGTTCAGCTACTCCAACACCAACTACGTCCTCGCCGGCCTGCTGATCGAGGCGGTCACCGGCAACGATCCCGTCACCGAGGTGCAGCGGCGCATCCTGCGACCGCTGCGGCTGACCGGCACCTCCTTTCCCGGCGTCGACCCGAAGATCCGCGGCCCGCACGGCGGTGCCTACTTCGCGCCGTACGGTGTGCGTGACCTCGGCGAGTTCAACATGAGCTGGGCGTGGACCGCCGGCGAGATGATCTCCACCACCGCCGACCTGAACACGTTCTACCGGGCGCTGCTCGACGGTGAACTGCTCGACGCGGACACCCTCGACGAGATGCTCACCACGGTGCCGTTCGACCCGTCCGCCCCGCAGTTCGGCGGCTACGGGCTCGGCATCTACTCGGCGCCGATGCCGTGCGGCGAGTTCTGGGGGCACGACGGCGCGGTGCTCGGCCACCTGACGATCTCGCTGCACAGCCGGGACGGGGTACGCCAGCTCTCCACCGGCATCAACCTCAGTCACTACGATGTCGGGTTCCCGGACGCGCATCCGGTTGACGTCGCGTGGCAGACGCTGCTGCTGACCGCGCTCTGCCCGGCCGACGCGTCGGTGAGCCGGTCCGCCGGTGCGGCCCAGCTGCCGCCCAGCGTGACCCGGCTGCCCGGCAACGCGGGGCCGGTACCGGTCGGATAGCCGTACGGCGACTGTCGGGCTGTGGTCCCGGTTGTGCCGTCCGGCGCGCCGGGACCGCTCGGCGGCCCTGCACCGCTTCGGCGCTCACATGCTGACTTCAACTCAGCGGCGCGGCAGGAGGGTCAGTACCTGGGTGCAGTCGAGCAACGAGTCCTCGGCGGCACCCGCGTTCAGCTGGTGGTAGCTGACGACCGGTTCGAGCCGGTCGAAGGCGCAGTGGCCCCTACCCGGGTCACCCACCAGCACCCGCACGCCCCGGTCGGCGAGCCGGCCGAGGAACGGCAGCACCCGGGTGGCGAGTTCGGCGTTGTACAACGCGTCGCCGGCCAGCACCAGGTCCACCTCGGTCACGGTGCCGTCGAGCAGGTCGTCGACGGTGGTGGTGAGCCGGGCGTCGTTGACCACGGCGTTGAGCGCTATCGCCGTCGCGGCGTACGGATCGATGTCGTTTGCGGTGACCGTCGCGGCACCGGCCATCGCCGCCGCGATGGCGACCAGCCCGGAGCCGGACGCGAGATCGAGCACCCGCCGCCCGGCGACCAGGCCGGGGTTGTCCAGCAGGTAGCGGGCCAGTGCCTGACCGCCGGCCCACGCCGAAGCCCAGTACGGCGGCGGTAGCCGCCGGCCGGCGGCGGCTTCCAGCCGCGCCCAGAGCAGCGTCGGATCGTCGGCGAGGAACAGCTTGATCTCCGCCGCGAGCGGCACCCTGGTCAGCCGGAGCTGGTCCGCCCCGCCGGTGTCGGTGCCGGCGGCGTCGTCGAAGAGTTGCCGTTGCAGGGGATCCGGTGCCAGCCCGCCCTGGGACGACGCCGTCGACGGTCGCGTCCCAAGGGACGGGGACAACCTCAGATCACCCGGATGTTGGCCGCCTGCAGGCCCTTCTGGCCCTGCTCGACGTCGAACTCCACCCGCTGGTTCTCTTCCAGGGTACGGAAACCGCTGGACGCGATCGCGGTGAAGTGGGCGAAGACGTCAGCTTCTCCGCTGTCCTGGGTGATGAAGCCGAAACCCTTGTCAGCGTTGAACCACTTCACGGTGCCGATTGCCATGTCTGCTCCTAGCCGGTGACGGGTCCGCGACGTGCGGACCTCTGCTGCCGCACTCATCAATCTCCGTCCGGAGAGACCGGCAGAATCTGCCAATGCCCGGCTGCTGCCGGCTGCGATCAGGCAGGCGGCATGAAGAAATCAACTGCAACGCGGCAAACCTAGCATGTCGAGGGGTACGAGTGCCCCGGCCTCGCCGGTGCCGGCGGCGTACCGCCGGCACCGGCGCCCCCCCACGGGCCACTGTCAGCCGGCGGCGGGGACCAGTCCGACGTGCGCGGCGACCCCGGCCGCGCTGGCCGGGAACCGCTCCAGCAGGTCGGCCACCGCCGGATCCCCGGTGGTTGATGGCGCGGCGGCTGCGGCACCTACCGGGTCGGCCGCGCAGTCCAGCAGATCCGCCACCGCCACGGCGGCCAGCGGATACTCGGCCAGCAGCTGCGGCGCCGGCCCGGACATCGCGTACCGGGCGGCCTCCGCCGCCGGTCCCGCGCCGTCGCCCGCCGAGCCGGTCCGCGTGGCGGTATGGGCGACCGCGGCCCATGGCGGGGTCCAGGAGTCCAACGCGGGCAGCGACGCCGGGAAGGTGCGGCCGGCCTCCCGGACCAGGATCGGCACCAACTCGCCGGCCTGCTCCCGCAGCGTGGTGATCAGCGTCGGCAGCCAGGGCAGCAGCACCGGGTCGGGCAGCTGGCCGAACGCCGCCGACAGCACCTCCACCACGAACGGTGCCAACGTCGGCACCGGCTCCAACGCCTGCACGAACCCGCTCAGGTAGTGCGGGAACGCCCCGACGGTGAGCGGGCTGGCCAGCAGATCCGCGCACCGGTCGCGCAGCTCGGCCAGCGGCAGCTGACCGAGCTGGGACTGCGCCGCCCAGTGCAACGCGATCTTCGCCGGTGCCTCCGGATGCGACTGGCGTACCGCCAGCTCCAGCTGGGTCCGGTCGCAGCCCAACGCCATGGCGACGCTCTCCATGGTCATCAGAAAGCCCAGCATCGCCGCCACCTGCCGCAGCCCGGTCTCGTCGTCGACGAACGCGGTCGGCAGCAGGGTGCAGTAGTGGGCGTACCCGGTGCTGACGAAGTCCTGGCACCAGGCCGGCAGCTCCGGCTCACCGCTGGTGCGGTAGTACGCCAGCAACTGCCGGATCCGCTGCAGCACCTCCGGTGCCCCGTCGGCGGTGCGCTCGGCGGCGAGCAACTGCACGGCTCGGGCACCGAGCTCGTCGGTGAGCCGCCGATTCTGCAGGAACAGCAGCGAGTCCTCGACCGCCGCGAGGGCGTGCGCCGCCGTGGCCTGCGGATCCCAGGCCGCCCGGCGTAGCCGCTGTTCGAGCACCTGCTCGATGGTCACACCCTCGTAGCCGAGCTCGATGATCGACCGCTGGTGGCGACCGATCGCGACGTCCCAGCTCTCCTGGACGGACTGCTCGCCGAGCCGCCGCTCGCCCATGATCGGCCGGACCACCTCGGGTGGCAGCAGCCGCCGCAGCATCCACAACAGGTCGGAGCAGGGCCGCAGCTCCGGCTGCCCGTGCAGGTCCAGCAGTGCCCGCTGCACGGTACGCCGCTTCGGGTCCAGCCCGAGGGGCGCCAGCCGGTCGTAGACGTCGCGGGCCAGCGGTGGCAGCGCGTCGTAGCCGACCCGACCGATCCGGTCACCGCCGAACATGATCTCGCACAGCCGGCGTACGTCGCGCCGGCCCGGCACCACGTCCTTCTCGATGCAGGTGACCGCGGCGTCGGCGAAGTCGTACGGGGTGGGCCGGCGTCGGTTGCGCATCCCGGCCAGCAGCACCGCCGTCTCGAAGATGGCGATCGCGTCGGCGGTGCTGGCCAGGTAGCCGTTGCGCCGGGCCAGCCGGACGATGTCGACCGACCAGCCGCGCAACTCGGCCTCGTCGAGCTCGCCGGGCCGGCTCGGGGCGGCCAGGAAGCCGCTGAGCCGGTCGTCGCTGACGACCGCTCCCGCCGTAGCGCCGCCGGCTTTCGGCCGGGCCGCCGCTTTCGGTTTGCGGGCCGAACTCTTGCGGCCGCCCTGCTGCCCGGCCAGCCGGTACGGGGTGACCTTGCTGCCGGTCAGCGCCTTCTGCCAGGTGCTGGCGGCGATCGACACCGTGCCACCGGCCAACCCGAACTGTGCCTCGATCGCCGAGTGGCTGGACGGGATCAGCCCGTACCGCCACTTGGTGCCGGTCCGTGCGGTGATCTCGAACGGTGCGGTCGACCGTACGCCGAACTGCTCGGCCCGGCTGGCCGCGTGGAACGCGCCGCAGACGTACAGGCAGTCGGCCGGGTCGGCACCGGAGGCGGCGAGATGTTCGCGCATCCGGGTCCACATGTAGCGTTCCCGGTCCTCGTCGCGGTCGAGTCGCGCCGCGTCGCTCGGCCGCAGCCGCCGGAACAGGCTGCCGATCATGACCATGACCTGCCGGTACGTGTCGTGGTCGGCGCCGATCAGCGGCTGCTCGACGTACTGGTCCCACCATTCCGACCAGTGCCGCACCTTGCCGTGGTGCAGCAGGTACGCCTCCAGCTCGGCGAACCCGGGGCGCAGGCCGCCGATGCCGACACCGACGGCGTCGCCGTGCAGCGCCTTCTCGTCGTCCTCGCCGCCGGCCTGGCCCTGCTGGTCCTGCTGCTGGTCCTGCTGCGCCGGTTCGTCGTCGCCGTTCGCGGCGGTGGTCGGGTCCGTCCGGTCGTCAGACTGCCACTGGAAGACGTGGTCGGTGGAGCGGTCCACCAGCAGCAGCTCGACGCCCGGCGTCTCCAACGCGTACGCGATCGCCTGGTACTCGGCGGACGCCTCGGTGATCGGTGCGATCACGCTCAGCGGACCGGACCCGGCGGGGAATCCGTCCAGATCGCTGGCGAAGGCCTGCAACGCCACCGGCAGCTCGCAGTTGCGCAGCTCGGTCAGCAGCGGCTGCATGTCTTCGCACAGCTCCAGGTAGATCACCTTGGGCTGCTTGTCGCGCAGCCGGCGGGCCATCGCCAACGCCGACGACGGGGAGTGGTGGCAGACCGGGAAGATTTCCAACTCCTCGCCGAGCGCGTGGTCGACGTCGTCAACCAGGCCGGCGAGGATGCCGGTCAACGCGTCAGGCGAGTCGGCGAACGCCGTCGCGGCGTCCGCCAACTGCTCCCGCAACGCCCCGAACCGGCTGTCCGACGACGCACCCGCGACCGGCGTACCCGTGACGGGCTCGCTCATGACGGGCTTGCTCATGAGAGGGTCGCGATGCTCTGCCGGCCGCCTTCGAGGAAGGCCGGCCACTCGCCGCCGTCGGCCTTGCTGCGCGGCTCGATCACCCCGTGCCAGAACTTGTTCAGGATCGCCAGGTCCTCCGGGCTGCGCCGGGCCAGCGAACCGACCATCGAGCTGGCCAGGGTTTCGGCGCGCAGCGTCCGGTCGCCGAAGAACTGGCTGTGCAGGATGGCGTCCTCCAGCACGCCGATCTGCTCGGCGGTGGACAGCGCCGACTCCAGCTTCTCGTCGTCGCTGGTCGCCGACGCGGCGGCCTTGCGCAGGTCGGCGAAGCTCTGCAGCAGTACGTCCAGCAGGGTGGGCGGCACCTCCAGCTCGATCTGGTGGCGACGCAGCAGCTCGGTGGTGCGGAACCGGACGATCTCCGCCTCGCTGCGCTTGTTGGTGATCACCGGGATCCGGACGAAGTTGAACCGCCGCTTGAGTGCCGAGGACAGGTCGTTGACGCCCCGGTCCCGGCTGTTCGCGGTGGCGATGATGGAGAAGCCGGGCTGGGCGAAGACGATGTTGTCCGAGTCCAGCTCGGGAATGGAGACGTACTTCTCGGACAGGATTGAGATAAGCGCGTCCTGCACGTCGCTGGTGGAGCGGGTCAGCTCCTCGAACCGGCCGATCACGCCCTGCTCCATCGCGGTCATGATCGGCGACGGGATCATCGACTGCCGGGACTGGCCCTTGGCGATCACCATCGACACGTTCCACGAGTACTTGATGTGGTCCTCGGTGGTGCCGGCGGTGCCCTGCACCACCAGGGTCGAGTTGCGGCAGATCGCGGCGGCGAGCAGCTCGGCCAGCCAGCTCTTACCGGTGCCCGGGTCGCCGATCAGCAGCAGCCCCCGGTCGGAGGCGAGGGTGACGATGCTGCGTTCGACGAAGCTGCGGTCACCGAACCACTTCTGCGGGACCTCCCGGTCGAGGCCGTCGGCGCGCTCGGACCCGAGGATGAACAGGCGCACCATCTTCGGGCTCAACCGCCACGAGTACGGCTTCGGGCTGTCGTCGATCGATTCGAGCCAGTCGAGCTCCTCGGCGTACTTGATCTCGGCGGGGGCGCGCAGCATCTCTGCGGTCATGGTGCGGTTTCTCCTAGTCGAAGGGTGCTCGTACGGCGAGTGGAAAGGGGGATCAGGTGAGGAAGTTCTTGAGCTCGACGACGAGCTTGCGGACGTGCCCGGACAGCACCGGGGTGCCCTGGTCCTTGAGTCTTTGCCGGAACCACGGGTTGACGCTCTGCTGGCCGCCGCTGGAGACCGAGCCGACCGGGATCAGCCGGGCGCCGCTGCGGTGCACCGCCTGCAGCCCGTCGAAGACCTCCTGCGACTTCCACTCGTAGAAGTCGGAGATCCACACCAGCACGGTGTTGCGCGGGTCGGCGATCTTCGGCCGGGCTAGCTCCAACGCGGCCATGCCGTCGGTGCCGCCGCCGAGCTGGGTGCGCAGCAGCACCTCGAACGGGTCGTGCACCCACGGTGTCAGGTCCAGCGCCCGGGTGTCGTACGCAACCAGATGCACGTCCACCTTGGGCAGCCCGGTGAAGATCGAGGCCAGGATGGTGCAGTTGACCATCGCGTCGACCATCGAGCCGGACTGGTCGACGACGACGATCATGCGGGCCGGGGTGGTCCGCTTCGCGGTCTGCTTGTAGTACAGCCGGTCGACGTAGAGCCGCTCGTCCTGCGGACTCCAGTTCGGCAGGTTCTTCCAGATGGTGCGGTTCAGGTCGAGGTTGCGGAACACCCGTTTCGGCGGGACCGACCGGTCGATGGTGCCGACGCTGGTCTGCTGCACCTGGGTCTTGAGCACCTCGGCGACCTCGTCGACGAACCGGCGGATCAGCGCCTTGGCGTTGGCCAGCGCCACCCCGGACAGGTTCGACTTGTCCCGCAGCAGCTGCTCGATCAGCGACATGCTCGGGGTGAGCTGGCGGGCCAGCGCCGGATCGGCCAGCACCTCGCGCAGCCGCATCCGGCGTACCAGGTCGGCTTCGATGGTGCCGAGCACCCCGTCGCGGCGCCCCGGGGTCGCGCCGCAGGCCTGCTGGTACCAGCCGGCGTCGGACTGCCAGCCGGCCAGCTGACCGGCCGACACGTCACCGCTGCCGGTGGCGAAGACGTTGAGCAGCAGCTTCGACGCCAGCGCCGCCCGGCGTACCTCGTCGGCCCCGACCTGCACCGACGACTCGCCGGCGGCCTTGTCGCCTGCCGAGCCGCCCTCGGCCGGCTGCTCGCCGGTGCTCTCGCCCTCGGCCGGCGGCACGAGCAGGCCGGGCAGCTCGTCGGCCAGCTCCGGGAAACGCTGCACGACGGTGTCGATGGAGACCGCCGGGTCGAGCAGCGCGGCCGGCAGCCCCAGCTCGTCGACCACCGCCATGCTGGTGCGTTCCAGCGCGGCCTGCTCCTGCCCGTCGAACAGCCGGGCCAGCAGCCGCCAGTAGAGCACCTGGCGCCGGTTCTCGTGATAGTTGATCATCGAATCGGTCATTTCCGCAGCAACCGTCCCGCCCGCTCCCGGAGCATCGCGACGCTGTCGCCGGAGCGGGCCACCGCCTTGGTGACCTTGGGGTCGGTCGGCCCCTGCGCCCAGTCGCCGGTGTGCAGGTCGACCTGCTTGCGCTTCACCGTCGCCTGCATGCCGATCGGCTGCACCGACCAGCCGGGGCCGGCCGCCGCGTCACCGTCCCAGCGCAGCAGCCCGATGCAGGCCGACGACTTGGCCAGCAGCTCGGTGGTGATCGGCCCGCAGCCGGGCAGCCGGTCGACGTCGACGGCGACCCGGGTGCCGTCGACCTCGAAGCCGAGCCCGTCGTCGTCGGTGACCACCGTGTAGCCCTCCAGCAGCACCGGCTCGGCGATGGCGACCGGGTGCCGGTCCAGCGGCGGTACGGCCGGGGCGAGCGCCTCACCGAGCTGCACCCGGGCGACGGCGAACGGGTCGGTCGGCTCGCCGGGGCGGGCCTGGTCGTCGCGCCAGAGCAGGTCGCCGCCGGGCAGCAGCGGCAGGTCGGTGACGTCCAGGCTGAGCCGGCCGGCCAGGGCGGCGAGCAGCACCGGATGGTCGGCGAGCAGCTGCCACACCACCGGACCGACGATCGTGTCGACCTTGGCGGCGGACACGTTGACCCGGACCAGCCGGGACCGGTCGGCGTCGCTGCCCCCGCCGCCGGCCTCCAACACCGCGTGCACCTGCATCTGTACGGCGGTCGCGTGCTCCTGCACGTCGGCGCCGACGATCAGCAGCCGGCCGGAGACGGTTTCCGGCGCTGCCGGCCCGCTCTGCGGACTGGTCAACAGCATGCTGCGGGTCCACAGGTCGGCCCAGCGGCGCGCCGGAATCCGCTCCATGGTGGCCACCGGGCTGGTGTAGCGCAGCTCGTTGGCGAGCCCGTCGAGCAGCACCGCGATCCGGCGTCGGGTCGGGTCGGCGAGCAGCGCGGTCAGTGCCTGCTGGCTGGCCGACACCAGGTCGTGGTCGACGTTGCGCCAGCCGGCCAGGGCCAGCTCGGCCAGCCAGGAACGGGCCGCCAGCAGCCGTCCGTCGGCCGGGGCGGCGGCCGTGGTCGGCGCCGTCCACTGCGCCCGGTCGCGGCCGAGCGTGCCGTCGAGCCGGTCCCGCAGCGCGTCGTGCACCGCGCCCACCACGGCCGTACGGGCGGCGGCCAGCAGCAGCAACTGCTCCTCGCCGACCGAGCCGGCGGTCACCTTGTCGACGGCTTCGGCCGCCGCCGCGCCGAGCGGGGTGGCCGAGACCGCGCCGGCCAGCTCGGCCAGGGCCGCCGTACCCTGCGGGTCGAGCCGGCCGAAGCCGCCGGTCATCGCCTGGTCGAACCGGTCGACCACGGCGAGCGCCTCGGCGACTCCGGCCGGTACGCCGTCGCGCAGGTCGTCGAGCTGTGCCCCGCGCATCAGCGGGCCCCCGCCCCGGCCGGGAACCAGCTCAGCTCGGGCAGCGGCTCGACCGCAGCCGGCAGGTCCAGGTAGGACAAGTGGTGCAGGAACCGACTGAACACGGCCGCCGCTGGCGACGTGCCGGCGAGGGTGGTCCGGCCGATCGCCCAGAAGATCTCGTTGCCGATGGTCACCTCGTCGTTGGTCTCCAGGCGCAGGAAGCGGGCGACGCGGTCGCCGCCGTACTGCACGATGGCCTCGTCGGCGAGCGCGGTCAGGTGGTTGCACGCGTAGTCGCCGCCGCGCAGCCCGCCGCACGGCCGGTTGTTGTTGGTGCTGCAGCTGACCTCGTAGCTGCCGGCGGCGACCGACGACACGTACACCCGCCCGATGTCCGAGCCGCTGGAAACGACGCCCTGCAGGCGTCCGTCCGCCATCTCGACGAAGGGGACCTTCGCCAGCTTGCGGGGTCGTGCGGTGGGCACCACCCGTACCATGCTTCGCCGCTGCCAGGCGGCGTCGTCCGCGTCCACTGGGTTGCCCTCCAGGCGTGTCGACCGCAGCCGTCGTCAGCCGTCATCTCAGACGGCGGGGCTGCGGACCGGTGATCCGTACCCGAGAAGTTGTATCGCCCCGGTGCGACAAACCGGGGTGGCGGGCGGTGACCGGTCCGGATCGTGGTCGGTGGCCGACCGATGCGCTAAACTTCCCTGACATACATCGAATAGATGCTGATGGGGAAGAATGGCGAAGTCGTGGCTCTCGGTGGAGGAAGTTGCAGAGCAGCTTGACCTGCACGTGCGTACGGTGCGTAGCTATATCCGGGACGGACGGCTGCCGGCCGTACGGATCGGCAAGCAGTACCGGATCGCACCGGCCGACCTCGACGCGTTCACCGGCCGTCCGGCCGGGGCCGCCGAGCCGGCCGACCCGGTGGTCGAGGTCTCCGCGGTGGTCGACATCGACGGGTTGACGTCCGCCGACGCCGACCGGTTGAGCACCCTGCTGGTCGCCGGGGCGCAGGGCGGCAGCCGGGCGTCGGCCGCGCCGCCGCTGCGGCTGCAGACCGGGTACGACCCGGCGCGAGACCGGCTGAAGATCGTCGTCTTCGGTGGCCCGGACGCGGTCGCGGAGATCCTGTCCACCATCGACGCGGTGACGCGGGCGGGCAGTGGATTGTTCCGGACGGACAACAGAGACGGGGTACGCGGTGATGGCTGACGAGATCGTCGAACTGGCCGGCGTGCCGGTGCTGGTCTGCGCCGCCGACGGGCCGACAATCGCTGGCGAGCAGGACGCGCTGGACGTGATCGGCCAGACGTTCGCCGGTGCCGAGATCGTCGCGATCCCGGTCGCGCGGCTGGACGAACGCTTCTTCGCGCTGCGCAGCGGGCTGGCCGGCAGCATCATGCAGAAGTTCGTCAACTACCGGCTGCGGCTGGTCGTGGTCGGCGACATCACCGGCCACACCGCCGGCAGTACGGCGCTGCGTGACCTGGTCGTCGAGTCGAACCGGGGCAACCAGGTCTGGTTCGTCGACGACCTCGACACCCTCGCCGCCCGCCTCACCTGAGCCGGACGATTGAGCCGGACGATCCGATGCGCTTGGTCTGACACATCCCCGGCGTGTCAAGTCGAACAGCCGCTGTGGATCATCAGCAGGCGAGTGCGGCGACTACATGTACTGAGCGGCGGTCTGCTCGCCTTCCTGGTAGCGCTTCCTCGTATCAGCCACGAAGGAGGCAACCGCCCGAGGATCGTCGGACGAGCCGAACCTGCGGGTGACGGCAATCGCGAACGCCGCTCCGATAGTCTGACTGCCCCCGGCCCAGCCGATCCGGTTCAGCTCGGCGAGGTGTCGATCAACCGAGCCCCAGTCCTGTCTGGCCATCGCCCGGATGAGGTCACTCAGCTCTTGTCTTTCGACCATTACGGATCACCTGCGCGACCTTCTTCGCCACCTCGCCCATGGTCTTGGCGCTGTCCTGGACGTCGTCTGACTTGCGCGCAAGCTTACCGAGGAAGCCACCAACGTTGCGCTGTGCCTCGGAGCGCTTGGTGGTGTCGGCGAGAAGCTATTCGCCGGTCGGGGGTGCGCATAGGTTCGGTGGGTGCCGAGCCGGGGGGCGTTGCGTGACGGGTGTTGCTGAGCCGACTGTTGCATCGGCGTCCGGATCTGCCGAGAAGCGCGCACCTCGGTCCGTCGAGTCTCGGTCCGCCGTCGAGTGGAGGGCTGAGGCACGTTATTCGCGCGAATAACGTGCCTGAGCCCTCCACTCGAAGCAGCGTCGCCGATCGCGGCGTCCGGATCTGAACCTGGCGCCACGGGCCGTTCCGGCGGTTGAAGGTGTCGGGGCGGTACAGCGAGATCCGCTCATGCCGCCGACCGCGAGTCCTTGCCACTGATGATGCTGCGTTCGTCCTGGGCGGTGTTCGTGGTCGCGCACCTGGTCGATGGAGCCGGTTCGCCTGTCGTCTAGGTTGGCCGGGTGGACGTTCAGGTGCTGGAAGGCTCGCTCGTCGAGGCACCCTCCGCTGATGTCACGGGCATGCAGCGCCGCGCGTTCGGTGAGTTCGTCGGTCCTCGGGGCGAGTTGGCGTCGTACGCGTTCGGCTGGACCACTGGGTCCGATCCGCACGTGGGCCGGCTGTCGATCGGGATCGGCGTCGGTAATCCGGGCGGCGGCACCTTCCACGCGGTGGTGTTCAACCACCAGGACGGCTACGCGTTCTCGCTGACCGACGAGCCGTTCGAGCAGGTGCCGCAGGGCGGCCCGCACCTGACCGCGGACCAGGCCCGCGCCCACGAGGATCTGCCGTTCGTGTGGTGGGTCGCCGACCTCGTCATGGAACGGGACCGACGCGCGTGGTGGATGCGGCACTGGCTCCTGGGTACCCACTGCATCCAGACCATCGAGGTCTTCGAACGTCGCGAGCCCATCCTGCTGGTCGGCCACGACGCCGATGACGGCCTTTGGCAGCTCATCGGCGCCACTGACGCCGACAGCGGCACCGGGAAGCTCGGGCACCTCCACCACGCCGTGGACGAAGATCCCACCTTGATCGACGTTCTCAACTTGCCGCCTGGACACACCGCGCAACGCATCCGGCCCGCAGCGCCCTGGACCCGCCATCTGGGCTACCCAGCCTGACCGTGCACAGGCGTCGTTTCGGCTGACCCCGCCGTCCGGTCGTTCGGGGAGTCCGGCGGATACGCTGCGCGTCATGCCGTACGTGCCGGATCTCAATACGGTGTTGACCGCCGGACATCGGATCGAGAGTGATGGGGTCACCTACCGTGTCGAGCCGCACGAGATCGGGCCGGTAGTGCTGCCGTCCGGCAGGGTCGTGGGATGCGATCCGCTGGTGGCGCACGCCACGCCGTTCGTTGACTCGGTGGCGCCCGGCCGATATCCGCTGCGAGCTTGGGTGGCGGTGTTGCATGTTGACGGCGGCGAGCGGCAGCGGCGAATCACCGCCCTGCAGTTGACGGTGGTGAAAGAGCCGGCCGCGACGTGGAACATGGCGCTGCTCCCGGGCCAGGACGTCACCTCACTCGGCGACGAGGACTTCTTCGGGTACGCGGTCGACGCGGGTACCGGAACGCTGGCCGACCAGGTCGCCATCGAGGCACTGCGGGAGTGGGACTTCGAGAGGGTCGACGAGGTCTTCATCCCGGCGCAGGTCCCGGATAATCCGCTCGACGCCGTCATCGCCGCGGTAGTCGAGGAACGGACCGGAGCCAACGTGCACGTCGTCGGCTCGGGATGGGGCGACGGCGTGTACGCAACCTACGTAGGGCGCACGGCAGACGGACGCATCGCCAGCTTCGTCACCGATTTCCGCGTCGTGCCGCACGAATAGCCTCCAAAGGCATCGCCCCAAAAGCCACGAACTCACGGCCCCTGCCACCCAAGATCGGATGCACGCTCATGCCGCCGACCGCGCGACTGCGGGGCGGGAGCGGTCAGCACAGCGGAGATCGGTACAGCACTTCGACGTACCTGATCTCGTCGTGGACCACGTCGAGGATGAGGTGGCCCGGCCAAGGCGCGTCGAGGCAGACATTGCGGTGGCCATCGCCGTAGGCGCCAGCCGGCTTCGGCGCGGTGTGGAAGCTCTGGCAGAAGTCGTCCCCGCAACCGCACGTCTGCACGACTCGCAGCCGCCCAACCGGCTCCGCCAGCGGTTCCTCGCCTTCTGCCCTGAGCGCCGCGCCGAGTTCGGCGGTGAAGACCGGCCACCTCGTAGAGAGCAACGGTGCGTGCGCAGGGTAATTCTCCACGAGGAGGCAAGCTACCTGTGCGACGCCCCGAGCACACGCTCATTTGCCGCGATCCGAGCGTCACGATGCGCGGCGACGATCGGTGTGCGGTCGTGCCGGTGAGCGAATGTTGAACCGCATCAAGTCCTCGTGGCCTGAGAGGTGAGCCAACCGTGCAGCGTCGTGGCCAGTTGTACGGGCTGGTCAAGCTGGACCAGGTGACCCGCCCCATCGATCAGCTCGAGTCGAGCGCCCGGGATGAGTTCTGCCAGTAGGTGAGCACGGTCGACCGGGATCCACGTGTCGTTCTTGCCCCACACCACCAGAACGGGCATTTCCAGACGCGGGTAGTGCCAGCGGTCACGGAATGATGGCTCTGGCACGGTCTCGGTGATCGCGGACGGTCGATGGTGGATCATGATCCGTGCCCATGGTGGATATCGCTGCTGTCGTCTTCTCGCACCTGTCCGGGCTACGCATCACGAATGTGCTGGCCACGGGCTTGACGGTGCGGGTGTACGCCGATCCAGGTAGCGTCGGCGCGAGATGCCCGGACTGCTCGACCGTGTCCCGGCGGGTGCACAGCCGGTACGAACGACGGCTGCTCGACACGCCGGTCGCCGGGCGGGAGACCGTGCTGCACCTACGGGTACGGCGGTTCTTCTGCACCATGGGCGACTGCCTACGGCGGATCTTCGCCGAGCAGATCGACGGTGTGACGGTACGCCACGGCCGGTTCAGCACGCTGGCGCGCAACGGGATGGAAGCCGTCGCGTTGGCGTTGGGTGGGCGTGCCGGTGCCCGGCTCGCGGGACGGCTCGGGCCCCATGTGGGCCGGATGACGTTGTTACGGCTGGTCCGCGCCCTGCCCGAGCCGCCCGTTCCCGCGCTGACCGTGCTGGGGGTGGACGACTTCGCCTGGCGGCGTGGTCACACCTACGGCACGGTGCTGGTCGACATGGTCAGCCGCCGGGTGGTCGACGTGCTCGACGTCCGGTCCGCTGACAGCCTGGCCGCCTGGCTCGTCGAGCATCCCGGAGTCGAGGTGATCTGCCGGGACCGGGCCGGATGCTACGCCGAAGGCGCCACGCGCGGCGCGCCCACCGCTGTCCAGGTCGCAGACCGCTGGCACTTGCTCCACAACCTGTCCGACGCGGTGAGAAGGGCGGTCGGCCATCACCGCCGCTGCCTGATGTCGCCGACCGAACAACAGCCAGCGGCAGAACCGACGGCGGTGAGCCAGCCCAGGCCGCAAGGGCTACGGGTGCAACGCACCCGGACCCGGCACGCCGACGTCCACGCCCTGCGTGACCAGGGCGTCGGCGTCTACACGATCGCCCGGCGGCTCGGTTTGGACCCGAAGACCGTGCGCCGTTACTCCGCTGCCGCCACCCCCGAGGACCTCCTCGGCTCGAACGGCACCGTCCGGGACAGCATCCTCGACGCCTTCAAGCCTTACCTGCGACAACGCATCGCCGAGGGAGTGACCGGCACCAACCAGCTGCTGACCGAGATCAGCGGTCGCGGCTACCAGGGCGCGGAACGGACGCTCCGCCGTTGGCTGATCAGCGTCCGGGGCCGCGACACGCCAGCGCCGGTACCACCAGCGCCGCCACCCACCCGCGACATCACCGGCTGGATCATGCGCCCGATCGACAAGCTCACCGAGGAGCACCGGGCAGAACTCGAGCGGTTGTGTGGTCTCTGCCCGGACCTGGCGGCCATCCGAGACCTGGCCCGCGGGTTCACCGACCTGGTCCGGACCCGGGGCGGCGACCGCCTCACGGCCTGGGTCGAACAGGCCGAACACAGCACCATCACGGAGATCCGATCGTTCGCGAAAGGCCTGCGCCCGGACTGGGACGCGGTCAGAGCCGGCCTGACCACGGGCTGGAACTCCGGTGCCGTCGAAGGCTCCGTGAACCGCATCAAAACACTCAAAAGGCAGATGTACGGCCGGGCCAACCCCGACCTGCTCCGCCGACGCGTCCTACTCGCCGATTAATCGACCGTCCGCGATCATCGAGACCGTGCCAGAGCCCGAACCAACTGACCGTTGACACCGGCCGGTGCGGCGCCCCACCGTCGTGATGTCGATGATCCGTTCGCTGGTGCCTGCGGCAGGTGTGATCTCGATGGCTCGCCGGATGTGGTCGGGCAGGTGCGAAAAAGACGCGTCACGTGCGAAGTCGTTCCATCCGGTCGGGTCTGGACGGCTCATGCGGTCTCGGCCTGAAGGGCTGGCCCGAGGAGGAGTCCACCGTCGATGACGTACTCCGACCCCGTGATGAATGACGCGTCCGATGACGTGAGGAACAGGAGAAGCCGGGTGACGTCGGTCGGCTCTCCGAGGCGAGGGATGGCGAACGGCTCGGGCGAGTAGAAGTCGGAGATTGCCACGGTGGCACCGGCTGCTGGTTCCTGGATGAAGGGGGTCGCGATCACGCCGGGGTGGATGGTGTTCACGCGGATGTGGTCCCGGCCGAGCTCGAGCGCTGCCGTCCGGGTGAGGCCTCGTACGGCCCACTTGCTGGCGACGTACGGCGCATAGTGCGCCGTGCCGCCCAGGCCCATCGTCGAGGCGATGTTGACGATGGCTCCCCCTGTCGCTCGGCGCAGAGCGGGGGCGGCGACCTTGATGCCGAGGAAGGTCCCTGTGAGGTTGATGTCGAGGATCCGCGACCACGTGGCCTGGTCCGTGTTCTCGATCGGTGCTGGCGGGTTCTGGACGCCCGCGTTGTTGACGAGCACGTTCAGAGCCCCGAAGGCGCTCTCGGCGGCTTGCACGGCAGCGGACCACGAACTCTCGTCGGTGACGTCGAGGCGGGTGAAGCGAGCGCGGGGCCCGAGCTCGTCGGCGAGAGCGGTGCCGCGGTCGGTGTCGATGTCGCCGATCACCACGTTCGCTCCCTCCGCGTGGAAGGCGCGTGCGTGGCTCGATCCCTGGCCACCTGTGCCGCCGGTCACGAGCACGGTCTGGTTGTCGAAGCGGTTCATCAGATGTTCCTTCGGTACGTGGGTGGCTGACCGGGTTCATCGGCGATGAACGGCCGGCCAGTGGTGAGCCGATCAACTCACCACTGCCTCGACACTAGGCCGGAGGCAGTGGTGAGTCAAGCCACTCACCTCGTATGCTCGGTCGATGAGCAGGGTCGTGTCGACGTACCACCAGCGCGTCGCCCAGGAGAAGCGTGCGCTGATCGTGACGGCCGCGACCGCGCTGTTCCTCGAGCTGGGCTACGACCGGACATCGCTGGCGCGGATCGCAGAACGCTCGGGTGTCTCGCGGGCCACCTTGTTCAAGCAGTTTCCGAGCAAGGCCGCCCTGTTCGACGCCATCGTCACCGAGTCCTGGTCAACCGCCGACGAGGAGGAACCTCCGCCGGCAGGCGACGTCGCCGACGGGCTCGGCGTCATCGGCCGCCGCTACGCTGAGCTGTTGAGCCGGCCCCAGATGACCGACCTGTTCCGGATCGTCATCGCCGAGCTGCCACGGTTCCCGGAGCTGGCCCATGCACAGTTCTCGCACGGGAAGATGCCCTACTTCGAGTCCGTACGCAGCTACCTCCTGGCTGAGCACGAGGCGGGGACGGTGCGGATCGAGGACGTGGAGCTCGCAGCCACCCAGTTCCTGGGCATGATCTCCAACTACGTCTTCTGGCCGACACTCCTGGTGCCGGGCTGGAAGGTGAGCGCCGAACGCGTCGCCCAGGTAGTCGACGAGGCCGTCCGCACCACCGTCGCCCGGTACGCCGCGACTGGGCCAGGGGCGTCCACCAACAAGCGTTCGTCGATCAGCGCGGAGCCGATGCAGGTCGGACCCTCGACTCGAATCTGACGGCCCCAGCCGCGCCGGTCCGGCATCACGGATCGACCGGTGGCAGGGTGTGCGGTCGACCATCGGTCTCGCCCATGCGCTGACCGTGGAGCACGCGAAGCGCGTCGAGCGCGACTGCGGTGAGAACACCACGGCCGACACCGGCGCGGCCGAGCAGCTCCATCCCTCGAGTGATGGCGACAAAATAGACTGCCAGCGACTGCACATTCGCGCCTGCCGGGATATCCCCGTTCTCCCGCGCATGTTCCAGGCATTCAGCATATGCCCCGGCGAGCTGTTCGATGCCGACCTTCGCGGCCGTCGAAAGCTGATCATCCTCACCGGTCGATTCGACCAGTGCACGCGTGGTGAGCGAGACCCGCCGATCACTGCTACTGAACTCGATCGCCATCACGAGCAGGTGACCACGAATGCGCTCCAGCGGCGAAGCGTCGTCGTGCCCCAACGCTTCCGAGACCGCGCGTGCCGCCTCTTCCCGATCCTCGGAAAGTGCCCGGAGAAACAGTTCTCGCTTACCACCGAAGGCGTTGTACAAGCTCTGCTTCCCCAGGCCCGTCGCCCGTACCAGGTCATCCAGGGTCGCAGCGGCAAGGCCGTGCACGGCGAACACCTCACTGGCACTGCTGACGACATCGCTCTCGAGGAACTTGCGGGGACGAGGCATGTGAGCAAGCTTACGTTATTGACCATCTGGTCAAAAACCTGCTAGCTTCGTTGGGGCACACCGGTGGGGGCACCGTGGAGGCGTCGTCGACCTGGGCGACGGCGTCGCCGCCCGGCCGCCGCCGGACGGCAGCACCCCCCGCAGACACCAGGCAGCGCGGAGGAGCAGAAGTGAAAAGTAACGAAGAAGTTGTTCGCGAGGCGTACCGGCTGTCGGAAGGAAACGTCCTCGACGGGGACGGTTTTCGCGCCTTGTTCACCGAGGACGGCGCATTCAACGACGTGCCGAATTCGCTGACCTTCCGCGGGGACCAGATTCCGCAGGCGCTCGCAGGCTTCGCCAGCGTTTTTCCCGACGTCCACCGCGAGCTACTCGAAGTGCACGCACTCGGTGACGTCGTTGCCGTCGAACTCCGCATTCAGGGAACGCATCTCGGCGGGTTCCCGACCCCGGTTGGCGAAATTCCACCAACCGGAAAGCGGATCGACGTGCCGACGGCGGATCTCTGGCACCTGCGTGACGGAAAAATCGAAAGGTTCGACTGCTACAACGCAGCGAATGTGCTGCTCGCTCAAATCGGGGCCAACCCCGACTTCAACTCGGCAATCGGGGCCGCCAGGGCAGCCGCCACAGCGGCGTAACCCGACCGCGCGGCGCCGAGTACGCGACGAAGTCCCGGCGGGTTGTGGCGTTGCAGAACGGAAAGCTGATCACGCCGGCCACCCTGGCCGAGATGCGCACCACCGTCGCCGTACACCCGCAATCGGACCTGAGGTACGGGCTCGGTCCCTTCAGCACCCCGTTGAGCTGCGGCGGGGTGGCGTGGGGACACGGCGACGACATTCCGGGCTACTCGACCGCCAACGGTGCCACCGAAGACGGTCGTGCGGCGACCCTCACGGTCACCTCGCTCACCGGATCGGTGACCGACAAGTCCGTCGCCGCTGAGCGGGCCGCGCTCGTCGACGCCGCGCTCTGCGCGAAGTGACCCGTACCGGCGCAGGGCGGTTCAGCAGCGGACGAGTTCGTCGATCAACGTCCAGTGCCCGTCCTCGATCGGCTGGTCGTTGTCCAGATTCAGCAGTGTCCGTACCACGGTGGTCAGCCGGCTGACAGTGATCCGCTGCGGATCGTTGGCGACCGACAGTTGAACGGCGACCAGCTTGACCATCGTCCACAGCCGCGGGGTCTCGACCTGGTCGAGGTCGCCGAACATCTGCTCTGCCAGTACGGCGGTCCGCTCGATCGCCGTACTGGCAATGCCGTAGTCAAGGCCGGCCAGTGCGGCCCGGTTCACCAGATCGCGCCGGACCCGCTTGGGCAGCCGTTCGACGGCTTCGACGTGCGACCGCAGGGGTCCGCCGATCAGTTCCTGTATGTGCACGACGCCGTCAGCGGTGAACCAGGCCCCACGGTCGTCGCGGTACCACCGCCAGATCCGCCCGGGTCGGTCGAAGGCAGCCCTCGTCGGCACGACCACGTGCACGCTGAGCGCCCGGTGCAGGTCCCGGGCGAGTTTGCGCAGGTGTGCCGCGCCGCTGGTGCCGGAGAGCTCCGCCGGATGTTTCGGCAGCAGCAGAATGTCCTGGCGGTTCCAGCCGACGGCGTGCCGGATCTGCGCCGCCACCGCCTGCGAATCGTCGATCTCCTGGCTACCCAGATGGATCGTGCCGGTCGAATCGATGTCGACCACGACGGTGGTGACGCCCGGGTGGTGCGGCAACGTCTGCGGGTCGAGCGGAGTCAGGTCGGTGACCCGGGTGGACCCGACGACCAGGATTTCACCGTCGCGCAGCGCCGTGGTGTGCGGGTGCGTCGGCGGCCCGACCAGCGGTACGGCCTCCGGCAGCTTCAGTGCCTTGGCCGCAGCCGCCGTTACGGTGATCACCGCCGCGTTGCTGACCGTCAGGTCGATCGTCATCGGCTGGTGGACGTTGTGCGTCCCCGTGATCCGGAAGGTGCCGCTGCTGACCAGGTAGACGTACCCCTCGGCCTTGTCCTCCTGCGCGTGTTCGACGGTCCTGGACACCGTGAGCGGATCGGGTTGGTCCTCGCTCGATGCCAGCTTGAACGGCACCAAATCCAGATCTCGGCTGTTGGTGACGGTGGTGCTGGTCTCCGTCTCGTCGCCGAGTTCCCGCATGCTCTCGTTGGTGAACTTGACCGAGTAGAGGTACGTCAACTTGTGTGGCAGCAACTGGACCGTCGGGTCGGCGATCAGCAGGTGGGTCAGGCCCGGGATCCTGACGCCGCCGGGTTGCAGGATGCGGTCGCCGAGCCCGAGCAGCACCGCTGGGACGATCTCCGTGGCCAGGTGGCCCTGGGTGCCCGGAGCCAGCCAGTACGGCGGATGGGGCAGCCGGTCGGTGTGCCGGAACGCCGAGTTCTGCACCCCACGGATGGCCGCTGCCAGCATCGACCTGTCGACGGTCAGGTCGTTGAGCAGCACCTTCGACTTGACCTTGCCTTCGACGGCGTCGAGACGCCGCGCGGACAGGTCGTAGTACGGCGGCAGATCGGCCGGCCGGCGGTCGCGGTAGACGACCACCTCCGTGAGCGCGCTGCCGGCCGGCAACATCGGAATGTCGGTGGTCAGCGCGGTCGGATAGTGCAGCCGCAGCGTCCCGGGCAGCGTACGGGTGCGGGTCGGCTGAGGTCGCTGCCGCGCCCACCAGGTGGCGATCAGGCTGGCCTGTCCGAGACTCATCCAGAGCAGCAGCTGAGGAGGGCTGGAGACCGTGGCGATCCGGACGGTGAAGGTCCACGGGTGGGTGTACTCCTCGAAACCGACGTACTTGCGGGTGTCGGCGTCCCCCTTGAGCGCCCTGTCATCGATCTTGAAGCGTTCCTGCCGGCGGTCGGACCACGACACCGCCACGGTCCGTACCCTGTTCCGGCTCGATGCCATGCCGAACAGTCGGGCGGTCACCCCGATCGTGTCGTCCTTGCCGGGGGCCGACAGGTTGCCGCCACGGCTCCAGTCGTAGCCGCGACCGAGACGGTCCTCGCCCTGGGTGCCGCCCTGGTGGTAGGTGTCCGACTTCTCCTTGGCCGGCAGGCTGCCGATGTGGGTCCCCTGACCCATCCGGGCGGTCACCGTGACCACGTCGACGGTCCACCCGTACCAGGTCCTGCGCGGCAGCAGCAGCGGCAGGGCACCGTTGGCGGCGAGGTACGGGGCGAGGCCGAGCAGGGCGTCGGCCTCCAACAGCATGGCCAGTTTGTCGTGCCGTCTGGCGACGACGCTCCACCCCTCGCTGGTGTCGGTGGCGTGGGGCAGCAGGTCGAGCACCGTCGGCATGACGTCGGCGGCGTTGCTCAGCTCCACCGGGTCGGCGAGGCCGAGCGACTGCCCGGAGGCGACCGTCGGCGGGAGATGGCGCAGGGTCGTGGTGGTCGCTGTCCGGGTGCTCGCCACGAACTGGCCGGCGAGTGCCTCGGTGACCGTACCGGTGAGCGCCGGTGGAGGCAGGTGGTACCGGTCGGGGAAACGCAGCGTCTCGGTACGCGGAACGACGGCGGTCATCGACCCGGCGAGGACGGACTTCGACTCGGTGACCATGACGCCGTCGGCACCCGCCCGGGTCGCCCGCACTTCGAGAACCGTGTGGAACTGGTACAGGTCACTGGCGGTGCCGTCCTTCGCGGACCGGCGGTTGACGCCGTTGATGCCGTGACCGGCCGCGTGGTCCCAGAGCGTGAACCCCAACTGGCCGCCGTAGGAGCCGGTCAGCCCGGCGGCCCTGCCGCCCTGCTCACCTCGCAGGCCGAGGGAGGCGAGCAGCCGCGAATTCCATTTGATCTTGTACGCCGCAGATGTGTCGAGACTGCTGTTGACGTCCTTGACGTTCTCCAGTCCGCCGCTGAACTGGGAGCCCCGCTGCAGGTTGACATTCGTCAACGCCTTGACCGGGTCGCGCAGGACGTCGACCGGACGTGCCTGGTAGAGCCGGCGCTGGACGGTCAGATGCCGCGCCGAGCCATCGGCGGCGGTGAACAGGCCCAGGTACGTCGCGCCGGACGGGCTCATCGCGTTCGCCGGCCCGTACAGGTTCGCCACCCGCACCACCGTCGTGAGGAAATTCCGATCGATGTCGGAATCGTCGGTGTAGCCGAGCAGTTCGCCGATGGCTTCCGCCACGTCCCTGGTCTGCGGCGGGGTCAGCGGAATCGACCCGGGCGGCAGCTTCACCTCGAGACCGGGTGCGGCCAGATTCAGTACGTCGAGCTGCGGCAGGGTGTCGACCCGGTCGCTGTCGAGCCGCCCGACCGTGGTGACGGCCGCGTCGATCGAGGCATCCGTGAACTGCGGATCCTCGGCGCCCGTCAGGTCGAGCACCGTCGTCTGCACGTACAGGACCGCGCCGTAGCCGCCGCGCACCCCCGCACCGGTCAACTTGATCCGCCGGTTCCCCCGCTGGCCGAGCGTCGCGCTGTGGTTCATCGCCTGGCTGAAGGCGATGTCGGTGCCGAGGCTGAACCCGCCCTGGACCCGCCACTCGGAATCCGAACCGAACTTCTTCCGGCCCATCAGCGCGCCGTCGACGCCGAGCTGTTGACTGGTGGTCACGCCGGTACGGGTGACCACCTTCCCGGCGTACTTGGCCGACGAGTCAATGGTGAGCTTGTCGTCGGACCGGGCCGACTTGGCGACGCCGAACAGGGACGGGGCGGTGGTGACCTCTGCCCGCTCGATCCAGAGCACGACATGCACCAGGAACGTGCTGACTTCGTACGACGCATGTAGACCGCCGTTGGCCGCCTTGTCGTGCCCGGTGAGCAGAGCGCTGCCGGAGAAGTGGGTCGCGAAGTGGCGTTCCATGGCGGCGATCTGCACCGGTGACACGGTGGCACCGGCGGCGGCGAACCCCCCGAGCGCCTCCCGGATCGAAGCCATCACCGCCGGGAAGGCCTGTTCCACCTTGGTGATGCCGGTGACGACAGGAAACACGGTGAACGGCCGCTCGATACCGGTCTGCGCCGGCGTCAGGAACGGCAGCGGCGTCAGGGCGCTCGTGGTGCCGGCCTCGTCCCGGGCGACGGAGAGGAACGTGTGCGCCGGCGTGTCGAAATGCCGTGTGGTGCCGACCTCGGGGGTGACGACCACCGTCGCGACCAGTGGCTTGTTCATCAGCAGCGCGTCGGTGGCCCGTTCCACCACGGACTTGAGCGCATGCTGACCCGTGTCGCTGACGTTGATCGTCTTTGTCGTCCCGCCGCCGAGGGTGCCCCGGACGATGGCGCGCCCCGGGGTCTCGCCGACCTCCCCGGTCTGCGGATCCGTCACCTCGTTGATCCCGAACCCGGCGCCGGCGGACGCGGTCAGGTTGGCGCTGCTGCCGTTGCCGTCCTTGCCGGCAGCCTTCGTACCGCCCAGCGAGTCCAGTCGCAGCGTGGTGTTCGCCAGCCGGTCGACCGTCCAGGTGTTCTCCACGGCGCTGGCGTCCTGCGGCGTCAGCGTCAGCGCCAACTGGTCGGTGCGGGACCGGCTGTCGAGCGTGTGCGGTACGGACAGCAGCAGCGCCCCGGACGCGAGGTCACGCGGATTCTGGATCAGCGTACGTTCGCTGACGAACTCCGCGATGGACTTCAGCACCTCGGCCCGGGCCCGACGCCGGTGCACCACCCCGTTGGCGTCAGCCGTGTCCGAATGGTAGTGGTCCAGCAACTGCGATCTGAGCGCACCGAGGTCGACCGAGACGACCTTCTTCCAGATGCCGTCGAAGTCGCTGGTGACGGTGCCCGGTGACAGCTGGTCCTGCGCTCTGTCGGGTGCCCGCAGCCCGCTCAGGTCCGGGACCAGGGTCTCCTTCAGGTACCGGACGGTGAACTGCTTGCCGATCGGCACCGACGTCTCGGCCTCCGCACCGCCGATCCGACGGACCGTGATCTCGGGGTTGGTGTAGTCGAAGTAGCCCGGTGCCTTGAAGCTCTTGAAGGAGGCGGCGTACTCCGCCATCGTGGTCACCGACTGCCCGGTGCTGGTGGTGACCCCGGCGGACGCCGTCACCGCCGCCACCACGCCGGTCTCCGGCGGCAGCCCGATCGCCGGGGTCGACACCGACCTGGTCTGGCTGGTAGCGGTGACGGACTTCGGCGCCGACCGCGTACCGTACGTCACCGCGATGTCAACATCGTCGGCCTTGTACCCGGGCCGTGGGATCGCCGGGCCCAGCTTCAGCCGTATCTCGTACAGGTTCGCGCCGGACGACACGACGTCGCCGTTGTTCGCCAGGTCGCGCAGATAATGGTCGTCGGTCAGGTCGTCGGCCAACCTGTCAGCCGCCGACTTTGACAGCGGTGTGTCCCGGGCGACGCGGTCGGCGAAGTCACCGAGGTCGCGCAGACCGGCGTAGAACTGGCCGTCGCCCAGGGCGTCGAAGTCCCTGGCGTGCGCCGGCGGCCCGAACGTGATCCCGCGGCGCTCGCCGGCGAAGTCGACGTACCGCTGCACCAGTTCGGGCCAGTGCCGCCGATCGACAGAGCGCAGACCCTCGCTGAACGCGTCGGCCAACTGCACCGGGCGGGTGCCCTCCGGCAGGGTGGCGCGTACCGCCGGGGCGAGCTCGCCGGGATTGTTCACCAGCAGCACGACAAGGTCGGCGCCCTTCCCCGGATCCTCCTGCGCGATGAGTTCGTGGAGCTGGCGTGGCTTGTCCCTACCGACCTCGATGACATCGCCGGACTCGGGGGCCACCGCAGCGAAGATCACCGCCGTCGGTGGTACCGGCGCGTCGACCCGCAGCCCGTGGAACACGACGTCCAACAGCTGCAACGTCCAGGTGGGTGCCTTGTCGAAGGACCCGTCGAACTCGAACACCTTGGCGACGCCCACGGTGAGCCCGTCCGAGACCGAGTTCCAGTCCGCCACCCGCAGATCCTGCTCGACGTGCTCGACGTGCTCGACGTGCTCCACGTGCTCCACGTGCTCCACGTGCTCCACGTGCTCCACGTGCTCGACGTGCTCCACGTGCTCGGCGTGATCCACGTGCTCGGTGTGCTCGGTGTGGTCAGCGGCGGTGGCCGCCTCTGCGACGGCGTCCTCTATCGCCCGCAGTTCCTGCTCGATCCGGTCGATGCGGGCGGTGAGAACGCCGCGATGCGCCTCGACATCTTCGGCGCCCTGCCCGCTCGCCGGTCCGGACAGGTTGTCGCGTTCAACGGTCAGATCCTGGAGGCGTTGCCGCAGTGCCTCGACATTCTCGGGGGTCTGCGCGGTCTGGTCGAGGGTGCCGGGTCGGTAGTCGTGTGGGGCCAGCAGCAGGCCGGAGACGCCGTCATGGTGGGCGAAGCCCGGCCCGGTCAGCGGAACCCGGTCCGGGGTGAAGGCAATGAACCGCAGATCGACCAGCCCGACCGGCGCGACCTGGCTCGGCGTACGGCTGTCGTAGACGGTCACCGGGTCCTGGCCGGCGGGAGCTGTCACGTCAACGAACACCAGCCCCGACGAGGCGTCGTTGACCAGTGCGAAGGCGTGGGTCGGCGCGTTGGGCGGACCCGCCGTCAGGTACGCCACCGACCCTGGCACACCGCGCAACAGGTCAGCGACCTGCGCGACACCGCCCGCCTGCCGCCAGGGTTGCCCGTGGTCGATCGCGAACCGCTGCGCCGGCCCGGCCTCCAGGTACGCGGAGTCCCGCACCACCTTTGGCCTCGGTGCAAGCACGCCCGCCCTGGTCAGACCAGTGTCGACATTTTGCAGCTGGGGCAGACAGTCCAACGGCTGCGGATCGACCAGACGCGTCTGCTGCAGCGACCGCGCCGTGTCGGCGGTCGACCCCACCGTACGGGTGGTCGGCCCCGCAGTGGCAGCGGTGGTCGGCTCCGGCGGTTGGGGGACCGTGCGCCAGACCGCCAGCAGCTCCTCGCGCCACCGGTCGGTCCGTGCGGCATCCGCCGCCCGCACGTCGGCGTCGGCTTTCGTGGTGTACGACGAGAACACGTCACCGTTGGCCTGCTCATGATTGAGCCAGAGTTTGCTGTTGCCGCCCGAGTTCAACTGCTCACGGACCAGGTAGACGAAGTCCTCGCGGTAGTCGGCGCCGATCTGGTCGAGCGCGTCCCGGGACAGGTCACGGTTGTACGCCAACTGCTGGAACCCGTCACGGGCCTCGACCACCGCCCGGTTCGACTTGATCTCACCGATGAACCGGTCGGACAGGTTGTCGACGTCGAGCAGGTCGCGGTAGGGCGCGCCGGTGATGTCCTCGGGGCGGGAGTTCGTCGGCAGCGACTCCTCGAACACCGCCCGGAAGTCCTGCTTGAACACGTTCCAGGCGCGATCCAGCGCGGTCGGGTCCAGCTCGGGGAAGTACGCGGCGACCTCGTCGAACGTGCCGCGGGCACGATCCAGCGTACGTTCGAAGGTGGCCTCGGCCGTGAAGGAGTCGTACAGTCTCGTCCGGTTCGTCTCTACGGTTTCCAGCAGGTGTTCCAGCGGAGCCCCGTTGCCGGCGTCGAAGGCTTCGCGGTACGCGGCCCGCACCGTCTGCTCCCAGCGCCCGTTGACGGTCGCCAGCCCTTCCGGGGACAGCGCCGACTTCGGGCTGCCCAGCTGCCAGTCGACGTACGCCTGGTTGAACAGCTCGACCTGGATGTGCCGCAGACCGTCCGGACTCTCCAGCACGCCGAGGGGTGCCTTGCCGTTGGTCGCTTCCCACAGCTGTGCCGGTGACGGGTACGGGTTGTCGCCGCCGTCGAGCAGTTGCCCCACCGTGGTGATGTGCTCCTGCCCGCTGCCGAGCCGGTCCCGTACGTGTGCGGGCAGCTCCTGGTCGCGCCACCGGTCGAGGTCCGGGAACGGCTGGTCCCGCCGACGGTCGATCAGGTTCGCCGCCTGCCGTTCCCCCGCGTCGGGGTGCAGGGCCAGCTTCGCCTCCTGCTGGGTCAGCGGCTCGGAGATACCCAGGTCGTTCTGGCGTTGCGCGTTGAGTTTCAGCAACTCACTCGGGCGCACCCCACGTTCGAGCCCTTTCTGGTACGCGGCCAGGTCGGCGCTGTCCAGATCGAGATCGTGCAGCCGTTGCTGGATGTTGGCGCGGTGATCCTCGAAGGGGTTCAGCCGGGACTCGGCCAGCAACCGGTTCAGGCCCAGCCACTCGGAGTCGGTGACGCCGAGGACCTTGCGACCGTCGGCGCGCTCGGCCCAGCTGCGGCCGTCCTGCCCGCGCTGGTCGGGGTGCGGGCTGAACAGTTCCGCGCGGTCCAGCAGGTGCCCGTACTCGCTGTCCAGGGCCTGCCGGGCCTCGGGGGTCAACTGCGGACCCCAGAGTTGTGCCTGCGACTCCGGCGTCGGCGGTGGTGTCGTGGCCAGCTGCGAATGGGCGCTGCCCGCATCGCGCATCGTCGGCGGCACCGGATCCGGCTGGGACACCGACTGCGTCTGTGGCGAGAGCGTCTGCCCCGACTGCGCCGGCGTCGACTGCGTCTGTGGCGACTGCGACGTCGACGGAGACTGCGCCTGAGGCGTCTGCCCCGCCTGCGCCGGCGCCTGCTGAGGCAGGTCGGCGATCGTCGACGGCCGGGCCGGAACGGACGAAGTCGACGTCGGCCGGTCGAGGCTGCTCACCGAGGTGCGTGGGGAGCTGTCCGGTACGACCGGGCCGGGGACGGCACTCGCCGAGGTCTTCGGGGCGATCCCCAGGTTCGCCGGCGGAACCGACCCGGCGCGCGCCTCACCGACCGGACGCACCGCCGACAGATCACCCACCGGACGCACCGCCGACAGGTCACCTACCGGACGTACGACCGGAGCCTCACCGACCGGACGCACCGCTGGTGGGTCAACGACCAGCTTCGGCGGCGTTGCGACGCCGCCGGTGGTGATGCCCAGGTCCACCTTCGGCGGCGGCGACGTGACCGATCCGATCACCGGCGCGTTCGGTACCGACTGCGCCGGCACCGGCAGGGGCGGGCCGACCGACGCGGGCAGCCCGGTGACCGGCCCCGGGCGGGAGGTGGCCGGGACCATGTCGTGCACACCCGGTACGGCACCCGACAGGCCCATCGCGGCCGAGATGCCGATCACGGCCGGATCGGCGTGGTACGGCACCCCGTACGCCGTCTTGACAATCGCATCGGGGCCGAGGTCCACCGCCATGTTGACGCCGACGTTGGAGATGACCTCCGCCGTCGGCCGGATGACGGCCTGGCTGGAGCGTACCGCCGCATTCGCCACCTGCGCCGGGGTCCGGACCGCCGGCGGCACCACAGTGGCACCGTTGCGGACCGCGACCTGCAACGCCCCGGCCAGGCCCTCGCCCACCTGCACGGTGGTGATCCGCGGCATCCCGGCGGCGACGATCCGCAACGCCCGGCCGAAGTTGACCGACACGTTCACGACGACCCGCACCAGGCTGGACAGCAGAACGGAGACGGCCCGGGTGATGGCGGTGAACAGCGGCCCGATGGCGAACGTCAGCGGCGTCAGCACCACCCCGATCACGCCGACGATGATCTCGATGGTCCGCATCTGTTCCTGTTCGGCCCGCGCCTCCCGGACCGCCTGGGCGAAATCCTGGATCGCCTGCCCGATCGCGATCATCTCGTTGGCCACCGGCACCACCGTGTTGGTGACGATCCCGTCCCAGGCCTGCACCGCCCGGTCGCGGCCGGTGCCCTGCCAGGCGGCCTCGCCGAGCGGGCCGGTGATCCCGCTGGCCTGCCGGTACAGGTCGTTACCCAGGGCGACGAACGCATTGCCGAGGCTCTGGATCTGCTGGTCGTCGATCTCAGTTGGAAAGATCGGCACGCCACACCTCCGTCATCGGCACCTCAGGCCTCCTCGATCGCCACCTGGATCACCGTGTCGGGGTGCGCCCGGCGCAGCAGCCGACCCCGGCCCGGTGGCCCGTTCTCGGCCCGGTGGCCGCCGAACAGCACCCCTTCCCGGCTGTCCCCGGGCAGGATCAACGCGGCCGGCTGCTGCTCCCGCAACCGGGCGAGCAGCTGATCGACCGCGAACCCCCGGGAGCTGCCGGTGACCCGCCGGGCGAGCACCACGTGGAATCCGAGATCGGGCCCGTGCGGCAGCCGGTCGACCAGCGGCGACAGCGGCGAGCTGCCGCCGCCGACAAGGTCGTGGTCGTCGACCACGACGAACAGCTGCGGCCCCTGCCACCAGTCCCGGCGGGCCAGGTCCTGGCCGGTCAGGCCGGGCGGCGGCATGCGTTCGGCGAGCTTGCCGTCGACCTGCCCGACGTACTCGGCGGCGGCGGTCGGATCGGCGGCGTAGGCACCCAGGTAGTCCTCGGGCACCGCGCCCAGCAGGGTCCGCCGGTAGTCGATCACGACGAACCGGATCTCCCACGCCGTGTAGCGGCGGGCCATCGCCGCCATCCAGGTCCGCAGCAGCTGGGTCTTGCCGGTGCCGGAGTCGCCGAGCACCACCAGATGCGGATCGTCACCGATCAGGTCGAGGTGGACCGGGGCGAGGCCGACCTCGTCCAGACCGATCGGTACGCCGGCAGCGGCGGTGTCGACCGGCAGTTGCGCAGCGGCCAGCCGGCGCGGCAGGACCCGTACTTCGGGGGCGGCCGGTCCGCTCCAGCCGGCAGCAAGTTTGCCGACCACCTCGTCGACCGCCTCGGTCAGGGCGTCGACGGTGTCGGCGTCGTCGACCCGGGGCAGCAACGCCTGGTACGGCACGCCGGGTGGGGCCAGACCTCGGCCGGCGACGACGTCACCGAGCGACCGGGCCGCCGGCCGGCTGATCTCGCTCTCCGCCGGGTCGTTGAGCCGCAGTTCGAGCCGGCCGGCGAGGCTGTCGCGCAGGTTGGACCGGATGTCGAACCAGCGGTTCGCGGTCACCAGGACGTGCACCCCGACGCCGAGTCCGCGCGCCGCGACGTCCACGACGACTTCGTCGGCCAGGTCGAACTCGGCCCGGATGGCGGGCCAGTTGTCCAGCACCAGGAACACGTCGGCGGCGCGTACGTCGCCGGGCAGGCCGCCGCTGGCCCGCAGCTGCCGCCAGCGGCCGGCCGAGTCGACGCCCAGGTCGGCGAAGATCCGTTCCCGTTCGTCGACGAGTCGCCGGGTGTCCAGCAGGATCCGGCGGGCCAGCTCCACGTCGCGGCGGCCGGCGACCCCGGCGACGTGCGGGGCGGCGGCGAGCGCCCGCAGGCCACCACCGCCGAGGTCGACGCAGGCGAACTGGGCCTCGTCCGGGGTGTGGGTCAGCATCAGCGCCAGCACCGTGGTGCGCAGCAGGGTGCTCTTGCCGGTCTGCGGGGCGCCGACCACGGCGAGGTTCCCGGCCGCACCGAAGTCGACCAGCATCGGGGACTGCTGCTGGGTGGCCGGCTCGTCGAGGACGCCCAGCGGCACCCGCAGCCCGCCGAGCCACGGCCAGCTCTCGGCCTGCAGCCCGCGTTCCGGCACCTCGCCCACCGGGCCGAGCACGGATCCGAGGGCGATCGCCGGTGGCAGCGGCGGCAGCCACACCTGGTGGGCTACCGCGTCGGCCTGCGCCAACGCGGTCGTCACCAGATCCAGTGTCGACGGTCCGTCGGCGTCGACATCGGCGAGCCCTTCGACGGGTTCCGGCCCGGGGTCGGCTGCCGGACCGGTGTCGGGCAGCGGCGTGTCGCGGCTGACCGGGCCGAACGGCACCGGGACGAGCTGGACCGGCGCGGCCGGCCGGACCACCGGCCAGGCCGGACCGGAGACGTGCGAGACCCGGAACCGGCGGTACGCCGACTCGTCGACCTTCAGATACGCCGAGCCGGGCAGCGGCGGCAGCAGGTACGCGTCGGCGGTGCCGAGCACCGCCCGGCTCTCGGCGGCGCTGAACGTCCGCAGCCCGATCCGGTACGACAGGTGCGACTCCAGGCCACGCAGCCGACCCTCGTCGAGCCGCTGGCTGGCCAGCAGCAGATGGATCCCGAGGCTGCGGCCCACCCGACCGATCTGCACGAACAGGTCGATGAAGTCGGGCCGCCCGGTGAGCAGCTCACCGAACTCGTCCACGATCACCAGCAGGTACGGCAGGGCCGGCAGCGGGGCACCGTCGACGTCCGTACCGCCGGCCGCGCGGCGCACCTGGTACTCGCGTACCGAGTCGACGTTGCCGGCGTCGCGCAGCAGCCGCTGCCGACGCTGCTGTTCCCCGACGAGCGCCGCTCTGACCCGGTCCACCAGCGCCATGTCGTCGGCCAGGTTGGTGATCAGACCGGCGACGTGCGGCAGGTCGACGGCGTTGGCGAAGGTGGCCCCGCCCTTGAAGTCGACCAGCACGAAGCTGAGCAGGTCCGGCGGGTGGGTCATGGCCAACCCCACCAGCAGGGTACGCAGCAGTTCGCTCTTGCCGGACCCGGTCGCGCCGATCACCAGCCCGTGCGGGCCGACACCGCCCTGCGCCGACTCCTTCAGGTCGAGCACCACCGGCCGGCCGTCGCTGTCGATGCCGATCGGTGCGCGCAGCAGTTCGTCGCTGCCGGCCGGCAGCCAGCGTCCGGTGCCGACCACCTCGTCGCGGGACAGACCCAGCAGTTCCGGCACCGACAGCGCGTCGACCAGGTCGCCGGCCCGGGGCGGCCGCAGCCGCAACGGCGCCATGGCCCGGGCCAGGCACCGCGCCAGGGCCGGGGTCGGGGCGTCGCCCACCAGGTCGTCAACCGCGACGATCAGCTCCGACCGGCCGGCGAGGGTGAGCCGGCCGGTGTCGTCGACGGTCACCCGCACGTCGGCCCGGGGCGGCTGGTACGACGGGCCGGGCACCAGACACACCACGCTCACCCCGCTGGACTTCCCGGCCCGGGCCAGCAACTCGGTGAGGACCGGCTCCCGCACCCAGGCGCTGGTCGGGTCGTAGCCGTCGATCAGCAGCACCAGCCGGCGACCCGGGTCGGCGTCGGCCCGGGTCAGCAGGACCGGTTCGTCGGTGGTGGCGAGCCGGGCCAGCCACAGCTGCAGCAGCCCGACCAGGGCGGACAGATCGTCGGCGACGGCGACCGGCGCGGCCGTCGGCGGCAGATCGGCGACCTGCCCGGTGGGGCCGGCGGTGCGCACGTGCGGCAGCCAGACCGCCCACTCCCAGTCCCGGACGGCGTCCGGCGCGCAGACCACCACGGCCACGTCCTCCGGCGCGTGCAACGCCGCCGTCTGGCACAGCATCGCCCGGCCCACCGCGCGGGCCGCCGCCGACGGACCGATCACGCTGACCACGCCGGCCCGGCCCAGGTCGATCACGCCGGGCTGGCGGCCGACCGTACCGACCTGGTGGACCACCGCCTCGGCGGCCGCGGTGAGGTCCGGGTCGGTGTCGGCCATCGGGTCGGCCCTGGCCGACAGGGCGACCGGTACGCACAGCGGCCCGGTGCCGAGGCCGATCCGGATCCGGAGGAAGTCCGGATCGGTGGGTCGACGTTCCCACAGTCGCCGCCGGTGCCAGACGATGGCGAGCAGTCGCTGCGGTGACGGGTGCGCCACCGGCACCGCCGCGCGCTGCTGGGCGGCGATGCCGCGGGCGCTGCGGCGGATGCCGGTCAGGTGCGCGTGGTAGCGGATCCGCTGGCGGGCCCGCTGGCGGCGGGCGTGCGCGCTCATCTGGTAGCGGATGCCGAAGGTCGACACGATCGAGATCACGATGAACGCGATGCCGGCCACCACCATCCACCGGTGCCCGAGCGTGATCATGTAGCCGGCCATCGCGATCGTGCTGAGCAGCGGCAACAGCAGGGTGATCAGCGCGACGCCGCCGTTTCCGGACGCGTCGACGGGCGGGGCCGCCACGGTCAGCCGGCCCTGCGGCAACGCCGGCCCGGCGGTACGCGCGGCCCGGTGCAGCAGCCGGACGGGGGACGCGGACTCTGATGTCGACATGGCTTCCTGTGGTCCGGCCCGGTTCAGGACCGGGCCACCTCGGTGAGAGTGACGGGATTGGGGGTGCCGCCCGGCGCGGTGTCGTCGCCGCCGGAGCCACCGGACGGATCCGGACCGCCGGACGGGCCGGAGCCGCCACCGGAGCCGCCACCGACCACGTCGATGAACGCGTCGAACATGGCGACGATCTGGGTCTCGGCGGCGTCGTAGTTCAGCGCCGCCCGGCGCAGGTTGACCCCGATCACCGCGAACAACCCGGGTGGTTCGTCGTTGAACAGCTCACTGGCCGCCGAGTTGAAGTTGTCGAACAGCAACTGCGCGTCGGTCGCGCTCGGACCCAGCCAGGCACCCGCCTCGGACAGGCCGTTGAGCGCCCCGACGATCCGTTCCAGGCATCCCGCGACCCGGCCGGCGTCGTCCAGCACCTGCTGGCCGTTGGCGGCCAGGGTGGTGATGTCGCAGGAGATGCTGCTGGTGTTGTAGACCGGGTTCGGCCCGAGCGGGTTGTCGGCCAGGGGCATGTCAGGTCCCCCCGACGGTGTAGTAGTTCGCGGTCTCCGTCCGCTGATAGTTGTCGAGGGTGGTCTGCATCCGGCTGATGATCGCGTCGATCGCGTCGATCAGGTCGGTGTTCGCGCCGACCAGCTGCTGCGACAGGTCGGCGAAGGTGGACGCCGCCGGCCCGGACCAGACGGCCGTGGCGCTGTCCAACGCGCCCTCGATACCGGTCAGCAGCTCGTCGACAGTGTCGCGTTCGGTCCTGATGGTCGTGATCGCGGCACGCACCGCGTCCATGTCGACGTAGTACATCAACGGCATGCCGGCTCCTTTCCCCACCCGCGCGCGCCGGGTGACGCGGCACCGGATGCGGTCACCGTAGGTCGCCGGCCAAGGCCCCGGACAGCTCCGCTTTCGGGCCCCGGTACCCAGAACATGGACGTTCCCGTGGTCGCCAGATTCAGGGGATGCTGCGCCGGAACCGACGGCACGACCGGGAGGTGGCATGGGAACGACGAGCAACAATCCGGGCGACGAGACCCGCGACCCGGGCCTGCCGGTGCCCCCACCGGCCCCGGCCGGCGGCGACTCCGCGCCGCCGCCGGAGCAGATCACCCCGGACTCGGTCACCGTCGACCCGGGCTTCTCGATCTCCTACGAGCCCGGCGAATCGTCGGAAGCCTCCGGCCAGGCCGACGTCGACGGCCGGACCGCGACCTACGCCCAGCTGTCCGTGTCACTGGCCGGGCTGGCCGCCGTCGAAGGTTCCCTGCTCACCGCCGTCCGGGACCTCACCACCCGGTACGAAGAGCTACGCAACCGGGTAGCGACGACTCAGGACACCGTCTTCGGGCAGACCGAGACCCATGACGAGATCGTGCAGGACAACCCCGGGGCACCGCACCAGCAGTACTACATCCGGCAGGACGTGCCGGACAGCCTGCAGGCCGACGCAATCGAGTTCGCCAACGCGATTCGCCCGTACATGGCGCAGGCGCTGGACGACTTCGCGAAGACGCTGCAACTGTTCGGCGCGTACGTGCAGGCGTTGGAGGCCACCGGCGACGGGTACGCGACCGCCGACGACCACTCCCGGTTCGACTCCGGCTGACGCTCGCGGCCTGCTGACCTGGGCTGGTCAGGACGCGATCGACCGGCCCAGGTCGAGCATCACGCCGACCGCCCCCCAGATCGTCAGCGCCGCGACCAGCGCCACCGCCACGAACAGCGTCGAGGCGCCCAGCAGCCACCGGGGTCGGCGGTCCGTCAGCGGCGACCGCGATGCCAGCCAGCCACCGCAGCCCACCAGGGTCAGCGCCACCAGCACGCCCACCCCGACCGCGACCGGCCACCGGGCCGCGACGGTCAAGGTCAGGGTCACCAGGCCGGCCACGGCGGCGGCGAGCGTCGACGCCGCCTCCACCGCGAACTCGTGGCTGACCGCACGCAACGCCAACGCCAACGCCAACGCGCCGACCAGCAGCCAGGCCGCCCAGTCCGACGAGCGGGCCACCCCGACCAGACCGGTCGCGGTGAGCAGCGCCGCAGCCACCGTCCACCCGGCCAGGATCCGGTACGCCCGGCGTACCGCCGCGGTGACCGTCACCGGGTCGTCAGCCGGCACCGACCCGGGGCGTCCCTGCCCGAACATGGCCAGTCGGCTGGCGGCCGGCGCGGCGGCGACCAGCATCGCGAAACCGACCAGCGCGACCACCGCCAGCAGGCCGGCACCCGAGGGCCGCAGCACGACCAGCGGTACGGCGCACCCGGCGGCGACGGCGATCCACAACGCCACCGCCAGCGTCCCGGCCGACGGCACCGCCGCGAACGCCAGCAGACCGCCGACGCTGGCCGCCACCGCCGCCCCCGACACGCTGCCCAGGGCCATCGCCCCGGCGCAGCCCAGCGCGAGCGGGGCGGTCAGGGCCAGGCCGGCCAGCAGCGGCTCCGGCAACGGCCAGCCGCGCCGCCGGGCGAGGGCGACCAGCCCTGGTACGGCCAGCCCGACGACGACGGCGAGCAGTTCGACACCGACGGGCCGACCCGACCCGGACGTGGCCGGTCCGAACACCGCTGGTCCGATCGTTGCCAGTCCGATCGTCGCCACCAGCCACCCGACACCCGCCGCCACCAGGGTCGCGGCTGCCGCCCGCTGGTTCCACCGCCGCCGCCCCAACTCGTCGGTGGCTTCGGCGACGACCTCGTCGATGTCGGTCACCTGCGGCTCGTGGTCCTCGTCGGCGGCCACGTCGACCAGGTACAGCACCATGCCCTCGGTCGGTGCGCAGTCGGCGAGCGGGGCGTCCAGCGGCAGTGGCCGACGCCCCAGCGGGGCCAGCGACCACACCTGCGGGTGGGCGCCGGTGGTGGGCTGCTCACACAGGTCGAGGATCAGCCCGAGGTACTCACCGACCGGCACCTCCACCGGCAGAGCGAGGTCCACCCGGCGGCGGGCACCGACCACGGTGACCGGGCACCGGTGTCCCGTCGCGGCACCGACACCGGTGCTGGCACCGGCACCGACACCGGTGCCGGCGGTGGTCGGCGTCACGACGACCGCCACGTCGCCCGGTTGCTCTCCTCCGCCCCGGTGTAGTTGTCCCAGCAGGTGTTCAGCGCGTGGCCGACCATGCCGAGCACCCCGGTCGGTCCGAACAGGTCAGCGGCGGCCACACTCCACTGGTTCCGCAGCTCGAAGTAGTGCTCCCGGGCCTCACCGGTCCAGATCGACTCCAACTCGGCGAGCTGGGTCTTCAACTGGGAGAGCCGTTCCTCCATCTCGGCGGACCGGGACAGCACGTAGCTGCCGGCGGTCTCCTGCGCCGAGGTGACCCGCAGAAAACTACTGTCGATGCTCATCGATCACTCCTTGCCGTCGTCAGCCGAGCCGGGCCGGCGGCATGGACGCGAGCACCTGCTGCACCGACTGGTTGTTGGCCGTCTCGCTGCTCACGTAGTTCTGGTAGGTGGTGTTCAGCCCGTTGGAGATCCCCACCAACGCGTTGTGCAGGTTCTGGGCGTCGACCGCCCACCGTTGCATCAGCTCGTCGAAACTCACCTGCGCCACGCCTTCCCATGCGCCGCGCAGCGACGCCACGTACTGCCGCAGTTGATCGAGCCCGACGGAGATCTCGTCGGCGATCGCCGCGGCGCTCTGTGCGCCGGCCTGCACCTGCAACGGGGTTACACCGTAGTCGGGCACCGTCAGTTCACCTACCTCATCACGCGTCCGCCACCTGGCATCCGTCATCGTGTCCGGTCTGCATGGGGCACCACCAGTCACCGAAACCCCGACATCGGGGTGGGCGGCCAGAACAGGGACGTAGTGCGCCAGGCCAGGCACCGCCGACAATCGTCCCTGATGACCACACGCCTCCGGGTAGCGACGCACGGCTGGGGCGTGCACCGCAGCGTCGGTGCCGCCCTACGGGCGGCCGATGTCGGCGGCACCGTCACGATCCGGGCCGGCCGCTACCGGGAGGCGCTGGTCCTCGACCGGGCCGTCACCCTGGTCGCCGAGGGCGAACCGGGGTCCGTCCGGATCGTCACGCCGGTCGCCCCGGTGCTGGTGATCGGCGCGACGGTGGCCATCCGCGGGGTGGTGTTCGAGGCGCCGCCGACCCACCCGGGTACGCCGGACGGGCACACCGCCGCCGTGCTGCTCGACCAGGGCGACGCGCTCCTGGAGGACTGCACGGTCGTCGGTGCCGGCGTGATGGTCACCGGCACCACGACGGCGACGCTGCGTCGGGTGACCATCCGGCAGGTCGCCGGCGACGGACTCCAGGTGACCGACGACGCCACCGTCACGGTCACCGACTGCGTACTGACCGGGGCCGGCGGGTGCGGGCTGCGGGTCGTCGGCGGCCAGGTCGACGTCACCGGCAGCCGGATCGACGGCAGCACCGGCGCCGGGGTGCTGGCCACCGGCACCGCGCAGGTACGGCTCGACGACTGTGTCCTCACCGGGGTACGGGACTCGGCGCTGGCGGCCCGCGACGACGCCCGACTGACCGTCACCGCAGGTCGGCTCGTCGACGCGCAGGGCAATGCCGCATACCTGACCGGGCGGGCCCGGCTCACGATGACCGGGGTCGTCGCCACCGGGTCCGGCTACAGCACGGTGCACGTCGGCGGACAGGCCCGCGCCGAACTGGCCGGCTGCGAACTGACCGGCAGCGGCGAGCACGGGGTGGCGGTGGTCGACACCGCGACGGCGCAGCTGACCGGTGGACGAATCGACGGTGCCCGGCTGGCCGGTGTGCACGTCGCCGACCGGGGCGACCTGACCGCCGACGGCGCGACGATCGCCGGCGGCACCGGCCTGATCGTCGACACCGCGCACCGGCCGCTGCTGCGCGGCGGCGCGATCACCGGCACCGGCGGCGTCGCCGTGCAGGTCGGCGACGGGTGCACCACGGTGCTCGCCGGCCCGACGCTGCACGGCAGCGTCCACGGCGGACCGTGGGCGGTGCTGCGCTGCCCCGACCCGGGTCCACGCAGTGGTCAACCACCGACCAGGCCGGTGTCCGCAGCGCCGGCCGACGCCCCGGCCGACCCAGCCGATGCGGTCGCCCGGCTGCTGCACCAACTCGACCAGCTCATCGGACTCGACGACGTCAAGCGCGACGTCGGCGCCCTGGTCACCGTCATGCGGCTGGTCCGGTTGCGGCGCGACGCCGGGCTGCCGCCGCCACCGCTGAGCCGGCATCTGGTCTTCGCCGGCAACCCGGGGACCGGCAAGACCACCGTGGCCCGCCTGTACGGCCGAATCCTGCACGCGCTGGGCCTGCTCACCCGGGGGCATCTGGTCGAGGCCAGCCGCAGCGACCTGGTCGGCGAATATGTCGGACACACCGCGCCGAAGACCACCGGCGTCTTCCAACGGGCCCGCGGCGGCGTGCTGTTCATCGACGAGGCGTACGCGCTGGCGCCGACCGGGCAGGGCGCGGACTTCGGTGCCGAAGCGGTCGCCACCCTGGTCAAACTGATGGAGGACCACCGCGAAGACGTCGTCGTCATCGCCGCCGGCTACCCCGACGACATGGCCCGGTTCGTCGCCTCGAACCCGGGCCTGGCGTCGCGGTTCACCCGTACGCTGCGGTTCCCCGACTACCGGTCGGCCGAGCTGGTCCGCATCGTCGAAGCCCAGGCCGAACAGCACCGCTACCGGCTCACCGGCTCCACCCGGGACACCCTGACCGCGCTGTTCGACCGGCTCCCCCGGGTCGACGGGTTCGGCAACGGCCGGGCCGCCCGGCACGTGTTCCAGCGGATGACCGAACGCCACGCACTACGCGTCGCCACGACCCCCGGGGCGAGCGAGGACGAGCTGACCGACCTCCGACCGCAGGACGTGCCCGATGACGCTGACTGACCGACCCGCTCCCGCCGAGCCAGCCACGCCCGACAACCGCGCGATGCCCGGGGACCGCGCGTGGCCCGAAGACCGCGCGGTGCCCGAAGACCCGGCCGCGCCGACGACGCCGCGGCTGGTGCTGCTGCTCGACTGGGCGTCGCTGCCCGCCGCCCGGTACGCCGCCGTGGCCGCTGCCGCCGGAAACCGCTGCGTGGTCCTGGCCGTCCCGGCCGACGAACCGGTGGACCTGGTGGGACTGCTGCGGGCGGGCGTGCGTGCGCTGGTCGCCGCCGGCGACCCCGTACCCGATCTCGACCTGGCGATGGTGGCGGCCGCCGCCGGAGGCCGGTACGTCTCGGCCGGACTGGTCGACCGGTTCGTCGCGTCCGTCGACGAGCCGGCACCACCGGACCGGATCCCGTTGACCTACCGGGAACTCGAGGTCCTGCAGGGCATCACCCAGGGCCTGACCCACCGGCAGGTGGCCCGGCGCATCGGCGTCACCGAGGCGACCATCCACACGTACGCGAAGCGGCTGCGCCGCAAACTCGACGCGGTCAACAAGGCCGACCTCACCCGGCGCGCGATCGAGTTGGGGTACGCGCAGGCCGCCCCCGCCGAGCGCTGAGCACGCCTCGACGGCCCGGTTCTGCCGGTGCGATTTCCTGTCGCCGACCCCCGCCGGCCGGTTGGATTGCCAGGTGGGTGGCGTACCGGCGGCGGGTCGCCGCAACCGGGCAACCAGCAGGCGCCCCGGCGGAGCGCCGCTCGGGAGGACGCGTTGACCGTCGAACCGGTCCCGTACGACGTCATCGCCCTCGTCCGGGATCCGCTGGCCGGCATGGGCGTACGCTTCCTGCTCTCCGACGCCCACCGGATCCGCGACCTCACGCTGCGCTGCCAGGTCCAGGACCTGCTCACCGGTACGGTGCCCGACACCTCCGCGCCGCGCCGGCCGGCGGTGGCGGTGCTCGGCGTCGACCTGCCCCCGGCGCAGCTGCGCCGGATCTGCGACCGGTGGCCCACCCTGGTGGTGGCGTCGGCGACGGCGATGAGCTCGGCGCTGGCCGCGATCCGGTGCGGCGCCCGCTCGGTGCTCGTCGCGGGGGCGACCGACCCGGCCGAGATGCGCATCGCCCTGGACGCCGTCGTGTCCGGCGGAATCCACCTCGGACGGGGCCTGCAGTGGGCGCCAGCCGAGCCGGTCCGGGCAGCGCCGGCCCGGACCGGCTCGGCAGCCGCCGAAAGCCGGCAGCTTCCGGCGCTCGCTCCCCGGGAGGTGCAGACCCTACGGCTGATCGCCCGGGGTCTCACCCACGCACAGGCCGCCCGGGAGCTGGGGCTGACCGCCGCCACCGTCGACACCTACGTGAAGCGGATCCGGACCAAACTCGCCGTGGGCAACAAGGCCGAGCTGACCAGGCGGGCGATCGAGTTCGGTTACGTACCGGCGCAGCTGGCCGCCACCGGTTCCTGACCCGGTTCGAGACGACCGGCCACCGGCCCGGTGGGCTATCCGGCGGTGCAGTTCACCCGGACCTGTGCGGCACCGATGTGTTCACCGTTCGGGTCCCGGCCGGAGTCCTGCAGGTGCAGCGAGATGGCACCGTTGCGGACCGCCACCGCCCCGGTGCCGACCCACCGTCCCCGGTTCGCCGTCTGGTTGATCGAGAACTGGGCGTACGGGCTCGTCGACGTCCGACCGCCGAGCACCTTGTACACCGCCGGGTTGCCGGCGACGTCGCGCGCCGAGCCGCTGTTCGGGACGAGGACCGAGAAGGTGCAGGTGCCGTTGACCACCGGAGCTGTCTCGAACCACCAGACCACGTAGTTGCGGCCGGTCGCGGTGGAACTGCCGGACATCGGCATCGCCAGCGCCGACCCGGAACAGCCGTCGCCGCGGTGGCCGCCGGTGATGTCGTACCAGCCGGCGGTGCCGTCGCGGTACACCCCCTGGCTGTACCAGTTGTGCGCGTCGTTGTTGCCGGAGCAGCCGGGACCGGCGATCGCCGAGTACGTGGTGGCCGCCAGCCGTGCCGCGCTCGTCGGCTGTGACGCGACCGACCGGCTCTCGCCGGTGGTGGCCGGTGGCGTGGTCCGGGTCGCGGACGCCACGGCGGGGGCGGTCGTCGGCTGCGTCCCGGCCGGTGGCGGCGCCAGGTGCGCGCCGGTCGGCGTACCCGACTGCCGGCCGGCCGTCGTCGGACCGCCGGTCGGGGCGGACCCGTCCGGTTGGCCCGGACTCTCGGATCCGGCCGGCCCGGCCGGGCTGTCCGGGTCGGTGGTCGGCGCGGTGGCACCTGGTACGTCGGCCGCCCGCGCGGTGCCTTTTCCGCTGCTCAGGTACTCCACCAGGAACCCGGCGACAGCCACGACGACCAGGGTCAGCAGCACCGCGACCAACGCGGCGGCCCCGCGTCGCACCGGTGAGGCAGCCGGATCGCGGTGCAGCACCCGGGTCGCGACCGCGTCGGCGAACGCCGCCCGCGCACGGTCGGCCGGCAGGTGGCCGGTGGGTGCCTCCCCGGCTGACGGTTGCGGGCCGAGCTGCATCGCATTCCTCCGGGCACGGTCGGCGTCGACGTCTCGACGCACGTGAACTCGACGCAGGCGACCGCGACGCACGTGATCGCCTCGACCCTCGGATGGAACCCGATCCCCGGGCACCGGAACAGGAAAACCGACCGGCAGAACCGGGTGTCAGTGCCAGGTGCCGGTGTCACTGCCGGGCGAGCCGCGCGAGCAGGCTCCGTACCTCCAGGTCCGCCGACCCCGCACACAGCGACCGGGCCCGGTCGAAGCACCGCAGGTGGTCCTCGGAGCGCTGCTCGGCGCGGGCCACCAGGCCCAACGCGTACCAGGCCTGGGCTTCCCGCAGCTCGTCGCCCAGCTCGTGGCAGACGCCGACGGCGCGGGTGGCGACCGCGACCGCGCGCGGGTGGCCGAGTCGCGCCAGCACCTCGCTGAGCGCGCCGAGACATTCGGCGATCCCGGTCGGATGATGCTCGGCGGCGAACGTCGCGTACGCCTGCTCGAGCACCCGCGCCGCGCCCGGCAGGTCCCCGACCGCAGCCAGGTCGAGACCGAGCCGGTAGCCGAACATGCCGGCGTTCACCCGGTCCCGGCCGGCCGGCTCGGCGAGCCGTTCCAGCCCACGGCGATGGGTCCGCGCCGCCTGCTCCGGATGCCCCAGGTCACGTTGGATGTCGCCGATGGCGTAGCTGGCGATCACCGCCCCCTGCGTCTCGCCCAGCGCGGCGAACAGCTCCGCGGCGAGCCGGGCCCGGTCGAGCGCCTCCGCGAGCCGGCCGCAGCGGTGCAGCGCACCGGTGGTGTAAAGCGTGCTCCACGCGTACCCGACCCGGTCGCCGATCGCCGCGTGCAGCTGCCGGGCCCGCTCGTGCTCCGGCAACGCCTGCCCTGGTTGACGCACCTGGTACTTGAACGCGAAGCCGAGGGAGTCGCGGTGCCGGGCTTCCGCCGCCGGGTCGCCGAGCACGACGGCGGAGTCCACAGCAGCCTGGAAGACTTCGCGCCACGAGGCCAGATGGTGGTGACGGTTGGCGATGCCACGGATCGCGTCCACCACGGTGACGATCTCGGCGTGGCGCTGGTGCTGGGCCGTGCGACGCAACGCCCAGGTGATCGCCCGACGCTGCGCGGTGCACCAGTCGAGGGCGGCCGACGCGGACCCGAACGGGGTACGGGCAGCGGGGAACCGGTGCCGGTCCAGCGGCTCCTGGTACGACGGGAACCAGGCACCGGCGGCGACGACCGCCGCGAGCAGCCCGGTGCGTACCCGGTCCACGGCCGCCTGCTGATCCGCCGGGCTGTCCTCGTCCGCCGCGCGTTCCTGCCCGAACACCACCAGCAGGTCGTGCAACCGGAACCGACCGCCGCTGCCGGTGATCAGGCCCGCCTCGACCAGCCCGTCCAACGCCGTGGCCGCCCGGTCGGTGTCGAGATCGGTGTGGCTGTCGCTGCGGCTGTCGGTGTCGAGCAGGTCGGCCACGGTCGTCACGTCGTAGCCGTGCCACGGCAGCAGCGCCAGTCGGCGCAACGCCGTCTGCTGATCCGGTTCGAGTTGCCGGTACGACACCATGAACGCGGCGCGGACCTCGACGTCCCCGGCGTACAGCCCGTCGAGCCGCCGTCGGCTGTCGCGCAACCGGTCCAACAGACCGCCGACGGTCCACAGCGGTCGGATCGCCAACCGGCTCGCCGCGATCCGCAGCGCCAGCGGCAGGCCGCCGCAGATCCGGACGAGTTCGTCGACCGCCGCCGGCTCGGCGGCCAGCCGGGCCGGACCGACCACTCCGGTCAGCAGCTTGCGGGCGTCGGGGCCGGGCAGCGCACCGAGCGCGATCCGCTCGACGCGCGTCGAGCCGGCAGCGGCCGAGTCGGTGTCGGTGAGGTCGGTCAGCTGCCGACGACTGGATATCAACACCCGCCAGTCGCCGCCGGTCGGCAGCAACGGCCGCACCTGCGCGGCGTCGCGGGCATCGTCGAGGACCAGTACGCCGCTGCGGCCGGCCGTCATCGCGTCGTACAACGCCAACCGCTCGTTCAGACCGCTGGGGAGGCGACGTCGGTCCACGCCGAGATCGGCGAGCAGCTGCGCCATCGCCGCGCGGGGCGTCACCGGCTGCCGCGCGGTGCCCCGCAGGTCGACGAAGAACGCCCCGTCCGCCAACGCGGCGGCCAGTTCCCGCGCCGCCCGTACGACCACACTGGTCTTTCCGATCCCAGGTGGACCGTGCACCACCACCACGGCCCCGGGCCGCGACATCCGACCGGCCAGCCGGTCCAGTTCGGTGCCACGCCCGCTGAAGTCCGGCGGATCCGCCGGCAACGGCACCCTCGGCGGCGTGGTCAGCCCGATCGGTTCAAGATCAGGATCGCCGTCGACGAGCTGGCCCGACGACACCGGCTGGCCCGACGACACCGACCGGCGTAGCCGCTGCGCCTCGGCCGGCCGCAGCCGCAGCGCCTCGGCCAGCCCGGTCACGGTGGCCCGCTGCGGTCGGCCGACCCGGCCGCGTTCCAGGTCCCGCAGCGTCCGCACGCCGAGCCCGGCAGCCTGCGCCAACTGCTGCTGGCTCAACCCGGCGGCCCGCCGGTACCGTCGCAGCAGCAGCGCGAAGACGTCCGGACCGTCCGGGTCCGCAGCCCCGAGGCTCATCGATCGGCCTTCCGCCGCGCCGACGCTGACCATGCGGGCACAAGTTACCCGACATCAACCCGGCAGCCATACAGCCGAATCACCAGGACTGAACGATCATCAGGTATGCCGACACCGACCGATCTGCCGTCGCCGATGGACTTGCCGTCGCTGCTCGTGGCGTTGCGGCGCTCGGCCGGACTGTCGCAGGAGCGCCTCGCCGAGGCCGCCGGACTGTCGTCGCGCACGGTCGGCAACCTGGAACGCGGCCGGGTCGTCCCGCAACCGCTGACGGTCGAACGAATCGCGGCGGTACTCGGCGCGGCGACGTCCGTCGGCGCCGCAGCGGCCGGCCAGCTCACCCGGGCGGCGGCCGCGTCGACGGCCGGCCCGCCGGAGACCGCCCACCCGCTGGCACTGCCCGACCCGACCCCGCCCGGTACGGTACCGCCCGGTAACGGGCGGGAATCCCAACTGCGCCAGATCGGCGAGCTGGCGACGGCGGCCGTCGGACCGGAACCGTCCACGACCGGGCCAACCGTCGTCGTGGTGTACGGACCGGCGGGCACCGGCAAGACGGAGGTCGCGGTGACGGCGGCACACCGGGCCTGCCGACGGTACGGCGTCGACGGGCTGCTGCTGGACCTGGCCGGCACGTCCCGGCAGCCGCTGGCCGTCGGTACGGCGATCGACCGTCTACTCCGCGCGTTCGGGGTCCCGGAGCACCGGGCACCACTGCCGGTCCTGGAACGTGCGACGCTGCTGCGGTCGGTCATGTCCGGTCGGCGCGGGATCCTGGTGCTGGACGATGCGTACGCCGAGGAGCAGGTCCGCCCGGTGCTACCGGCGTCGGCGGGGTGGCTGACGATCGTGACGAGCCGCAGCGGGCTCGCCGGCCTCTTCGGGGCCCGCTGGTGCCCGCTGGAGTCGCCGCCGACCGCCGTGGCCACCGGTGGTCCCGCCGGCTCCGACACCGCGTACCTGCGGTTGCCGGCCGCGCAACGGCAGCTGTTCCGCCGGCTGGCGCTGCTGCGCCCCGGTGACCACCCGGCGACGGTGGCCGAACTGCTGACCGATCTCGGCCCGGCCGCGACCGCCCACGCCCTGGACGGGCTGATCGAGGCGGGGCTGCTGACCGACGCCCCACAGCCGGGCAGCTTCCGCCTCTGCCCGACGGTGCGCCGGCACGCCGCCGCCCGGCTGCGGCAGGAGGAGAACGTCGAGCTGTGGCGCGACACCTGCCTGCGGTTGCGGCGGCACCCGGACCGGCAGCAGTGAAGCCCGAATGTTCCAGGGCCGGTGCCACCGGTCAGGGTTTGCGGGCGACCAGCATGCCCAGCGGTGGGCGGCCCGGTGCCGGCGGGGTCTGCTCGACGGTCACCAGGACCAGGAAGCCGGCCTTGGTCAACAACCGCGCCACCTCGGCCGGCCGCTGCCGGTGGAAGCGCAGGTCGATCCGCTTGCCCTCGAACTCGTCCCGGTGCCGGATGTCATCGCCGACCTGGAAGACCAGCATCAGGTAACCGCCCGGCACCAGCACCCGGTGGAACTCGGCGAACGCCTCCGGCCGCCGCTGCCACGGCAGGTGGATGATCGAGAAGTAGGCGAGCAGCCCGCCGAGCCCGCCGTCGGGCAGGTCCAGGTCGAGCATCGAGCCGACCTCGAACCGCAGCCCTGGGTACGCCTGCCGGGCGTGCGCAATCATGCCCGGGGAGAGGTCGACCCCGAACGCGTCCAGCCCGTGCCCGGCCAGCAGCCCGGTGACCCGACCCGGGCCGCAGCCGACATCGGCGACCGCGGTGTTGCCCGTCGAGCGCACCAGTTCGGCGAACATGCCGAGCATGGCCCGGTCCAACGGTGACTCGTCCAGCTCGGTCTTCACCGCCTCGGCGTACTCGCCGACGATCGCGTCGTAGGAGTCACGGGTGGTGGTCAGGAAGTCGGCGTCGGACACCCGCAGCACGGTACGCGACCGGCAGCAGCAGCGCCGCGACGACCAGACCCACCACCGGCCACAGCCAGAACCGGGGTCCCGGCCAACGGGACGGGTCCTGCCCCGGCCGGATCACCCCGGTGGCGAGCGCCCGGTCGGCCACGTCGATCGCCCGTACCCCGTCGGCGGCCGTCATCCGTACCGTCGGGGTCGTCCCGCCGGGCGCCAACGACATCAGCTGTACGCCGCCGACGTGCCCGTAGCTGATCCGCTGCCCGAGCGACTGGTAGGAACTCCGACTGGTCGACCCCGGCTGGTAGGCGACCACCAGGGCGGCCCCGTCCGGTTGCCAGCCGAGCAGCCGGACCGCCAGCATGTCGGTCACGGCGGGCAGCCGCTGGCCCGGCACCTCGGCGCCGGTCGCCGGGTCGACGCCGATCAGCCGCCAGTCGTCACTGTCGTGCTCGACCAGGGTCAGCCTGCCGCCGTCCGGCTGCCAGGCGCCCTTGCCGGCCAGCGTCCGGCCGGCCGGCAGGTCGAGCGTGTGCCGCCGGTCGGTGGCCAGGTCGACAATGGTCAGCTCGGTACCGAGCTGCAGCGCCAGCCGCCGGCCGTCGACGGTGAACGCGACCGAGTAACCGGGGACGGGCGCGGTGGCGTCGTCGTCGGTGGTGGCCAGCTCCCGTACCGATCCGCTGGCCACGTCGACCAGGCTGACGACCGCCCGGTACGCCGCCCGGTCCGGTGTGCGCGGCACCGAGTCGACCAGCACCAGCCGGCTGCCGTCCGGCGACCAGCCCAGCGGCCGGGTGAGGACGCTGTCGCTGGTGCCCGGCCCGACCGTCTGCACCGACCGGTCGCCGAGGTCGATGACGGCGACACCGGTCCGTCGCTGGTCGTCGCTGCCTTGTCCGTTGCTCCACTGTTCGTCGCTCCACTGGTGCGCCAACCGGGTGCCGTCCGGGGAGAGCAGCACCACCTCGCCGACCGGTGCGGTCACCCCGACCCGGTGCACCCGGTACTGACCGGTCGCGGCGTCCACCACGGCGACGCTGCCGGTGTCGGCACCGCCGAACCCGCTGACCGCGACCGCCGCCGCGCCGATCGGGAACGGGTCGGTGATCCGTAGTGTGCCCAGCGGCGGGGTGCCGACCCGGTCCGGCAGCGCCTCGACGCCGGCCGTCGCCGACGCGCCGCCCGGCACCAGCAGCGAACCGCCGAGCACCAGCAGGGCCACCGTGATCATCGTTTTCGTCGCGCGCACGTAGGGGACGACGCGTCACGTGCCGCGATCGGTTGCCCGATTTTCCTGTCGCATGCATGTGGTGGGGTGACCGGCATGGGTGTGCTGTACGACTACTTCCGGTCCGTCGATGACGACGCGGCCATCGCGCTGATGGACGAGCTCGACGGCGGGCCGGTCGCCCGCGCTGCCGGCAGCGGCGGCATCGACGGTGCCGGCGGCGTTGCCGTGGACGCCGTCGACCTCAAGTGGATCGACCCTCCGGTCGCTCTCGGCCAGCTCGTCAGCTTCGTCCGCGACGCGCCCTGGCGGGCCAGCCTGGTGCAGAGCCGACTGATCTGGAACCCGGAGGAGCACGGCCCGTGGCTGTTCGGCCTCGACGACGCCGCCAGGGACACCCTCGCCTCGATCAGCGGCGGCCAGCTGCCGGAGCTGTCGGCGCGGTGGGGTCGGATCGACGAGTTCGCCCACTCCGGCCCCCTGCCCGAGGGCGAGCTCGTCCCGGTGATCGAGGCGATCGCCGGTCTCGCCCGACGGGCCCGCGACGCCGGTGACCACCTCTACTGCTGGTGCTGCCTGTGACGGGCCACGGCTGACCGGTACCGCCGGTTCTCATCCTTCTCCCATGATTGCGTGATCTGATCAGCAGACATGGGCAACGCATCGGCGCGCATCCTGGTCGTCGACGACCAACCGAACATCGTCGACATGCTGGTCACCGTGCTCACCTTCCACGGCTTCGCGGTCGACTCCGCGACCACCGTGGCGCAGGCGGAGCAGCTCGCCGAGTCGGGGCGACCGGATCTCGTCGTACTCGACGTGATGCTGCCCGACGGCGACGGGTTCGACCTGTGCCGACGGCTACGGCAACGCGGCCACCGGTTCGGCATCGTCTTCCTGACCGCCCGCGACGCCCGCCGCGACCTGGTCTCCGGGCTCACCCTCGGCGGTGACGACTACCTGACCAAGCCGTTCGCGGTGGAGGAACTGCTGGCCCGGGTACGGGCGGTGCTGCGCCGGGTCGGCTCCGGCACCGCCGGCCGGGACGGTCCCACCGGGCCGGGCGACCCGGCTGGCACGGCCGGTCGGGCCGGTCCCGTGCTGCGCTACGCCGACCTGGAGCTGGACGAGGACACCTTGCTGGTGCAGCGGGCCGGCACCCCGGTCCAGTTGTCGCCGACCGAGTTCAAGCTGCTGCGGTATCTGATGCTCAACTCCGGCCGGGTGTTGTCCCGCAGCCAGATCCTGGAGGCGGTGTGGCGCTACGACTTCGGTGGTGAGTCGAACGTCGTCGACACCTACATCGGCTACCTGCGCCGCAAACTGGACCCGCTGGGTGAGCCGCTGATCGTCACCCACCGCGGCTTCGGCTACGCGCTGCGTACCGCCGTGCAGGGGTGAGCCGTGCCACCGCGCAGTCGCACCCGCCGGGCACCGCACGGTCGCACCCGTCGGGCACCGCGCTGGTCGCTGCGCGGGTCGCTGATCGCCGCCACCGTCGCGCTCACCTGCGCCGCGCTGCTGATCACCGGCGTGGTCAGCGCGGTCGCGTTGCGCCAGCAGCTGATGGACCGGACCGACGAGCAGCTCACCACCGCCGCCGCGCTGGTCGCCAGCGGCAGCCGGCAGATCGCCCGGGTCGGCGAACGGGACCAGCGAGACCAGACGGTACGCGCGGTGATCGGCCCCACCGAGTTCCTGGTGGAGATCCGGACCGGTGACGGCGAGCTGACCCGGTTCGCGTCCACCGCGCCGGTGCCGGCGACCCCGCTGCTGGACGCCGCACCGGCCCCGCCGCCCGGCGGGCAGTCCCCGCTGACCAGCATCACCACCCCGGAAGGGGTGTACCGGGTGGTGACCGTCGACGCCGGCCCCGGCGTGGTGCTGCTGGGGCTGCCGCTGGCCCCGGTCCGGGAGACCGTGGCGCGGCTGCTCGGCATCGAGGTGCTGGTGTCGGTGGCGGTCGCCGTACTGCTGGCGTTTCTGGCCCGGATGCTGATCGTGGCCCGGATGCGGCCGTTGGACGACATCGCGCGGACCGCCGACGCGATCGCCGGGGGGCAGTTGGACCGCCGGGTGCCGATCACCGACGACCCCCGACGGGTACGGCGTACCGAAGCCGGCCGGCTGACCCTGGCGGTCAACGGCATGCTGGACCGGATCCTCGCCGCGCTGGCCGTGCGGGAGCGTTCCGAGCAGCGGATGCGGTCGTTCGTCGCGGACGCGTCGCACGAGCTGCGCACCCCGCTGACCGTGATCCGCGGCTACACCCAGCTGCTGCGCGGCGGCATGGTCGACGAACAGCGCCGGCCGGACGTGCTGCGCCGGCTCGACGACGAGGCCGCCCGGATGTCCACGATGGTGTCCGACCTGCTGTTTCTGGCCCGGTTGGACGCCGAGCCGCAGTTGCAGGACGAGCCGGTCGACATCGCTGTGCTGGCCCGCGACGCGGTCGCCGACGCGCTCGCCGTCGAGCCGGAACGGGTGATCGCGCTGAATTCGCCACCGCATCTGCTCGTCGCCGGTGACGCGGACGCGTTGCGGCGGGTGCTGGCGAACCTGCTGGCCAACGTACGGGCGCACACGCCGGTCGAGGCGAACGCCGAGGTGTCGGTGCACGCCGACGCCGGCCGGGTGCGGGTGGCGGTGTCGGACACCGGGCCGGGGCTGACCCCGGAGGCCACCGAACGGATCTTCGACCGCTTCTACCGGGCGGGCGCGGCGGGCGGCGCCGCCGAGGGTAGCGGGCTCGGGTTGGCGATCGTCGCCGACGCGGTACGGGCTCTCGGCGGCGAGGTCGGCGCCGACACCACTCCCGGCGGCGGGACCACCATCTGGTTCACCGTCCCGGCCGCACCGGCCGATGCCGCTGGCGTCACTCGTAGTGGTAACGGCACGAAATGACAGTGATTGCCCCCTGCTCGACCGCGTACACCAGACGGTGCTCATCGTCGATGCGCCGCGACCGCAGGCCGGCAAGGTTGTTTCGAAGAATCTCGGGCTTGCCGATGCCTGGCCCGTCAGGGTCCCGCTTGATATCGGAAATCAGGGCGTTGATTCGCCTCAGCGTCTTGCGGTCCTGGGTCTGCCAGTACAGGTAGTCGGCCCAGGCGTTGTCGGTCCAGGCGTTGTCGGTCCAGGTGAGCTTCACTCGTCGAGACCCAGGTCACGCTCGACGGCGGTCCCGGCCCGCCACTGATCGATGCTCTCCATCAGGTGATTCGCGTTGGCAGGCGTCCGGAGCAGGTAGTTCGTCTCCATGATCGAATCCCAGTCCTCCTTGCTCACCAGCACTGCGTTGCCCCGCTTGGAGACGATCTCAATCGGGGTGTGGTCCTCGTTGACCCGCTCGATGAGCGGGAACAGGGTCTTGCGGGCCTCGCTCGCACTGATCGCCGCCGCCACGACACCTCCTCAATCTTGTACCGGATACGGTACCACTTGCCGGACTCCGCTGCCAGAATGCTCCCTCGCACCCCCGTAGCGGCTTGCGGTTGACGAGCAGCGCCGGGCGGGAGTGTCGCGGTGACGTCGGCGGGCACAGCGGGTACGGTCTCCGGCCGTGGCGACGAAACCGGCGAACCAGGCCGCCGCGCGGGCGGCGGCGATTGAGGCCGACGCGGAGAAGTATCCGGACGAGCGGGCCGAGCTCCTGCTGGAAGCGGCCGAGGCGTGGCGGGCGGCCGGCCAGCTCGACCGGGCACGCAAGCTGCTGGCCGAGCTGATCGCGGCGGGCGGCGAGGACGGCTGCTACGCGCGGTGCGACCTGGCCGCCGTCGAGTTCGAGGCCGGGGCGGACAGCGAGGCGTACGCGGAGCTGGCCCGGCTCGCCCGCGACCCCGACCTCAGTGAGGGGCAGTGCACTCTCGTCGCCGAGTTGCTGGCCGAACGCGGAGACCTGCCGGCGGCGCTGGAATGGTACGACCGGGCCGTCGCCCGTCTGACGCCGGACGAGCTCGAGGCGCTGCGCGGGCCGGACGGCTGGATGAAGATGTCGTCGGTGATGGTCCGGGCCCGGCGCGAGGTCCGGCGTCAGCTCGGGTTGCCGGCGGACAACACCGACGAGATAGCTCCGGCGGCACCGGCGCAGCAGATGGCCGAGCCGGCCGGACTGCCGACGACGCTGGACGAGGCGCGGGAGCACTTCGAGTCGGGTCGGATACCCGATCAGTTGCGGCTGCTGGTGTTTCAGCGCGCCGAGCGGGCCGAGGCCCGCCGCCGGTGGCCCGACGCGTACGTCGACCCTGACGAGGAGTACTTTCCGGCGGCGGAGCGTCGCTGGCGCGGCCTGGCCGAAAGCGGAGTGCCGGCCATCCGCGTGGTGCCGGCCACGGTTGCCGGGTTGTCGGAGTTCGCCGAGCGGATCGGTGAGTCGCCGCTCGACTCGGCGGTGAAGACCCGGTACGCCAGGCTGGCCGCCGACCAGGACACCATCGTCTGGCCACCGGCACGCAACGATCCGTGCTGGTGCGGGTCGGGCGCCAAGTACAAGAAGTGCTGCGGCCGAGCAGGCCTGGCTCGTAACGCCGTAGTCCGACCAGCGACCTAGCTGAGACCGGGGCAGGCTGTCGGTAGTCCGATCGTGCGGGCGATGTCCAGCATCCGCTTGTCGTAACTGATCAGGACCGTCAGGGCGTCGCCCAGCACCTGAGCGCTTGCGATGTGGATCGCGTCCAGGGACCGCGTACCAGGTGGTACGAGCGCAGCGGTGTCCCGGACCTCGGCGGTCAGCAGGATCTCGGTGAAGTTGCGAAGCAGATCCGACATTATGTCGGGGTAGTCACCGATCGTGTCGAGGGTACGGACGGTCTCGACGAACCCGAGGGTCGACGTGGCCATCGGTGCCGCAGGTTGATCGCCAAGATACTCGCGCAACTCGGGCGCGTACGACCGGCCAGAGACGAGGGTGACGAGAGCCGAGGAGTCAAGGTAGATCAACGGTCCTCGTCCTCACGGGCTTCGAGCAGCAGGTCCAGCGGTGACACGTCCTCTGGTACGTCGAAGTGCGGGATTTGGTCCAAGTCGCTCGTCGTGGTCGTGGCGAGTTTGATCAGGCCCTTCGCGACCAGCGGCGAGTAGCGGCTGAGGGCGGCCGAACCAGGTAGCAGCACGGCGATCACGGTGCCGTGCCGGGTGACCTCGAGCGTTTCGCCACGCTCGACCCTGGCGAACATGGCACTCGGGTTGTACGAGAATTCACGTACGGACACGGTGCTCAACCTGACCCCCTAACTGTGCCTACAACTCAACCATAGTACCTACAGCTTCAGCCGCCGCCCGGAACCACGGGACGAGCTGGTGCGGTTGCAGCGGTGCGGGCAGTTCTTAACGGGTTCTCATCGAACTCACGTCCGGCTTGCACCCCGGCCGGATGTGATCGGGGCATGCGCATCTGGAGACCTCGCAACCGGCGAGGATGGCTGCTGCTCACCGCGGCGCTGCTGATCCCCGGGAGTCTCGTCGTCGCGGACCGGATCGCCGCCGGGGTGGTCGGCGGCCGGCTCGCCGACACCGCCGCCTGTGTCCTCGGGCTGGGCGAGCCGCCGCAGGTCGACGTGCACGGCTTCCCCTTCGTGACGCAGGCGTTGGCCGGCCGGTTCGCCGGTCTCACCGTCACCGCCGACCGCTTCGGCGGAAGCGAGCTGCCGATCGCCGGGGTCACCGCCGAGGTACGCGACGTCGAGTTCGACGGGGGCCTGGCGGCGGCCGGTGCCGGCTCCGCCGGGTCGGGCCCGGTCGAGATCCGGATCGGTCGGCTGTACGCCGCGCTCACGGTCGACCTCACGCGACTGGACGCGCTGGCCGACGACCGGGCCGACAGCGGAGCCGACGACAAGGCCGACGACCCCGTGGGCGGTCTGCTCTCCGGGGCCGACGTGCGGATTCGCGGCAGCGACAACGGTCAGCTGATCGTCGACGTGACAGCGACGATCTTCGGCCAGGCTGTGCCGGTGACCGTGTATGCCGTACCCGTGCTCGACGGCCGCATGTTGCGGATCGAGCCGGTGGAGGTCGAGGTGTTCGGGCTGCGCCGCTCCGCCGACCAGCTGGCCGGTGCTCTCGGCGCCGGCGTCCTCGGCGAGCGCCGGATCGAACGGGAGCTGCCCGAGCTGCCGGCCGGCCTGGCGTACCAGGGACTGACCGCGACCGCCGACGGGCTGCGTCTGGAGATCACCGGCGAGTCCGTCGCAGTCGGCGGGGACGACCTACGGCCCGCCGGACGGACGACGCCGTCAGAGAGCGACAAGTGCGAGGAGCCGGCGTGAACACGGTGGAGACCGGCGCCGTGCACCGGACGATGGGTGCGGTCGGCAGCGCGGTGGTACGGCGGCCGTGGTGGGTGATCAGCGCCTGGTTGCTGGTGGCCGTCACGGTGGCGGCGTTGATCGCCGGCTTCGGCCGGCCGACCGAGGAGGACGTCTCGCTGCCCGGCAGCGACGGCCAGATCGGGCGTGACCTGCTCGACGAGCACTTCTCCGGCAGCGACGAGGCCAGCGGGCAGCTGATCTTCGAAGCGGGCGACGGTCGGTTGGACGATCCGGCGAACGTCGCGGCGGTCACCGCCGCGCTCGACCGGGTCGAGCAGGCAGCGCACGTGGTGTCGGTGACCCCGCCGGCCGCCGCAGCCGGCACGATCAGCGCCGACGGCACGATCGGCTACGCGACCGTACGGCTGGATATCGGCCCGCGCTCGGTCACCCGGCAGATGTCCGACGACATTGTCGACGCCGCAGCCCCGGCCCGCGACGCCGGCATCGAGACCGTGCCCGGCGGCGCGCTGGCCCGCCACGACGCCGCGACCCACACCAGCGAACTGCTCGGTCTCGGAGTCGCGGTGATCGTGCTGGTGCTGGTCTTCGGTGGGCTGGTCGCCGCCGCGTTGCCGCTGTTCACCGGAGTGCTCACGCTGCTGATCGGGGTCGGCGCGGTCGGGCTGGCCGGGCACCTGACCGACATGCCGGGGGTGGCGAGCACCTTGGCGACGATGATCGGTCTCGGTGTCGGCATCGACTACGCGCTGTTCCTGGTCACCCGCTACCGGACACTCCTCGACGACGGTACGGCGATCGGGCCGGCGATCGTCGCCACGGTCGCCTCGTCCGGCAGTGCGGTGCTGTTCGCCGGCGGTACGGTGATCGTCGCGCTCGGCGGGCTGGCCGTCGCCCAGGTGCCGATCCTCACCACGTTGGGCTGGACGGCCGGGCTGGTGGTGCTGGTCGCAGTGGCCGCCGCCACCACTCTGCTGCCGGCGCTGCTGGCTGTACTCGGCCCCCGGATCGGCGCGCTGCGCGTTCCCGGCCTGCGGCGACGCGGTGACAGCGGCGCCTTCTGGGGGCGGCTGGCCGACCGGGTCACCCGCCGCCCCGGCCGCTACGCCCTCGGCACCGCCGCCCTGCTGGCCCTGCTGGCGGCGCCGACGCTCGGGTTGCAGCTGGGGCAGACCGACCCCGGCGACGATCTGCCGGGTAGCCCCACCCGGCTCGGCTACGACCTAATGGCCGAAGGGTTCGGGCCGGGGGTCAACGGCATGCTCAGCGTGGTCGTCGAGTGGGACTCGCCGGCCACCGGACCGGACGACCCGCGCGTGCTGACGCTGCGTCAGGAGCTGTCCGCCACCGACGGTGTCGCGACGGTCGCGCCACCGGCCGTCTCCGGCGACGGTCGGGTGAGCACGTTGCGGGTGCAGCCGACCACCGCCCCCAGCGATCCGGCCACCGTGGACACCGTGGCGGCGCTGCGGGACGTCCAGCCGGACGGCGGGCAGCTGCACGTCACCGGCGCGGTGGCGATCAAGTCTGATCTCACCGATCAGGTCGCCGACCGGATGCCGTGGGTGATCGCCGTGGTGGTGGCGCTCTCCGCGGTGCTGCTGCTGTTCGCGTTCCGGGCACCCGTGCTGGCGGTCAAGGCGGCGGTGATGAACCTGCTGTCGGTCGGTGCCGCGTACGGGGCGCTGGTCGCGGTGTTCGTCTGGGGGTGGGGGACCGCGGTGACCGGGCTGGACGGCCCGGTGCCGGTCGAGTCGTACGTGCCGATGATGCTGTTCGCGCTGCTGTTCGGCCTGTCCATGGACTACGAGGTGTTTCTGCTGACGGCGGTCGGTGAGAGCTGGCAACGGACCGGTGACAACCTGCTGTCGGTACGCACCGGGCTGGCCGCCACCGGCCGGGTGATCACCTCGGCCGCGTTGATCATGGTCTGCGTCTTCGCCAGCTTCGTGCTCAACCCGAGCCCGGTGATCAAGATGTTCGGGCTGGGGATGGCGGTGGCGATCGCAGTGGACGCCACGATCATCCGTGGCCTGCTGGTACCGGCCACGATGGCGCTGCTCGGCCGGGCCAACTGGTGGCGACCCGGCGCGGGCGGACCGGCCGCCGGGGACACCCAGGCGGACACCCAGCGCGACGGTCTGCTACCGGTCGGCGAATCGGGTCGACCACTCGACGCAGCAGCCGGGCTGCCGTTCAGCACCGACGGTAACCCACCGTAGTATGCCTAGTGGACCAGATCACGGGGGGTGCGGTGGCTGGGCGGCTGGCAAACCGACTGGGAACGGCCCGCGAAGAGGCGTTCGTCGGCCGTACCGCCGAACTGGACGCCTTCCGGGCCGCACTGGCCGGCACGCCCGACGGATGTCCGGTGTGGTTCGTGCACGGCCCCGGCGGCATCGGAAAGTCCATGTTGCTGCGTCGGTTCGCGGCCCTCGCCCGCGACGCCGGCCGGATCGTCGTTCAGGTCGACGGCGCCGGCATCGACCCGTCCCCGGCCGGATTCACCGCAGCCGCCTACGCCGCGCTCAGCGGCGCCCCGGCCGTCCTGCTCGTCGACACGTTCGAACGCTGCCAGGGCCTGGAAGGCTGGCTGCGGGACCGGTTCCTGCCGCGCATCCCGGACGGCGTCGTCGTGGTGGTCGCCGGCCGGCAGGCACCGGACTGCGAGTGGCAGGCCGACCTCGGCTGGTCCGGCGTACTGCGGGTGGAGAGCCTCGGCGGTCTGCCGCCGGACGCGGCCACCGAACTGCTGGACCGGCGCGGCGTACCGCGTGAACTCTGGGACGCGGTGCTGCGCTTCGCCGGCGGCCATCCGCTCGCGCTCAACCTCTCCGCCGCGGTCGCCGTCGGCGACCGGCGGGCCGCCGCCACCTGGACACCGACCCCGGACGTCGTCGCGACCCTGCTGCACCACCTGGTCGGCGAGGTGCCGTCGGCGCAGCACCGGCTCGCGCTGGAGACCTGCTCACACGCGCTGACCACCACCGAGGACCTGCTGCGTTCGGTGGTCGGCGAGGCGGCGGCGGAGCTGTTCGCCTGGCTGCGCCGGCTACCATTCGTCCAAAGTGGCCGTGATGGGGTCGTCCCGCACGACGTGGTACGCAGTGTGCTGGACGCGGATCTGCGCTGGCGGGACCCGCACGGCTACCAGGTGATGCACGCCCGGGTGGCGGCCCACCTGCTGCACCGGGCGCGGGCCGCCAGCGGCGAGGCCGTGCTGCCGGCGGTCCGCTCGCTGTACCACATCCTGCAGGACACCGCCGTGATGGCGCCGTTCGCGCTGCGCCACGGCGGCGGCGCGGTCTACCCGGACCGGGCGACGCCCGCCGACCACGCCACCCTGCGGCGGATCGTGCGGGAGTCCGGCGACGGCACCGACCAGCTGGTCGGATTCTGGCTGGACCGCCAACCGGAGGCGTTCGACGTATACCGGCGCTCGCTCGACGGAGCCGTCGCCGGGTTCCAGGTGACCCTGCGGCTGACCGGCCCGGACCCGGACGAGATCGCCGCCGACCCGGTGGTCGCGGCGGTCTGGCGGTCCGCCGCCGCCGCGCCGCCCCGGGCCGGCGAACACATCCTGCTCACCCGGTTCAGCTACCCGTTGGCGGCGCGGCGGCGCTCCGCGGTCCGGGATCTGATGCACGTCCGGACCCTGCAGTGGTGGATCCGGTCGCAGCGGCTCGCCTGGTCGTTCCTCACGCTGGCCGACGAGGCGGTCGGGGTGGCCGAGTTCATCGACCACCAGCCGGTCCGGCCCCGGCCGGTGGTGGACGGCCGGGCGTACGACCTGTACGCGCACGACTGGCGGGCGGTCCCGGTGGACGTGTGGGCGGCCCGGGTGACCGCGTGGCCGCTGGCTGGCCCGGCAGCGCGGTCGTCAACCGGCCCGACGGTCCGTTCCTCGACCGGCGCGACCACCGCCGTCGCCGCCCTGGTGCACACGGTGCTGTCCCGCCCCGACTTCGACGCGGCGGTCCGATCGGCGCTGCGGCTGCTGCACGACGGGTCGGCGTTGCGGTCCAACCCGTTGACCCGCAGCCGGCTGGTGCTCGGTTCCGGTTCCGGTGCCGGTCCGGCCGCCGACCCGGTGGGCGCGCTGCGGACGCTGCTGACCGACGCGGCGGAGTCGCTGCGGCACGACCCACGTGACGCCAAGCTGTACCGGGTGCTGTCCGCCACCTACCTGGCCGGGCCGACCACCCAGGAGGCGGCGGCGGACCGGCTCGGTCTGCCGGCCAGCACGTACAAGCGGCATCTGCGGGCCGCCATCGACCGGGTCTGTGAGCTGTTGTGGCGCAAGGAGTCGGCACCTGACCGCCGCTCGGCTTGAGTCAGCCGTGCAGTTCGCGGTGCCACAGGGCGTCGCTGATCCGGTCCAACGCCCGGGTCAGGTGCCGCCGGTAGGTGCTGAACGGCAAGCCGAGCCGGTCCGCCGCCGCCTCCTGCGTCGGGGTGCCGTGCACGAACGTGGTGACCAGCACCCGGTGTGACCGGACGTCGTCGCGCAGGCCGTCGAGCGCGGCACCGAGCACACCGCGCAGCGCGTCGACCGGGTCACCGTCCGGGCGGTCGCCGTCCGGGCGGTCGGCGACCAGCCGGGTACGGACCAGCGGGTTGGCGGCGAGCGCGTCGGGGCGGCGCCAGGCCCGCATCGCGGACCGCACCGCCGCGTCGAACTCGGGGCGGGACAGCACCAGCAGGTCGGCGCCGGGCCGGGCGGTACGCGGCTGCAGCCCGTACAGCAGTTGCTGCTGGTTGTGGTCGAGCCAGTGCATCAGCGGCGTGACCCGCCAGTCGTGGAAGAACAGGTGGTACGGGCGTCCGCCGACCTGCGGCACCGTCTCGACGGGATGGTCGTCGAAGTAGGCCAGGTGCGGCCCCCAGAACTCGGCGTCGTGCAGCACCAGGTAGTGCAGGGCCAGACCCTTGTCATGCAGGTAGTGGGCCAGCATTCGCATCTGGATCATGTCGGTCACCGGCGACGGCCGCTGGCAGGACGGGGGATGCACCATGAACCGGGCCAGACCGATGTGTTCGCCGCCGCGCAGCGGGGCGCTGGCCCGGCAGTGCCGCCAGGCGGTGTCGACGACCGGGTCGGCTTCCAGCTCGGCCGGCTGCGGATCGTCCAGGTCCAGCCAGATCATGAAGCCCACCACCTCGTCGGTGGCGGAGCTGCGGTAGACGTGGCAGCCCTCGGGCTGGCGGTCCAGCCAGAAGCCGACCAGCGCGGCGGACTCCGGGCCTTCGGCCTCGCTGGCGAGGTCCAGCACCGTCGGCCGGTCCGCCGGCTGGTACGGATCCTCGTAGGCCTCGCCCTCGTCGGCGAAGGTGAAGTAGCGGCGGATCTCCTGCGCGTGCCGTTGCAGGTACATCATCGCGCCGACCGCCGGCAGCACCGCCGGCCCGGTGGCGGCCAACGCCTGCTCGAGCAGGTAGGCGTGCAGCCGCCGGTGCATCGTCTCGTAGCCCTGCGGGTCGCGCCAGCGCAGGTCGTCGTTGAGCGCGTCGCGGACCACGTCGTGCGGGCGCAGGCCGCGGGCGTCGGACTCGATGAACGGCAATTCTCGTAGCCAGGCGAAGATCGGCCCGGGGTCGCGGTCCAGGGCGGCCCGCAGCAGTCCTTCGGTGGTCGTCTGGGCGTGCGCGCAGATTTCCAGCGCCTGCCGGTGCAGCGGCGACGGCGTCTCCCCGATCAGCTGGGTGAGCAGGGTCTCCACCACGTTCAGACTGGGCCGCCAGACGGCGGTGGCGGCGGCGTCGTGGGTGACCGCGACCTCGGCGGCGAGCCGCAGCGCCAGTGGGTGGCCGCCGGCGAACGACAACACCGAGTGGTGCAGATCCGGCGGTACGCCCCGACGGTTGAGCAGCGCGACGGCGTGCTCCCGGGACAGGTTGCCCATCGGGATCACCTTCAGCAGGTCACGCCAGGCCGGATCGGCCCGCCACTGCGGCCCGGGGCCGCCCCGGCCGGCCAGCACCACCAGGACGGACTCCGGCAGTCGGGGCAGAAACCGGTCCCGCAGCCAGTCCTCCAGCCCTTGGCAGTGCTCGAAGGAGTCGACCAGCAGCACCGCCGTGTCGTCGGACAGTGCATCAGCGGCGGCGAGCTCGAACCGGGCCGGTGACGGACTGACCGCCCGGCCGTCCACATGCACCACCCGGCGCCCGGCGGCGGCCGCCTCGTCGCCGAAGTACCGCAGCAGGGTGGACTTGCCGATACCACCCGGCCCGTGCAGGTAGAGCACTCCGAGCGGCTCGGGGGCGCGCTCCAACGCCTGCCGCAGCAGGGCGAGCTCGGCTGCCCGGCCGACGAAGTGGTGCTCCCGGGTCTGCCGCAGCCGTCGGTCCAGACTGGTGGTCGCTTGCCCACATCCGGCCATCACAAATCGATATCTTAGTGAAGCCGGTACGCCAACGACCGCCCCGGCCCGGCTGCCGGGACGGCACCACCGGCGGCTCCGAGGCGGGATCGGCAGGTCACCGTGACTGCAGGGCGTCCAGCGCGACGGCCATGGCGATCACCAGGCGGCGGTCCAGTTGCGGGTGGTGGATGTCGACCTGGTAGTTGTCCCGCAGGCCCCACTTGCGCACCACGGAGAAGGCCGGCTGGCCGTCGATGGTGAAGTCGAAGTGGTACGGCAGCCAGGAAAGCAGGTCGCTGAACCGGCGCAGCAGGGCGACCGCCACGTTACGTTCCGCGCCGGTCGCCACGCCGAGCCCGGGCTGCTCCAGGTGCCAGGTGGAGCGCAGCAGTGACTTGGCGAAGTCCTTGCGGAACAGTCCGATCGGGTGGCCGGCGGCGTCCGTCACGTCGTAGGTCGCCCCGAGGTCGATCACCTGCCGGGCCTTGAATCCGAGTACGGGCTGCTGGCGCTGGTCGTCGGCGTAGAGGGTGACCTGTTCGCGGAAGGCCAGCCGCTTCTGCTGGGCGAAGGCGAGCAGCGGCCCGGGTGAGCCGTCCGGGCCGACGGCGCGGACCTCGTACTGGTTGACCATCAACCGGATGCGCTGTCTCACGTACAACTGTCGGAGCGTCTGCAGTTGCTGCTGGTCCATCGGTCGCTGGCCTTCTTCCGTCGGGTGGGCGGCCGTTCGCTACCGGCGCGGTGGGCGGCCGATCACCACCGGATTGAAAGTTTGCCATGGATACCTGGTACGACACTCACCGGCATCACCGACCACATATCCTTCAGTAGCCTCCACGCTACGTTCCGTCCGCCCCTGCGGCAGGCTGACGACAAAGGATTCGGACGCATGTGGCCTATTCAGCAGAAATCTTCCGCTGCCACGCAACCATCCGCCGGCTCCCCCGACGACAGCGAGGCGCTGCCCGAACTCGCCGACGCGGACTGGATGCACCACGCCCGGGCGTTCGCCGAGACCAGCTTCTGGACGGTCGCCCGCCGACTGCCCGGGATCCTCGCTGAGGCGGTCCGGTTGGCCTGGTCGGTGAGCCCACGCGACACGGTCGCCGCGATCGGGCTGAACATCGTGGCCGGGGTGATGACGACTTTCGGGCTGCTGGCCACCAGCAGCGTACTGCGGGAACTGTTCGCCTCCGGGCCGACGCCGGACCGGATCCGCGCGGCCGCCCCGGCCCTCACCGTCGCCGCGCTCGCCGTGGTGGCCCGGGGCGGGCTGACCATCGCCGCCGGCTGGGCCCAGGCCCGGCTGGCCCCGCAGGTCACCTACCGGGCCGAGCTGCGGCTGTTCGAGGCCACCACGTCGGTGGAGCTGGCCGCGTTCGACGACGCCGGCTTCGCCGAGGAGATGGACCGGGCCCGCGACCGGGGCACCGTCGAAGCGGCGTCCATCGTCGACGACGCGGTGAACCTCACCACCGGAGTCGTCGGAGTGGCCGCCACCGCCGCCGCGGTCACCGTCATCGAACCGCTGCTGCTGCCGTGCCTGCTGCTGGCCGCCGTACCGGCCGCCGTCACCGCGATCCGGATCGCCCGCCGCGAATACCTCGCGCTGCTGGCCCGGATCACCCGCCGACGGCGGATGTGGATGCTGGCCCATTTGATGGCCAACCGGCACACCGCCGCGGAAATCCGCACCTACCAGATGCGGGACTTCCTGCTCGGCGAGTACCACCGCACGATGACCACCGAGACCCGGGCCCAGCTGCGGCTGGTCCGGGCGCAGACCGGCACCCGGGTCGTCGGGGGCGCGTTCAGCGGCACCGCTGCCTTCGTCGTGTACGCCGTACTCGGCGGTCTGCTCCTGGTCGGCATGATCCCGCTGGCCGCCGCCGCCACCGCGATGATCGCGCTCCAGGCCGCCCGGGCCAACCTCAACACCGCCATCCACGCCACCAACTCGCTGTACGAGGACGCGCTGTACTACCGCGACTACCGCGACTTCCTGGCCCGCGCCGACCGGCAGGTGCCGCCGGCCGGCGGACGGCGGATCGGCGGGTACGACGAGATCGAGCTGGACGGGGTCAGCCTGAGCTACCCGGACACCGACCATCCGGCGGTCGACGGGGTCAGCCTGACCCTGCGCCGGGGTGAGGTGATCGCGCTGGTCGGCGAGAACGGCTCCGGCAAGTCCACCCTGGCCAAGCTGATCGCCGGGCTGTACCGGCCGAGCAGCGGCAGCATCCGCTGGGACGGCGTCGACATCGACGAGATCGACCCACAGCGGCTCGCCGGCCAGGTCGCGGTGATGAGCCAGGACTGGTGGCGGTTCCCGTTCACCGCCGGGCAGAACATCACCATCGGCCGAACCGACCGCGACCGGTCAGGGTCCGGTCAGCCGGACCTCGACCGGCCGGTGGGCGACCGGGTGCGTCCATCCATGGTGGATGCCGCGACCGCCGCCACCGCCCATGACATGATCGAGAGCCTGCCACGCGGCTATCGGACGCTGCTCGACCGCAACTTCCGGGAGGGCCACGACCTGTCCGGCGGCCAGTGGCAGCGCCTCGTCGCCGCCCGCGGCATCTACCGCGACGCGCCGCTGCTGATCTGCGACGAACCGTCGGCGGCGCTGGACGCCCGCGCCGAACACGCCCTGTTCCAGCAGCTCAGACGCCGGCCGGACCGGACCGTCGTACTGATCACCCACCGGCTGGCGAACGTCCGCTGGGCCGACCGGATCTACGTGCTGCGGTCGGGCCGGCTGGTCGAGGCCGGTACGCACGACGAGCTGCTCGCCGCCGACGGGCTGTACCGGGAACTGTTCGAACTGCAGGCGAGCGGGTACGCCGACACGCCGGTCGGATAATCGACCGGTGACCGCCACCACCGGACCCACCGCCGCCCCGGCCACGCCCTCGGCCGTACCTTCAGCCACGCCCTCGGCCGCGCCGCCGACCCGGCCTCCGGCAGCGGTACTGGAGGCGGTCCTGGAACGGATCACCTACGCCAACGAGGAGACCGGCTACACCATCGCCCGGGTCGCCACCGAGCGGTCCGGCACCGACCTGCTGACCGTGGTCGGCTCGCTGCTCGGCGTACAGCCCGGGGAGAGCATCCGGCTGGTCGGCCGGTGGGGGTCGCACCCGAAGTACGGCCGACAGTTCGAGGTCCACTCGTACACCACGGTGCTGCCGGCCACCGTGCAGGGCATCGAACGCTATCTCGGCTCCGGGCTGATCAAGGGGATCGGGCCGAAGATGGCCGGCCGGATCGTCGCCCACTTCGGCGCCGACACGCTACGAATCATCGAGGAAGAGGCTGGCCGGCTGGTCGAAGTGCCCGGTCTCGGGCCGAAACGGACCTCGCTGATCGCCAAGGCCTGGATCGAACAGCAGGCGATCAAGGAGGTGATGATCTTCCTGCAGGGCGTCGGGGTCACCACCTCACTCGCCGTACGGATCTACAAGAAGTACGGCGACGGGTCGATCTCGATCGTCCGCAACGAGCCGTACCGGCTGGCCGCCGACGTCTGGGGCATCGGGTTCAAGACCGCCGACACCATCGCCCAGGCGGTCGGCATCCCGCACGACAGCCCGGAACGGATCAAGGCCGGCATCCAGTACACCCTCTCCGAGGCAGCCGACAACGGCCACTGCTACCTGCCGGAGCCCAACCTGTGCACCGACGCCGCCAGCATCCTCGGCGTCGCCGTCGAACTCGTCCGCGACGCGCTCACCGCGCTGGTCGCCGAGGAAGGCGTGGTACGCGAGGCGGTGCCGAACCCGACCAGCGAGGGCGGCACCATCCCGGCCGTCTACCTGGTGCCGTTCCACCGGGCCGAATGCTCACTGGCCGGCAGCCTGCTGCGACTGCTGCACCACCGCGCCGACCGGTTGTCGGCCTTCGCCGACGTCGACTGGGGCCGGGCGCTGGCCTGGCTGCGCGCCGGCACCGGTGCCGACCTCGCCCCCGAACAGGAACAGGCGGTACGCCTGGCGCTGACCTCGAAGGTGGCGGTGCTCACCGGCGGGCCGGGCTGCGGCAAGTCGTTCACCGTCAAGTCGATCATCACGTTGGCCGCCGCCAAGGGCGCCAAGATCGTGCTCGCCGCGCCGACCGGCCGGGCCGCGAAACGGATGACCGAACTCACCGGCCACCCGGCCGCCACCGTGCACCGGCTGCTGCAACTGCGGCCGGGCGGCGATCCGACGTACGACCGGGACAACCCGATCGACGCCGACCTGATCGTCGTCGACGAGGCCTCGATGCTCGACCTGATCCTGGCCAACAAGCTGGTCAAAGCGGTGGCACCCGGCGCCCACCTGCTGCTGGTCGGCGACGTCGACCAGTTGCCGTCGGTCGGTGCCGGCGAAGTGCTGCGCGACGTGCTCGCCGCACCGGCCGTACCGCAGGTACGGTTGACCCGGATCTTCCGCCAGGCCCAGGAGTCCGGGGTGGTGGTCAACGCGCACCGGATCAACGCCGGCGAACAGCCCCGCACCGACGGCATGGCCGACTTCTTCCTGTTCGCCGCCGACGACCCGGAGGCGGTCGCCGGCCTGGTGGTGGACATCGTCGCCCGGCGGATCCCGCGCAAGTTCCGGGTGCCGGCCCGCGACATCCAGGTGCTCGCGCCGATGCACCGGGGCCCGGCCGGCGCCGGCAACCTCAACACCGCTCTGCAGGAAGCACTCGCACCGCCGCGCGACGACCGGCCGGAGCGGCGGCACGGCGCCCGGGTGTTCCGGATCAACGACAAGGTCATCCAGATCCGCAACAACTACGACAAGGGCACCGCCGGCGTCTTCAACGGCACCATCGGAGTCGTCACCGCGGTCAGCACCGAGGACCGCAAACTCACCGTCCGCACCGACGAGGACGAGGACATCGAGTACGAGTTCGACGAGCTGGACGAGCTGCAGCACGCGTACGCGATCACCGTGCACCGCTCACAGGGCAGCGAGTACCCGGCGGTGGTCATCCCGGTGACGATGAGCTCGTACACGCTGCTGCAGCGCAACCTGCTCTACACGGCGGTGACCCGGGCGAAGAAACTCGTGGTCCTGGTCGGCTCCCGCAAGGCGATCGCGATCGCGGTCCGGACCGCCGGAGCCGGCCGCCGCCACACCGCACTCACCCACCGCCTGGCACCCGACGACTGACCCATGATGATCAATATCGTGTACGGGTTGGGTCAATGCGCACCTGCCGGCCCAGGATGAGGATCTTGGTGTCGAGCAGGCCGTGTATCTCAGCCCGCTACGAACGCGCCAGCCTCATCGTCATCTCGAACAAGCCCTTGGGCCGCTGGGCGCTGGTCAAACTTCGACCGTCGCCAGAGCCAATTTCACATGTCGTCGACACGGTTGCTGGCTCGGATTCGTCCGCTGCATGATCCGGTCAGTCCACTTCACTTGTCCCGGCTGCACGGCGCGATGTTCGGTCGCTGACGCTGAGCACATCGGTGGGCTCTGCAGCATGTGCACGGCCGGTCAGGTCTGGCAGTCGTTGTCGGTTGGTGACCGGCAGACCGTGGACGCGGCCCCTGAGTCGCGGCCCGATCGCGGTGCTCCTAGCCATGCGGGAGCTGACTCCGGCGATCCGGCTACCCCATGCGGCTGACCTGCTTGCCTTCCGTCCACGAGAGGGCGATCAAGCCAAGGCCTCGCCGCCGGTGTAGGCGCGTCCTCACCAACGGCACTGTCTGCCATACTCCGCCCACTTCGAGGTGAGGATTACGCACGTTAAAACGCATGAATAACGTGTGTAATCCTCACCTCGACGCAGCCACCTTCCGGGCTCGCTAGAGCCGGAGAGCGATCTACACCGAAGGACAGCTCCCGAGAGAGCTGCGACACGAGGGCCTGATCACCGTGATCCAGGGCAGCGGCATGCCTCAATGAAGGGCAGCTCCCGAGAGAGCTGCGACCGGCGACCCGTCGGTGATCGCGGTGCCCTCGGTCGTCCAGCCTCAATGAAGGGCAGCTCCCGAGAGAGCTGCGACCCGGGCGGGGTGACGGTGGAGGCGGTGCCGACGCCTCAATGAAGGGCAGCTCCCGAGAGAGCTGCGACCGGGTTCGGTTTTGGAACTATCGAATTCAAATTCGGCCTCAATGAAGGGCAGCTCCCGAGAGAGCTGCGACCGAGGGCGTCAGCGCGGGCGATGGCGCGGTCGCGGCCTCAATGAAGGGCAGCTCCCGAGAGAGCTGCGACCGCCAAGGTCGCCCCTGCCGCTGCCCCTCGCCGTGGGGCCTCAATGAAGGGCAGCTCCCGAGAGAGCTGCGACAAGGACAGCCCGAAGCACGCTATGTCGCTGGCCAAGCCTCAATGAAGGGCAGCTCCCGAGAGAGCTGCGACTTGGGTCAAGTTCGGTTGCCAGGTCGTGCGCCTGGCGGCCTCAATGAAGGGCAGCTCCCGAGAGAGCTGCGACGTGCAAGAGCACGACCGCCGGGGTACTCGCGGACGGGCCTCAATGAAGGGCAGCTCCCGAGAGAGCTGCGACTCGCTGATGGACTGCTCGCCGACGCGCACGTCCGCGCCTCAATGAAGGGCAGCTCCCGAGAGAGCTGCGACAGGGTCGGAATTTTACCCCTCCTGACCTGGTGCGGAGCAAGGGGTCCGCGAGGGGTCCGCCAACGGAGGGCGTGGCGACAGCCCAGATGTCACCATCGTCCACTACAGAACGATGTCTGATCAGGGGAAACGGCTCCGCGAGGGGTCCGCGCTCACGGCCGTCATGACGGAGCCTTCGCGGCGGGGAGCTGAACCGCCAGGCCGGCAGGCAATCGGGCGGCCCTGGTCCCCCCACTGTCAGGCGAGCAGTGCGGACCCTCCTGGTCGCCTCAACCGGCGCAGGCCCCACCTCGACGGCCCGGGCCGGACCGTCGAGCCAGCGCACGCACTCTTGACAGAAGGACAGTCTAGAACCAGGCCGGCCTTGGTGACATCCCGGACGCAGACATGGAGCGCCGACCCTGCTGAGGCGGGGTCGGCGCTCGTTGGCTGTCTCGCCGGGGTAGGCGTCGGCCGTCAGTGGTGCTGCTTGGCCAGCTCGACGAACGAGCGCCACGCGGACGGGCCGAAGGCCAGGGTGCCGCCGTCGCGGTCCTTGGTGTCCCGGACCAGGACCCGGCCGGGCAGGTTGTCGGCCACCTCGACGCAGTTGTTCTGTCCGTTGCTCCGGCTCGACGTGAACCAACGAGCCGCTGAAATGTCGCCAGTGATCATTTGTCCATCTCCTTCATCGCGTCCCTGATTGCCTGCCTCGACGCCCACTCGTCCAGCGAGGCGTCCCAGATGTTGTTGAATGCTGCCTCGTACCGGTCGATCTCGTGCGGTTTGTCGAGGAACAGCGCCCCGGTGAAACCGTCGACGTAGACCGTGGGCGGTTCGGTGGCCTGGCCGTTGCCGTTGGTGGGGAACTCCAGAACGACGAACGGACCCGACATGATGCCGGCGTGTGTCCCGACCGCGAAGGGCAGCACCCGCAGCGCCACGTTCGGCATCTCGCTAACGGCGATCAGCCGTTCCAACTGGACGCTCATGACCTCCCGCCCGCCCACCGGCCGCCGGAGGATCGACTCGTTGAGCACCACCCTCAGCTCCGGCGCCGCGACCGGTCTAGTGAGCAGCGTTTGCCGAGCGATTCGGAGTTGAACCCGTCGGGCGATCTCGCGCGGCGCCACGCCGGGGTTGTCGGCCTCGATCAGCGTGCGGGCGTAGTCCTCGGTTTGCAGTAGTCCTGGTACGAGCTCAGCTTCGTACCACCGCAAGTGACTGCAGGACTCCTCCAGTCCGATGTAAACGTCGAAGCCCTCGTTGATTATGTCCGCGTAAGACAGCCACCAGCCCTTGCTCTTGGTCTCCTTGGCGAGAGCCATGAGCGATGTCGTCGTCTCGGCCAACGCGCCGTAGACGCGGCACATCTGCTCGACGTCGAGTGACCGCATGGACGTCTGCCCGGTCTCGATCCGCCAGATCTTCGCTTCGCTCCACTCCAGAGCGGAGGCGGCGGCTCTGACCGTGAACCGGGCCTGCATCCGGAGATCCCGCAGGCAGCGACCCAGTTGCCGTCTCGGCACCGTTGACCCTGTCGCTCCTTCCGCCATGTCTCGTCCTCCGCTCCTCGCCTCACGGTAAGGCGACCCTGTCACTCACGATGAAAGCACCCGTACGCCTGTTTTGCAATGCATGCTTCGCTCTCTATGACCGACTTCTGGGTGCCCTAAATGAAGTCTTGCAGATCGATACACGCAGTGCTCTACTCGTCTTCGATACCTGGGCATGCCGCACCGCCCAGCAGCCGGCGAGGGGTAGCCCGAGCAGGCACATGTCGTCGGTCCCGCTCGACTCGAAGGGGGCAGTTCATGGTAAAGCCGCTGATGTACGCCTACCTGCGGGTAGACCGCGACACCTCGACGGCGACATCCGGCAGATGGAACTCGCCCTCAAGTTCTGGGCCGAGCAGGAGGGCTACTGCCTCGCAGGGCTCTTCCATGAGTACGACACCGCGCTGAACCGCCCCGCCCTCACCGCACTGATCGAAGAGACCCGCCGCTCCAACGCCCGGCGCGTGATCACGCCCAGCCTTGCGCACCTCTCCACGCACCCGGTGGTCCAGCACCACCTTCTCAACGCGCTGGAAGACACCGGCGTCCAGGTCCACACCCTGCAGGAGAACTGAACCCATGAAACCGCCGCTGTACGGCTACATCCGCCTACTGCCGCCGCACGCCAACACCAGCAACGCCATCGTGGACCAAGCCGAGCGACGCATGCAGCAGTTCGCCGACAGCCACGGCTACGACCTGACCGCCGTCTTCGTCGAACGCGCGGCGACCAGCCGAGCCGCGTTCGACCACCTGATGCATGACCTCCTCGTCGAGGACGCCCACCACATCATCGTCCCCGCCCACGAAACCCTCTCCGCACACCACAGCCGCCTCTTCAACGACCTGATCGAGGAACTACATGCGGCAGACGCGCTCATCTTCGATCTCGAAGCCATCGACACCTGCGAAAAGAGGACGTGGCCATGCTAGGAATCGGGGCGGCTGTCGGCGCAGCGCTGCTCGGCTTCTGCGCCGGGCTATGGTCGTTCAAGATCAAATCCAGGTGGTGCCCGGACTGCGGGCGCACGACCTACCCGATAGCGGATCGGCCTGGTGAATAGCCGGCTACTCGCCACGCCGGAGCCGAAACCCGGCGACGTCCTGATCATCGGCCGGGAAGCCAGCGTCCAGTTCGCCGACGACCGCGCCATCCGACTCCGGGTCATCGCCGTCGACCGCAAATGGACCTACGACGGGTGGATCTGGCTCACCGGATACGTCATCGACCGTTACGGCAACGCCGCCGAACGACGGGAGATCTTCGTCCAGCGCCACGGACTCTACCGACTACCACGGCACACGGAAACCTGACCATCGACCAATTGATCAAGGGAGAGAAATGATCACCGAGATGCTCCGTGACTGGTGGCTGCGCTGGCTCGACTGGCGCTCCGGCCGGTCGACGGCCTCCCAACGGCTGCACCACCTGCGCCGCGAGTCGCGGCGACAACGGCAGACGACATCGGCCCGTCACCGCCGACTCGACGGCAACCGGGGACACCACTGGACCACACAGGCGACCGAACTGGTCCCGACCCTGCGCCCGTTGATGACCTACGGCCAACAACTCGGCTACTGCCTACCGCCCACCATCACATGGTGATGCCGCCAATGGCGATCGGGCGATCGGCGTACGCCAGCGGTACGTCTGCCGGCGGTGGTTACCTGCCGGCAGACGTACGGCTGGCGCGACCACCGCGACCACCGCGACCACCGCGACCACCGCCCTGCGCCGGCACCTGCGGCGGGCTCGCCGGCCCCGGCGTCTGGCCAGCCGACGCGCGTTGCCGGCCCGGCGGGCGCCAGGTGCGGCCGTTGGCGTAGACGATCCGGAAGCCCAGGTACGCCGCCAGCGGCGCCCAGTGCGACGAGCCCATCCGCAGCTCAGCGGCGTTGTTGTAGACCCCGTTGGCGAGCACGTCGAGCAGCACCGTCTCGAACGCCGCCGACTCCACCCAGTCGACCTCCCGGGTGTAGCCGCAGATCAGCGAGGCCCCGGTGGTGGCGAGGAACTCGCGCATCCGGGCGTCGGAGGCGCGCAGCACCGAACAGCTGCCGAAGTACAGCCGCTTGCCGGCGCACCGGCCGGCCATCTGCTCGGCCACGTCGTCCAGGTCGACGTGGTGCCGTTCGGTCAGGCACAGTTTGGTTGGCTCGCCGTGCATGGCGAAGAAGCCGACCCGGTAGTCGGCGTACTGGCGCAGCAGCCAGCGGTCCAGGAAGTAGGCCAGCTCGTCGGGGGTCGCGGCGTCGCGGTGGATGAACCGGATCCGGCTGAGCCGTTCCAGCAGCTCCAGGGTCGGCAGCACCGAGCCGCGCTCGTTCAGGTCGCGATGCCACTGCCCCTCGATGCAGAAGACACCACCGCGCGCCACGTCGCCTCCCACCGTCGCGGACCACCCGCCGGACCGCCCAAGGTCGCAGCCGGCCCGGAGCACCGAGGTCCGCTGCCTGCCGGGCCGCCCGGTCGGCAGCCCGGCCGGGCCCGCTACCCACCTGTCGGTCCGGTCAGTGACCATACCGCCGGTCAGGCCGGTGGTGTCACCTCGGACCGGGGCACCGCGAGACGGACCACCCCGGCGTCGACCGCCGCCAGCTGCTCGACGCTGACATAGCCGACACCGCCCGACACCGCCGCCGGCTCCGTCGTGCTGATCTTGATGAAGCCGGTACGCAGCAGCCGGGCCGCCACGTCTGGCGCGGTGGCCGGCTCGTCGCCCACCTGCGGGTGGGGCACCTCGTCGCCGATCGCGTCCTGCGGATCGACGGCGCCTTCGACCGTCACCGCGTTCGGATCCGCTGGACGGACCAGGGCGACGGTGCCGATCTCCTCGCCCCGTGCGTCGATCACCGGCATGCCGGTGGTGATCCGGTCTGTCACAGATGCGTCAGCCGCGTTCATGGACGTCCGGTTCCCCGTGTCGGCGTGCGACAAACCGTCCGTCGGAGACCTCGCGCCAGGCGCCGGGTCCGTCGATCAGGCGACGGACCGCGTCGTACGCGGACTCCTCGGTGTCGTACTCGGTGAACCGTGACCTGCCCTCGGCGCCGCCGACGCGGGCCTCGACGAACCACCGGTCGGCGTCGGCGCGGAGGAACACGTCCCGCCGGGCCAGCCGCCCCCAACTGCCGTTCCACCAGTGTTTACGCTGCTCCACCCGACGGACCCTATCGAACATTTGTTCGAGTGGGTACGGCGGTGGTGGGTGACCACCGGATCGGGCGACCGACCCGGGTACGGCGGTCAGTCCGTCTCCGGCCGCTGGTAGCAGGTGCCACAGGTGGGGTCGTCACAGCGGGGCCGGACAAGGGTGGCCACCGCCCGCCCGCCAGCGGGTTGGGCGGTCGGTCGACCGAGGTCGGCGACGGGTCGGGTAGGGGTTGCGCAGTCCTGGGACGTGATCCCGGCTAGCTGCTCCATGTGTCAAGTGTCACGCAGATCACGTCCCGCCGCCGCCATTTTTCAACTGCTGGGAGTGATAGGGCAACTACGGAGAGTTCCTCGAGGTCGGCGCCTCGTCCACCTGGCACCATCGAGGGAACCTACATGGTTGTCTCGGAGCCGATTTGACGACGATGGCGGTTCCCTCGATCCGGTCCGCGCCGGTGACCACCCGGGACGACGACACCTACCGGTCGGTGCGGCGGGTCACCAGAGCGTCCCGGATCTCGGTCAGCAACTTGATCTCCTCGCTCGGCGCGGCCGGCGGCGGCTCCTCGCCCCGACGCCGACGCTCCGCGAGCCGGTTCATCGGCATGACGACCAGGAAGTACAGCGCGGCGGCGGTGAGCACGAAGGTGATCACCGCGTTGACGAAGGCCGGCCAGTCGAAGACGACGCCACGGACCGTGAACCCAGCACCGCCGATGCCCTCCTCGCCGGTCAGCAGCACGGACAGCAGCCTGATGAACGGCTCGAGGAACGACTTGGTCAACTGGGTCACCACGGCGGTGAACGCCGCACCGATGACGATGCCGACCGCGAGGTCGACAACGTTCCCGCGCAGGATGAAATTCTTGAAGCCGTTGATCATGAGGGGCACTCCCGGCAGCTGAGCGGAATATCGGTCGACAACCTACCGCGACGATCTGCCCGCCCCGCTGGCGCACGCCTCGTCGCCCGGCCCCCGGCAGCGCGGTGGAATGCCTGGTGACCGGCGGTCGTTGTGCATGGTCCGCCCCCGCACCGCACGACCACCTGGAACGGCGATCCCCCCGGCACGGAGAGGTGGACCCCCCATGAACACGATCATCACCGGTACGCTCCGCGACAAGCTGCGTAACACCGCCCTCGGCATCGCCGGGCTGGCCCTGGCCGGCGGCGCAATCGCCGCCCCCGCCCTGGCCGCCCAGCACACCCCCGGCGTCCAGGCTGCCACCACGGACACCGTCGCCACCGACAGCGTCACCACCGACACCGTCACCACCAGCGACCGCGTCGACAGCGACAAGCTGACCCCACACGGCGTGCAGGGCGAGCAGTCCCGGATCGACCTGTCCGGCGAGCAGACCGACAACGTCAAGGGCATCATCGCCGCGACGAAGAAGGCCGGCATGGACGAGCGGGCCGCCGTGGTCGCGATCGCCACCGCCCTGCAGGAGTCCAAGCTGGAGAACCTGGGCCACCTCGGTGACCGCAACGACCACGACTCGCAGGGCCTGTTCCAGCAGCGTCCCTCCTCCGGCTGGGGCACCGTGGAGCAGATCACCGACGTCGAGTACTCCACCACCGCGTTCCTGAACGGGCTCAAGGCCGTCGACGGCTGGCAGGACATGCCACTGACCCAGGCCGCCCAGACCGTCCAGGTGTCGGCGTACCCGGACCACTACGCCCAGTGGGAGACCCAGGCCGCCGAACTCGTCGCCCAGCACTGGAACAGCTGACCCGAAACACCCCAAGCTCAGCGCGAGGGCCGGACCCCGGGTACGGGGTCCGGCCCTTCGACGCATGCCCGGCCGGGTCAGCCAGGGCCGACCTCGCCACCGGTGAACGGGTCCGGCAGGTTCCGCCAGCCGGCCTCGCCGTCAGCGAGCTCGGCGTCGGTGAGCAGGCAGCCTGCCAGCCGCCGGTACAGGTCGACCGGATCGAAGTCGACGCCGACGAAGACCAGGTTGCTGTGCCGGTCGCCGTAGTAGGGGTCCCAGTCCAGCGCGGCCGCAAGCCGGCGCTGCGGGCTGGCCTGCTCCCACTGCTCGTCCGGCAGGTCGACCAGCCATCGGCCGAGGGTGTGCAGGGTGAGGCCACCCCCGGCGGACTCCCAGCCGATCACCGTCTCCGGCCGGCTGGCCAGCCAGAGGTGCCCGCGGGACCGCAGCGGACCCGCCGTGACGTCGGCCAACGCGGCGTACAGCCGGGCGGGGTGCAGCGGGCGGCGGGCGCGGAACACCGCGGAGACGACGCCGCAGTCGGCGACCGGCTCGTGCACGCCGATCAGGTGACCCTCGACGCCGCGGTCCAGCACCGCCGGCGTTTCCGGCCGGTGCCGGTCGGTGTGCCGTAGCTGGCCGGCGAGCCGGGTGGCGTCGATCGTCGGCTGGTCGCCGGCCCGCAGATGCACCGCCCACGGGGCCATCCGGGACAGCAGCACACCGAGCCGGTGGGCCTCGAACGCGTGGTCGGTCGACCCGCCCCACAGTACGACGGTGTCGGCGTACTCGATCTGCCGGGCGATCACGTCGGCGAGCCGGCGGCGGTCGCCGGGGGCGGCGGCGATGCCCAGCTGGCTCAGGTCGTCGGTGCTGGCCAGGCCGTCGAGCAGGTGGTCGGCGGCGACGACCGTGACGTAGGAGTCGAACCGGACCAGGTCGCCGACCGGCCGCCCGGCCACCCGACCGTGCGCGCAGGCGGTGGCGAGTGTCTCCGGTTCCACCACTTCGGGCAGGACCAGCACGATGTCCCGGTCGGGTCGGGCGGCGGTGAGCCGGGCCAACGTGGCCGGCGCGTCCGCCCGCAGCGTGCAGCAGACACAGCCGTCGACAAGGTCGAGGCGCACGTCCTCGACCGGGCCGGTGCCGTCGCGGAGCACCCGGTGCGGAGCGCCGTCGTGCGCCGGGCCGACGTCGTAGCGGACGACGAGCAGGGACGGGTCGGCGGCGAGCAGGGTCCGGGCGACGGCCATCGTGGCGGCGGGCCAGAAACCGGACAGTACGGTGACCGCCGGTCTGGTGGTGGCGGACCGGTGGGTGGTACGGCCGGCCGGAGCTGACGGTGACGGCATGCACGCCCCCTCGATTGAAATGAAAACGGTTGTCATTGTAGCCGAATGGATGCCGCCTTCCGAGCCCACCTCATGGACCTGCTGGAGCAGCTGGCCGGCGAGCAGGTGCCGACCGGATTGGGGGGGCACCGCCGGTCCGGGCCGCGCTGCATCGACGTACACATCCGCCGGTTGCGGGCCAAGCTCGGCGACGACCTTCCCGTGGTACGGACGTCCACGGAGTGGGATACCGCCTGGACGGTGGCTGTCCGGTCACCGTCGCCCGGCTGGCCGGCGCCAACGACCCGATCGGGAGTGACATCGGCGACAGTCGGGTAACGTGGGGATTTGACTGATTGGTGGATCTCCGGCACGGTGGGCGGTAGACGGCCGCTGACCGACCCAGTCCCTGGAGCTTCCGCCGCCCGCCCTGACCGCCCGCCGCGCACTGTCCGCCGCGCCGTCAGCCCAAACCCGACATTGCCGCTGAGCCGCCTCGCCGCGTCAGCCATCACCTGTTTCCGGTAGTTCCAAAATCCGATCAAGGAGTTGTCATGCTGACCATGACCGACAACGCGGTCTTCGTGATTCGCGAGATCACCACTCAGCAGCAGGCACCGGAGAGCGCCGGCCTGCGGATCTCGGCCGACCCGACCGCCGGGTCGCTCACCCTGACCGTCGCCGAGCAGCCGATCGCGGGCGACCAGGTGGTGGATTCGTCCGGCGCCCGCGTCTTCCTCGACGCCGAAGCAGCCAACCTGCTGCAGGACAAGTCGCTCGACGCCGCAGTGGACGACGACGGCGGCGTGCGCTTCGGGATCGCCGAGCAGCCGGCCGGCTGAGCGACCAGGACGTCGCAGAGCCGTTGGCGGGCACCGTACCGACGGGTGTCCGCCAGCGGCTGACCGGCCGTGATGGAAGGTCCACCCGGTCAGGTCCCTTGTAAACTCGCCGACAGCCTGCCTTGCGGTATCCGTCACGGACGATAGATTCCGCCGGTGGCAGCAGACAGACCTGGCGGGGCGCGTCGATGGGCCGTCGTCGCCGGGGTCCTGACAACCACCGTCGAGGCGGGGTGGCTGCTGGCGACCGGCCCGGCCGCCGCACTGGTCAGCGACCTCGGCGCGATCACCGTCGCCAGTTGCGCCGCCACCGCCTGTGGGATCGCTGCCCGCCGCCATCCGCCGCAGCTGCGCCGATTCTGGGTGCTGCTGGCGACGACCATGGCCCTCGCCGCCGCCGGCCGGGTCGTCTGGACCGTTGGCCGGCTCACCGCCGACGCACTGCCACACACCCCACTGATCGGCCTGATCTTCTTCGCCGGCCTCGTCACCGGAACCGCCGCGCTGCTCAGCGCGGTCTCCGCACCGCGTAGCGCGGTCGGCCGGGCCCGGGTGCTGCTGGACGGGGTGATCGTCGGGCTGGCGCTGCTCCCGGTCGCCTGGGTGGTGGTGTACCGAGAGATGGCCAGCGCCGAACTGGACGGTACGGCGACTGCGCTCGGCATGCTCTACCCGATGCTGGACCTGATCCAGCTTGCCGTACTGATCTCGGTCGCCGGACCGGCCCGACCACTGTGGCCGGCGCTGACCCTGCTCGGGGCCAGCCTCGCGGTGCGGGCCGGGGCCGACGCCGTCTACGTTTCGATGATCGCCCAGGGCACCTACCAGCCCGGTCACCCGGTGGACGTCTGCTGGCCGCTCAGCTACCTGCTGGTGGCGATGGCCAGCCGGCACCCGCCCCCGGCCGACCTCGATCAGGTCGACGAGACCGCCGAGCCGCCGCCGCTGCCGTGGTGGCGGGTCGCGCTGCCGTACCTGACTGTCGGCGCGGCGATCGCAGCGGTCCTCACCGCCGGCGAACCGTCGTCGGTGATCTACGCCAGCGGTGTCGCGCTGCTCGCCGCGCTGGCCGTCCGGCAGGCCCTGGCCGCGAACGAGAACCGCCGGCTGGCCGCCCGGCTGCGCCGGCTCGCCTACACCGACCAGTTGACCGGGCTACCGAACCGGCTGCTGTTCACCCGCCGGCTGCGTCAGTCGATCGCGGCGTTGACCGAGCCGAGCCGCGTCGCCGTCCTGCTGCTCGATCTCGACGGGTTCAAACAGGTCAACGACCGGTTCGGTCACGCCACCGGGGACGCGATGCTCAGCGAGGTGGCGGCCCGGATGCGGTCCGCCGTCGGGGATGCGGGGCTGATCGCCCGACTCGGCGGCGACGAGTTCGCCGTCCTGCTCGACCCGGCCCACGACCCGGCCCGGCTGGCCGACCGGCTGCTGGCGGTGCTCGCCGACGGCACGGTCACCTCGGCGAGCATCGGCATCGCCGAGTACGGTCCGCACCACTGCGGCGATGCCGATCTGCTGCGCGACGCCGACATCGCGATGTACGCGGCGAAGGCGGCCGGCAAGTCCGCGTACCGGTTCTGCACGCCGCAGCTGCGGGAGGCGGCGGTGGACCGGGCCGAACTGATCGCCGACCTGCGCCGGGCGGTCGACGACGGCGGCCAGTTCGAGCTGGCGTACCAGCCGATCGTCGACGTCGGCACCGGCCGGATCCGAGGCGCGGAAGCGCTGGTGCGGTGGCGGCACCCCCGGCTCGGGCTGCTCAGTCCGGCCCGGTTTCTGCCGCTCGCCGAGGAGACCGGCCTGGTGCTGCCGCTGGACTGCTGGGTGCTCGCCACCGCCTGCTACGACGCGGCCGCCTGGCAGCAGCTGGCGCCCGGCACCACGGTGGCGGTCAACCTGGCGCCGGCCCAGCTGCGCCGTGCAGATCTGATCGCCATGGTGGACGGCGCGGTGTCGGCGGCCGGGCTGGCCGCCCCCCGGCTGACCCTGGAGCTGACCGAGACGGCGCTGATCGACAGCACCGACGAGGTGCTGTCCCGACTCGCCCAGCTGCGTGAACTCGACGTACGGATCTCGATCGACGACTTCGGCACCGGCTACTCGTCGCTGAGTTACCTGCACCGGTTGCCGGCCACCGACCTGAAGATCGACCGTTCGTTCGTGGACCGGCTCGACTCGCCCGACCCGAAGGCCTACGCCACGGTTGAGATGGTCACCCGGCTGGCCGACGCGTTCGGGCTGGTGGTGGTCGCCGAGGGGGTGGAGACCGAGGTGCAGCACGGCGCGGTCGCGGCGATCGGCTGCCCGCGGGCACAGGGCTACCGGTACGGCCGGCCGCAGCCGGTGGCCCAGCTCCGCGAGCTGATCATCGCACGGTGACCGCAACTTCCACATGCGAGCATGGTCATGTTGATCTGCCGTGGTTATGCTGGCAAGCCGTCGAATACGCCCGATCCGTGAGGGATACTACAGATGGTCGATGAATCCGCTGGTGGCTCGCGCCCGGTGCCCAAGTTGGACACCTCGGTGCCGCAGACGGCCCGGATCTGGAATCATTGGCTGGGCGGCAAGGACAACTACGCCGTCGACCGTGCGGTCGGTGACCAGATCAAGGCGGCGTTCCCGCAGATCGTGGAAAATGCCCGGCTCTCCCGGGGCTTCCTGGTCCGGTCGGTGCGCTACCTGACCGGGCAGGTCGGGATCCGGCAGTTCCTGGACATCGGCACCGGCCTGCCGACCGCCGACAACACCCACGAGGTGGCCCAGGCGGTGGCTCCGGAGACCCGGATCGTCTACGTCGACAACGACCCGCTGGTCCTGGTGCACGCCCGGGCGTTGCTGACCAGCACGCCGGAAGGCGCAACCGACTACGTCGACGCCGACCTGCGCGACCCCGCGTCGATCGTGCGCGAAGCCGGCCGTACCCTCGATTTCAGCCAGCCGATCGGTCTGATGCTGATGGGCATCCTCGGGCACATCGCCGCCGACGGCGAGGCCCGCGACATCGTGCGCAGCCTGCTCGATGTCCTGCCGTCCGGCAGCCACCTCGCGCTCTACGACGGTGGCGACACCAGCCCCGGGGTGGTCGAGGCCGCCCGGATCTGGAACCAGTCCGCGAACCCGCAGTACCATCTGCGCAGCCCGGATCGGATCGAACGGTTCTTCGACGGGCTCACTCTGGTGGAGCCGGGGGTGGTGTCGGTGACCCGGTGGCGGCCGGAGCCGGAGCAGGCGCACGTGCCCGTCATCGACCAGTACTGCGGCGTCGGCCGTAAGCCGTGAGCCGATGAGCGTCGTCGGGCACCAGGAGTACGCCGCCGGCGGACCGACGGTCCGCCGGATGCAGCTCGGTGCTCGGCTGCGCCGACTACGCGAGGCCAAGGGGATCAGCCGGGAGGACGCCGGCTGGACCATCCGGGCCTCCGAGTCGAAGATCAGTCGGATGGAGCTGGGCCGGGTCGGGTTCAAGGAACGCGACGTGGACGACCTGCTCACCCTCTACGGCGTCACCGACCACGTGGAACGCAGCGAGCTGATCACCCTCGCCCGGGAGACCAACCAGCCGGGCTGGTGGCATCCGTACGGCGACCTGCTGCCCACCTGGTTCCAGTACTATCTGGACCTGGAGTCGGCGGCCAGCCTGATCCGCACCTACGAGATCCAGTTCGTGCCGGGGCTGCTGCAGACCGAGGAGTACGCCCGCGCGGTCATCGACATCGGGTTCAGTGAGTCCGGTGTCCGCGAGGTGGACCGGCGGGTCGAGCTGCGGATGGCCCGCAAGCGGGTGCTGGACCGGGCCGGTGCACCCCGCGTCTGGGCAGTGGTCGACGAGGCGGTGCTGTGCCGGCCGATCGGCGGGACGCGGGTGCTGCGCGGGCAGATCGAGGCGCTCGCCGAGGCGAGCGAGCAGCCGGGCGTACGGCTGCAGGTGGTCCGGTTCCGCAGCGGCGGGCACGCCGCAGCCGGCGGGGCCTTCAGCATCCTGCGCTTCCCGGAGCAGGAACTGCCCGACGTGGTCTACCTGGAGCATCTGACCAGCGCGCTCTACCTGGACAAGCGGGAAGAGGTCGACCGGTACGCGGCCGCCGTCGGGCGGCTGTTCATCGAGGCCGACCCGCCGGACCGGACCCGGGACGTGCTGCACCGCGCGTTGCGTGACCTGTGACGGTGACCGGCCGCCCGAACCGGACCGGCACACCCGGGGAGTAGAGGACACTCACCGGTGGGCCGTCCGGTGCCGGTAGCCCGCCGGTGGCGACCAGGTCGTCGGCCAGGTCGACCAGCTCGGCCCGGTGCAAAGGCCAGCGCGGATGTTCGTTGGGCAGATAGCGGGTCGCGCCGTAGACCCGTTCGTGCAACCCCCACCGGGCGGTGAGGAAATGCTCCAACGGGGTCGGCTCGGCGATCGGCGCGCCGACCCGGACCGCCATCCGGTTGTGCGCGCCGCGTGGCCCCGGCCAGCGCCGCCGGCTGTGGTACGTCACCGTGTCACCGTCGCGGTCCAGCCGCATCCGCGACCACAGGTACGGCAGCCGCAGGCTGGCCATCGCCACCAGCACCGGCAGCAGCCGGGCCGCGTCCAGGGACCGGAACACCACCCCGCGCCGGCCGGCGTCGTCGACCGAGTAGAGCCGCACGTTGGTCTCGCAGAAGGTGCCCAGGTACGGGATGCCCGGACCGGGACCCAGACCGACGCCGACCATCCGGAACCCGATCAGCCCGACGTAGCTGGTGCCGTCGAAGGTGTCCGGCCGGGTGCCCGGCGGCAGCAGCGGAGCGACCACCGCCGGGTCCACCGGCCAGTGCAGGAACGCCAGATCGTGCCAGCCCTGCACCAGGACCGGCCGGCGGACCGGGCGCGGTGCGGTGACGGTGACCGGCTCCGGCGGCGGCATCTCGGTACGGCTCATACGATCATCCTGACAGCCCAGCACACCCGTGCCCGCAGCCGACTGCGGCGAACCCGAGGAGCCGTACACATGGCACGTGCCATCGCGACGAACACCCGCGTCGACCGGGCCGGCCTGGTCGACTTCCTGCGGACCCGGCACCGGGCGGTCCTGATCACCACCCGCGCCGACGGCCGCCCGCAGGCGTCCCCGGTCACCTGCGGGGTCGACACCGACGGCCGGCTGCTGGTCGCCACCTACCCGGACCGGGCGAAAGCGGTCAACATCCGTCGTGACCCGACGGTGTCCGCCTGTGTCGTCTCCGACGAGTGGAACGGACCGTGGGTGCAGCTCGACGGGGTGGCGGCGGTGATCGACATGCCGGACGCGCTGGACGGTCTCGTCGACTACTACCGCTGCGTCGCCGGCGAGCACCCGGACTGGGACGAGTACCGCGCGGCGATGCGCCGGCAGGACAAGTCGTTGATCCGGATGGTCGTGGACCGCTGGGGGCCGATCGCCACCGGCGGTTTCCCGCCGCGCCTCGCCGACGACTGACAGGGCTCCGGGCCGGTCACTCGGACAGCCCGGACGGCCCCGGTCACTCGGACGGCTCGGGGAGGTCGCAGTCGATCTTCGGGTTGACGCCGATGTAGTTCAACGGTCCGGCGATCACCGTCACGATCGTGGTGCCGGCGTGGGCACAGTTGGTGTCGTCGCGTTCGAAGTAGCCGCGTTGCACCGCCGCGACCACCCCGATCACCAGCCAGATGAGCACGATCACGCCGGATATCGAACCGCCACGCATCACTGCCTCCTCAACTCGTCGACGCCGTACCGGCCCCGCCGCACCTGCTGGCGGCGGGATCCGGTCGGCGGATGGGCAACCTGGTACCCAGTGACGTCGCCGAGGTAACCGTCCTCACGGCCCGGCCCGGCGCCAGAACTGCCGCCGCCCGGCCTGCGGCACCTGCTCGTCGCGGACCACGACGTCGAGCCTGCCCAGTTCGGCGCGGAGCAGTTCGGCCTCGGCTCGCTGCCTGGCTGCCGTGGCCGACATGACCGCAGAGCCCGGCGTCACCGACCCGGCCGGCGGGTCCGATCGGGCCCAGGTGCGGGTCCTGATCGTGGACGACGACCCGCTGGTCCGGGCCGGCCTGTCGATGATCCTCGGCGGTGCGGCCGACCTGCTGGTGGTCGGCGAGGCCGGCGACGGCGGTGAGGTGCCGGCGGCGGTCGCCGCGTGCACGCCGCACGTGGTGCTGATGGACATCCGGATGCCGCGGGTCGACGGACTGACCGCCACCGAGGCGCTGCGCGCCCGGCCCGACCCGCCGCACGTGGTCGTGCTGACCACGTTCGACGCCGACGAGTACGTGCTGCGCGCGCTGCGGGCGGGGGCCAGCGGTTTCCTGCTCAAGGACACCCCGCCGATGGAGATCGTCACCGCGGTCCGTCGGGTGCATGCCGGTGAGCCGATCCTCTCCCCGGCGGTCATCCGGCGGTTGATCACCCACGTGGCGGGCCAGCCGCCGGTCCCGGCCGACGTGCGGCCGGGACCGGGCGCCGACCAGGTCAGCCGCCGGGACCGCGCCCGCCGGGTCCTCGACGGGCTGAGCCCACGGGAACGCGACGTGGCCGTCGCGGTCGGCCAGGGATGGTCGAACGCGGAGATCGCCGCCGAGCTGTTCATGGGCGTCGCCACCGTCAAGGCGTACGTGTCGCGGCTGCTGTCCCGGCTGGAGCTGAACAACCGGGTGCAGATCGCCGTTCTGGTGCACGACGCCGACCTGACCTGAGTACGGGGTCGGCGGTCATGCGTCGAGGACCCGGCCGGCGAGGTCACCCCGGTCGAAGGAGACGAACACGTCGCCGAGCCGGTCCAGCAGGTACCGTCGTTCGTCGGCGGTGAGACCACCGACGAAGTCCTGCACCGTCTCGGCGACCACTGCGGTCTGCCGGTCGTCGCCGCCACCGGTCAGCTTCGCGGCGACCTGCTCGAAGGTGTCGTCGAGCAGTGACGTCAACGCGTCCGGGTGGTGCATGAACCAGTAGGACCGGGCGGCCGCCGGGTCGGTGAGCACCTTGTCCCGCAGGTAGCCCATCTGCTCCTGCTCCAACTGCTGCCGCAGCCGCTGCATCCGCAGCTCCCGGGTCAGCTTGTCGACCGTCTTCGTGTCCTGCTCGGCCTGGGCGTCCACCACCAGGCTGACCGTGCAGCCCAGCAGCCGCAGGTGCGAGGCGGTCAGATCCATCTGCGGCAGCCGGGTGTTCAGCTCGGCCTCCAGCATGGTCCGCTCGGTGACCTTGCGCGGGGCGGCGATCCGGCGGGCCGCGTCCAGCATGCACCAGCGGACCGTGGCGGCGGCCCGGTCATGCTGGCGCAGCGGCTGCCACGCCGTGGCGAACGTGGCGACGAACTCGGTGCCGGGCAGCGCTGCCGGCAGCCGGTCGGTGAACACGTCCTGGTCCGGACCGGGCAGCACCGGCACGGGGTTGCTACGGAACACGTCGAAGAAACCGGGCATCACAACTCCTCGGCGGCACTGGGAAGCAGAGACGACAGCAGCGGCGCGGACCGTGGGCGGGCCGCGATCGGGTCCGCGCGGCGCAGCTGGTCGACGAGGTGCCGGCGGAGTTCCGCCTGACGTGCCGGGTCGTCGGTGGCCGGCCAGGCGGTCAGCAGCGCGCGCAGCCGGGCCACCCGCCGGGCGGCGGCGGGACCGGCGGTGACGGTGCGGCCGAGGACGTGGGTGAGCGCGTCGACCAGCCCGGGGTCGGCCGCCGCGTCGTCGAACCACCGGTGCAGCAGGGTGTCGACGCTGCCCGGCAGCTGCCGGACGTCCAGCGCGCGGCCCAGCGCCACCCCGATCGCGTCCTGGACCACCGGGGTGGCCGCGACGAGTTCGGCGAGCACCCGGTCGGGCTGCCGGACCAGCGTCTGCGGCCCGGCGAGCTGGTCGGCCGGGCGGTGAGCCGGGGCGTCGGCCGGGTCGACTGGGCCGTGCGCCGGGCCGTCGCCGGCCCGAGGCTGCTCCGGCCGGCCGAGTAGATTCAGCGCGACGGCGGCGAGCGCGGCCCGCCGGGGCTGGTCGTCGGCCAGCCAGTACGCCAACCGCAGCAGCACCGGCTGGCGCAGCGCCGGTCGCCGCCACAGCGCCGCCAGCGCGGTGAGCACCGCCTCGTCGACCTCGGCGACGTCGTGCCGGGCCAGGTGGCCCAGCCGGACCATCGCCTGCTCGACGTAGAAGTCGGCGAACTCGCCACCGCAGACCTCGGCCACCGCGATCAGCACGGCCGGGTTGCTGCTGCCCTGCGCCCAGCGGTAGAGCTGCTGGCGGACCGCGGCACCGATTTCCGGGCTGAGCGCGGCGATGCCCAGCACGTGGACCAGCGCGCCGCGCAGCCCGGCGCGCCGGCTCCAGGCCGGTGCCACCTGGCTGAGGATCTCGGGGGTACGCCGCCGGAGCGCGGTGTGCAGCACCAGTTCGGCGCTGCGGGTGGCCAACGCACGGTCGACGGGACCACGCCGCTGGCCGCCCCGCAGCGGCAGCTCGGACACCCACCGCCACAGTTCGCGCTGGAACGTGTCGGCCCGGTCGGTGATGACGAAGTCGAGCACCGCCTCGGCGTACCGGGCCCGGCGGTAGCGGACCGTGTGACCGTCGTCGAGGTAGGCGTCGACGGCCTCGACGAGGGTACGGACGCCGGCGTGTCCGAGGCCGGCCGGTGGCGCGTCGGTGCCGGCGAGCCGGGCGTCGAGCGCCTCGGCGGCGCCGAGTACCCGTCCCGCCGGGGCACCCTCCAACGCTGCGGCGGCGACCAGGAACGCCCGGTGGCGCGGGTCGGGATGGTGGTGGAACCAGGCGGTCAGCTCCACCTCCCAGTTGTGGTACGCCGAGACCAGCGCCTCGACCAGTTGCCGGCCGGCGTCGGATTCGGCGGTGACCGGCGGTCCGGCCGGGCCGGGCTGGGTGGTCAGCACGTCGGCGGCGAGCTGGGCCAGCCGGACCGCTTCGGCGGGTGACGCGTCGACCAGCAGCTCGGCGATCTGCGGCTGACCGGCCAGCCAGTCGAGCGCCAGATCCGGCCGGAGCTGACGCAGCCGCCGGCCGAGGACCAGGCCTGCGGGCGGTGCCACGACCTGCAGCACCGGGCCGTCGCGTACCGCGCCGAGCTGCTCCCAGGTCGTACCGGTGACGGTGACCGCGATGGCCGAACCCCGCCGGGCCAGGCTGTCGCAGTAGGCACCGATGTCCCGGGCGAAGCCGTACTGGATGTGCGGCGCGTGTTCGGGCAGTTCGAGCAGGTACGCGTAGCCCGGCGCGACCGGCAGCTCCGCGATGGTCAGCTGTTCGCCGCGGGCGGGGTCGAAGGTCGGCCGGATCTCCCGCAGCCGTAGCCCGGTGCCGTGCAGCAGCCGCAGCGCGGCCGTGTACCGCCCGGTCCCGGGGCCGCCGACCAGGATCACCCCGCCGCTGCGGCGGATCCGGGCGACCGCCGTCTCGGCGGTCAGCCGGTCGCCTGCGAGGGTGCGGTAGCCGGGGTCGACGAATCCGGCGAGTCGGTCCCGCACGTACTCCGCACTGAGCTCGTGGTAGTCCCGTACCCGCTGGACGTACTGGTGCAGACCGCCGTAGACGACGTTTGCGACCTGCCCGTCGTTGTGGTCGATGGTCACGGCGGCACCGGTGCCGCCGGCCGGCAGGTCGGGACCGCCGCCGCCGTCGAGGTCGTCCAGCGCGTCGAGGTCGTCGAGCGCGTCGAGGTCGTCGAGGTCGGCCAGTTCCGGCAGGTCCCGGTCGGCGAGCTCCGACCGGTCGGGCTCGGCGAGGTCCGGCAGGTCCCGGTCGGTACGGATCATCCGTGACGTCCGCCCCGGGACTGCCACATCCCACCGTTGACCTGGTTGGCCGCCTGCCCGGAGTTGCTGCGGATCCGCAGCTCGCCGGTCTGCGCGGGCTGTCGGCCGCCAGCGTTGCCGGTGGGTGTGCGCCCGCTGTCCGGTGCCGCCGGGCCGGCCGCTGACTCGGCAGCTGGTTCGGCCGTCGTCGGCTGCGGCGCGAACCGTGGCACCGCCAGTAGGCTGCCGGACGGCTCCGGCACGTACAGCCAGGCCTGCTGGCTGAAGCTCTTGCCCGGCACGGCCGCCGCGACCTCGATGAAGTGGTCCGGATGCCGGCTGGTGTAGCCGGCCCGGACGACGTCGGTGAAGACCCGGTCGGACAGGATCGCCGCGACGTGGGTGATCGTCGGCTGGGCCGAGTCGAGCATGATCCGGACCGCGTCGGAGTCGAGCAGCCGGTGCGTCTCGTTGCGGGCGGTGCCGTTGCCGGCCCGCTCCGGCCGGTCCGAATCGACCGGCAGCGGCCCGACATGCAGACTGGCGCGCAGCCGGATGACCGGCTGGCCACGTGGGACACCGGCGTTGTGCTCGGCCAGCACGTGCTGCAGCACCGTCAGGAACGGGTGCACCAGGGCGGGGAGCAGCCGGGTCGGCACGCCGATCGCGAGCCCGTCGCCGCTGTCGCCGTAGAACAGTGGGTTCTGCCAGGCTTCGCCGATCGCCGCCGCCTCGAAGGCCTGCCGGACCAATTGGGGAATGAGCTGGTTGATGTCCTGATGGGTGCCGCCGGGCTCGGCGGTGAAACCTTTGGCGTCGACGGCGAGGATGCCGGTGTACGGCGGCAACTCCCGGGTCACGGTGAATGGCGGAGGTGAGACGACCACCGGTGCTCCTGTCGAGGTCGAGTTTCGTCGGCTCCGCATCGTGCCCTGGTTACCCGGCGTTTTCTGCCAACCAGTGGGCAACACGGCCATCAATGGACCAAGGCGGTCGTCGGATGGCCGGTCCGCGACCCGGACCGAACTGATCGCGGTCCCGGCCCGACAATCGGTTTCCCGCCGTCTGCTGTTCGGTCGACAGGCATTCAGGCCGGCGGATACTCAGGTCGACGAGTGGCTGCCGGACCGTGGTCCGCTGTATCCGATCCGGGCGAGCCGGCCGAGGTCGAGCAGCACGAACCGGCGGGGTGCGGTCGCGATCAACCGGTCGTCGCGGAACCGGGTGATCGCGGTCACCACCGCGTTGCGGGACGCCCCGATCAGCTGGGCCAGGCCGTCCTGAGAGAGGCCGAGGTCGAGCGAGGCCTGGTTCGGGCCGTCCGGGGTGGCCTTGGCGAGCCGGAGCAGCGCCCGGGCGAGCCGTTGCGGCACCGGCAGCGAGGCGATCTCCACCCGCTGTTCGTCGGATTCGCGCAGCCGGGCGTTGGTGTAGCGGCGCAGCGCGGGGTGCAGGTCGCGGTCGTCGACCAGCTTGAGGAACTGTTCGGTGGTCAGCTTCCGGGCGGTGACCGGGCGCAGCACCGAGACGCTGGCCGACCGGGGCGTGCCGTCCAGCGCCGCGATGTCACCGAGCAGATCCCCAGTAGACCGTACGGTCAGCATTGTTTCGCTGCCGTTGGCCTCGGTCCGGTACACCTTGACCGCACCGTGGAGCAGCACGAACACGTCGCGGCTCTGCTCGTCCTGAAGGAAGAGCCCATGTTTGCGGCCCAGCTGGACCGGCTGTCCGGCCTGTTGCAGTGCCTGCCAGTCGGCGGCGGTGACGTGATTGGTGAAGCTGACCCGGACCGGGTACGCGGCGGTCATGGGGACACCGTACCGATGTGGACCGTGCGGTGGGAATCACGGTGACGGATGTCCCGATCCGCCGGACGGTCAATGTCGCTGGACGGTCAATCCCGCCGGACGGTCAATCCCGCTGGACGGCGTCCGGGTTGGCCAACAGGTAGTCGTCCAGTGTGCCGGTCCGTACCGCGTCGAACATCTCCAGGCTCTCCGGCGTGAGCCGTTCGGCCGCCGTACTGCTGAATCCAGCCGGATTGAACTCGCCGCCGTTGGTCTTCACCATGATGAGGTCGTTCGAGGTGATCCCGCGCAGGGTGAATACGAAATCGGCGATCGGGACGCCCCCGGTGTCCAGTACGAAGGCCTTGCCGGCCGCGGTGATCACCCGGTCGATCTTCGCCGGGTTGGTCAGTACGCCGGTACTGCTCGCCTCCTGCACCATGGCCTTCAGCAGCTGCCGCTGGTGACGCTGCCGGTCGTAGTCCCCGTTCGGCAGGCCGTAGCGCTGGCGGGAGTAGTCCAGCGCCTCCCACCCGGCCATCCGCTTGCAGCCCTCCTCGTGCCACAGTTCCTCGCCGCCACCGACCTCGCGGGCCTCGGCCAGCCAGGTGGGCTCGCCGTCGACCAGCCGCATGTGCTGCGACTTCACCCGCTGGTCGACGCACATCCGGACCCCGCCGAGCGCGTCGATGACGTCCCGGAAACCGCCGAAGTCGATGATCGCCGCGCCGTCGAACTCGATGCCGGTCAGGTCGTTGAGGGTGAGTGCGACGAGTTGCGCGCCGCCGGTCCGGCCGACTCCGTTGCGCGAGCCGGCTCGGAACACGTCGGTGATCTTCGACTCGCCGCCGGGGTATCCGCTCGGCTCGAACGCCGGTGCCTCGACCCAGGTGTCCCGGGGGACCGACACCAGGTACGCCTGATCGTGGGTGGCCGGCACGTGCAGGATGATGATCGTGTCGGAACGCATCTCGCCAGGCCGGCTGCCCCGTTCGTCCACGCCGAGCAGCAGCATGGTGATCGGGCCGTCCAGCGCCTCGCCGTCGGGCTCCTGTGGGACCTTCGCGGCACCGGCCAGCAGGTCCTGCTGCTGGATTCGACTCGTGTACCGGTCGATCAGCAGCTTGCCGCCGACAACCGCGGTCGCGCTGGTGGCCATCAGCAGCGCGCCGACGGCGATGGTCAGCACCGCCCAGATCGGGGTGCGGCGGCCCGGTCGGGAGGCTTTCGTGGCGGGTGCGTCCGGTGCCGACATGCCGATGCTCCAGTCGAGGGGTGACGAAGGGAGGACAGCTTTGTCTTACCCGAGAGATTATCGCGTCATGCTGCGAATCTGCTGAGAAGATCCAGCTCAGCGCGACTATCTACTGTGATTCATCGATGGGCTGTCCGGTGCTTGACGCGATGGGCGTCGTTGCCCGGTTCTGGCATGGTGGTAGGAGAGGGCCGACAGTGCGGTAGGGGCGGCCAGCCGACCGGTACAGGGGGTATGCGGTGGAAATCGACGGAATCTTCTCGGCGCTTATCATCGGTCTCATCGTCGGAGCGCTCGGGCGGCTGGTCGTCCCGGGCAAGCAGAAGCTGAAAATTTGGGTCACCCTGCTGATCGGTGTGGTGGCGGCGTTGCTCGGCACTCTGGTCGCCAGCCTGTTCGGGGTGGCCGAGACCCGGGGTGTCGACTGGATCGAGCTCGCGTTGCAGGTGGCGCTCGCCGCACTCGGCGTGGCGGCCATCTCCGGAGCGGCCGGCAAGCAGGGGTAGCAGTCGGCAGGCTGCACGGCAGCGGGCAGAAAGTCAGCAGGGCCGGCCGGTCAGCCAGGTGCGTTCGATGGCCCCGAGATAGCGGTCCCGGTGCTCCTCGCGAGCCAGTGACCGCAACAGGAAGTCCATGTGGTCGCAGATCTCCCGCGCCCGCCGACTCGACTGGCAGGTCTGGTAGAGCACCGCGGCGTGCAGGTCGGCCTCGGCGTAGTTGCCGCGCAGCACCTCGTCGGTCCACCGGATCAACGACGCCCACATGGGCTTGATCTTGGCCCGTCGTTCGCTGGAGTCGAGCCGGCTGATCGCTTCGGCAGAACGGTCCCGGGCATGTGGCAGCGCCTGGCCGTGGGCGGCGAGCAGCGCCAGGAAGAACGGGGTGGAGACGAGTTCCTGGTCCAACCGGTTGGCCTGCTGATGGGCGTCCCGGGCAGCGGTGAAGTCACCATTGTCGCGCAGCAGCAGCCCGAGACAGTTCCAGTTCTGCGCGTCGTGCGGGCCGTGCTTGGTCGAGTTGCGGGCGTAGGCCAGCGCCCGGTCCGGCCGCGCGTAGCGGTGTAGCAGGGCCAACGCCCGGTCGGCGGCGTCGGCCGGCAACCGGTGCGACATGGCGGTGGTCAGCTCCTGCTCGGCGGCGGCGTCCTCGCCGAGGTTGGTCAGCGATCGGCCCAGCCGGTAGCGCACCCGGGGGTTACGCGGATCGAGTTCGACCGCCCGGCGCAGGCATTCCACCGCCTTCTCGTAGTAGCCCTCCCAGTACGCGGCCTCTCCCTGGTTGAACAGGTAGGAGACCTCGACCTGGGTGGTCAACCGGTGATCGAAGTCGCTGAGCCGGGACCGCATGTCCTCGATCAGCAGGTGTACCTGCTCGGACTGGCGTTCGGCCCGGCCGACCGCCGTCTCCACCCGGCCGACCAGCGTGTCGGCCTGCTCGGAGAGGGTCTCCGCCTGGTCTATGGCCCGGTCGGCCTGTGCGACGATCTCCTCGGCGACCACCCGTTGGCGGTCGAGTTCCAGCCGGGCGCGGGCGCCGGTGCGCCGGATGGTGCGCAGTTCACGGACACCGACGAAACCCGCGAAGACGAAGACCACCGTCAACGCAGTGACCAAAAGGGCAAAAGCCGCGATTATCCCACCGGACCAGGCGATCACCAGTTCGGCGATCTGGATCGGGTCGGGGGAGTCCGGCTCCATGTACCCAGAGTAACCACTTTGTGCGCCCATTTGACTACCCTGAGTGGTGGAATTCTGTCTCGGTCGGGTGGCGCAGGCGTGGCGATCGGGTCACCCTGGCCATAAGCTGATCATCATGAATATGAGAGATCCTCGATCTTTTGCGTTGGCTGGTTGGCGGGTCGCCGCAACGACACTCGCCGCTACCGCGCTGGTGCTTTCCGCAACCATGGCCCATGCCGCGCCGTACACCGACCCACACGCCGAGCCCGCCGACCTCGCCTCGGCGGCGACCTCGGCGGCCGCCGAGGTGCCGCTCGACCAGCTCTCCGTCACCAGCACCCAGGTCGCCTTCGGGCTGCAACGACCGACCGCGATGGTGGCTCCGGACGACGGCAGCGGCCGGCTGTTCATCACCGAGAAGGCTGGCCGGGTGCGGGTCTACCATCCGGCCTCTGGCCTGGCCGAGACGGCTTTGCTGGACATCGGTGACCGGGTCGACACCTCCGGCAACGAACGTGGCCTGCTGGGCATCGCCACGTCCCCGGGATTCGCCGCCGACCCGGCGATCTACCTGGCATACACCGCGCTGCCCGACGGCGCGGTCACCCTGTCCCGGCTGCGGCTGGACGCCGCCGACCAGCAGCCGGTGCCGGCCGACCGGGAGGAGATCCTGCTCAGCCAGCCGCACACCGAGTACGCCAACCACAACGGCGGGCAGTTGGCCTTCGGCCCGGACGGCCACCTCTACTGGAGCATCGGCGACGGCGGCGGCGCCGACGACGTGCTCGGCACCGGCCAGGACCTCGGCACCCTGCTCGGCAAGATCCTCCGGCTGGACGTCTCGGCCGCCTGCGGCGACCTGGCGTACTGCGTACCGGCGGACAACCCGTTCGTCGACGAAGCCGGCGCCCGTGCCGAGATCTGGGCGTACGGCCTGCGCAACCCGTGGCGGTTCTCGTTCGACCCGGCGGACGGCTCGCTGTGGATCGCCGACGTCGGACAGGGCAGCTACGAGGAGGTCAACCATCTGCGCGGGGTGGCCGGGGCCAACCTCGGCTGGTCCTGCCGGGAAGGTCCGGTCGAGTTCGACCCGCAGCGGTGCGACCCGGCGGCCGAGTACGTCGACCCGGTGTTCCACTACCAGACCTCGGTCGGCGGCTGCGCGGTGATCGGCGGCCACGTCTACCGGGGTAGCGAATCCGCCGCTACCGGCACCTACCTGGCCACCGACTACTGCTCGGCGACCGCGTACGCGATCCGGCCCGTCGCGGACGGTGGGTACGACACGGCGGTCATCGGTGAGCTGCCGATCCAACCGACCACCCTCGCGGTGGCCGCGGACGGCGAGTTCTACCTCGCCAACGACCTGCCCGGCCAGTTGCACCGGATCACCTTCGAGGCCGACGAACCGGAGCCGGTCGCCGAGTGTCTGGTCGACTACCGGGTGGACAGCGACTGGGGGTCGGGCTTCACCGTGACTGTCGGCGTCAGCAACACCGGTGACGAGCCGATCGACGGCTGGTCGCTCGGTTGGTCGTTCGCTGGCGCACAGCAGGTAGCGGTCGCCTGGAACGCGGTGATCACCCAGGACGCGGCGACGGTGACCGCCACCAACGCCGCCTGGAACGCCTCACTGCCCGCTGGCGGCCGGGTCGAGTTCGGCTTCCTCGGCAGCGGCGGCGCAGGCGCCGGACCGGTGCCGGCCGGGTTCACCCTCAACGGCCTGCCCTGCGACCCGGCGCCGGTCGTGACCACCGGCTAGGAGCGGCTGGAACCGGCTGTCTGGAACCAGTGCCGTCCCGGGGCGGGGGTACCGGTCGAGCTTGATGCCGCAGGTGCATCCTGATGCACCTGCGGCATCCGCCCTGGCAGGCGAGGTCAGTTCAGTGGCCGGGCGACCACCGGCTCGCCGGGCGGGAACTCCTCCGGGTCGACCACGGCGATCGCCCCGCCGCCGAAGAAGCCGTGGTTGACCAGGACCAGCCGGTGACAGTCCGGGTCACCGGTGCGTTGCGGCAGTTGGCCGGCCAACGCCCGTACCTTGGTCGCGGACGTCTCGTCGAGGGTGAAGCCGTCCGGCCCCCACACCCCGCGCACCTGGAAGAACTCCTGCTCGCTGCGCTGCACGTCGCCGTTGAGGACGATCATCCGGTCGGAGCCGGTCAGCGCGCTGGACGCCTCGTTCAGCCCCCACGCCGAGTAGGTCGCGCTGCCGGATTCGGGTGCTTCGCCGATGCCGATCCCGGTGCACCCGGCGATCGACAGTACGATTACGGCCGTCGCCAGCCAGGCGACGAGCCGCACCGCGACACCGCCGTGCGAGATATGACCGTGATGCCGGTTGGCAACCATTTCGTGATGGTCGCACACGCCGGAGGGCCCCGCTCGATTGCCGGCCTACCGCGTCTCCGCTGCCGGCCTACCGCGTCTCCGCCGGCCGGGGCGTGACGCCCAGTTGGGCGCAGGCCTCCTGGTACATCCGGACCACCTCGTGGCGGACCTGGACCCGTTCGGTGAGCCGGTACGCGAACGGCACCCGGACCGGCACCTCGACGCCGGCCACGGTGGCGGCGAACTCGATGCCGTCGGCGTCCAGGCCGGTCATCCGAGCCGCCGTCGCCTGCGGGGTGCCACCCAGCGACCGGCAGATCAGCAACGAGTCGGCCGCGTGGTCGTCGTTCATGTGCCGAGCCACCTGGGCGACCACCTCGGCGGTGAACGGGCCGGTCACGCCGCCGACTCCATCGACTCCGGCGTCACCGGCTTCGGCTCCTGCTCCTGGCCCAGCTCGGCGAGGACCGCGGAGTTGTGCCGGTAGGCCACCGCCACCTCGCCGACCAGAGCCGCCTCGGCGGTGACGTCCAGCGGCAGGGCGTCCAGCCGGGCCCGGTACGCGTTCTTGTATCCGCGCGGATCGTCGATGCCGGCGAAGTGGTAGAACGCCACGCCGCCCTCCTCGGTCAGCTCGTACGTCTGCGCCACCTGGCGGCCGATGAACAACCCGCCGGACAGGTCACCGAGGTACCGGGTGTAGTGGTGGGCGATGAACGCCGGCGCGAAGGTGAAGCACACCTCCTGCATCCGGGCGACGTAGCGGCGGGTCGCCAGGTTCGGGGCAATTCGGCCGGCCCAGTCCGGGCCGAGCAGGTACGCCAGGTCGGCCTCCAACGCCGGCAACCGGGTCAACCGGTCGTCGACGAAGCCGCCGGCCAGCGGATCGTCGCGCATCGCGTCGGCCGCCTCCTCCAGCACCTGGTAGATGAAATAGTGCTGGGCGACCAGGTCGGCGTACCGCTGCCGGGGCAGCTCCCCGGCGACCAGCGCGGAGACGTACTGCTGGGACTCGGCCGCCTGGTGGTCCTGCCAACTGGCCGCCCGCAGCCGGGCGGAGAAGGTGTCACTCATGTCGGGGGTTCCTTTCCTTGCCGTGTCGGGCCCCTGCCGGTGTCGGGTGCTGCCGTCGCGGAACGACCAGCGGGAGTCGGGTCTCGGGGTGCGGCAACACCTCGATGTCGTGCCGGTACACCTCGCTGAGCAGCGCACCGGTGAGGACCTTGCCGGGTGGTCCGACGGCCCGCAGCCGGCCGGCCGACAGCAACGCGATCCGGTCCGCGTACGCGCCGGCCAGACCGAGGTCGTGCAGCACCACCACGACGGCGTCACCGGCGGCGGCGCGCTGCCGGGCAAGCCGGAGCACCAGCTCCTGGTGGTGCAGGTCGAGCGCGGCGGTCGGCTCGTCGAGCAGCAGCGCGGCGGCCCGCTGGGCGAGCACCCGGGCCAGCGCGGCGCGGGCCTGCTCGCCGCCGGACAACGAGGTGAAGGTACGGTCCGCGAACCGCGCCACGTCGGTGGCCGCCAGACACTCCTCGACGATTGGGTCGTCGGACTCCTCGGCGGGCAGCCCGGCCCACGGCGCCCGGCCCATTCGGACCACCTCGGCGACGGTGAACGGGAAGGACAGCACGCTGCGCTGGGTCAGCACCGCCCGACGCAGCGCCAGCTCGGTCGAGGTCCAGGCGGACTGCGGCGCGCCGTCGATCCGGATCGCGCCGGCGGCCGCCGCGACGTCGCCGCCGATGGCGGCGAGCAGCGTCGACTTGCCGGCACCGTTCGGACCGACCAGGGCGACCACCTCGCCAGTGTGGACCACCAGGTCGATCTGGTCGAGCACCGCCCGCCCGCCGAGTTCGACCCGCAGCCGGTCGACCTCGACCAGCGCGCTGCCGGCCGGCCGGGTGGCCGGCACCCGGGCGGGCCCGCGCCGGCCGAGCAGCCGCGCCGTACGCCCGCCGAGCAGCCGGATCGGCGGCGGGCTCATCCCCAACCTCCGGCCCGGTGCCGGGTACGGCGCAGTAGCCAGAAGAAGGCGGGTCCGCCGACCACCGCGGTGAGCACCCCGAGCGGCAGTTCCTGGTACTCGACCAGGGTCCGGGCGGCCAGATCGGCGGCGATCACCACCACCGCCCCGCCGAGCGCGCTGGCCGGTAGCAGCACCCGGTGCCCGGGTCCGGCGACCATCCGGACCAGGTGCGGCACCACCAGACCGATGAAGCTGATCACGCCGGTGAAGGCCACCGCGGCGGCACCGAGCAGCGCGGTGACGATGATCATGCGTACCCGGAGCCGTTCCACGTCCACCCCGAGGTGACGTGCGGAGCGTTCGCCGAGGGCGAGCAGGTCCAGCTTGCCGGCCGAGGCGAGTGCGGCGGTCAGCCCGACGACCAGGCAGGGCAGGGCGACCGCCACCGCGTTCCAGTTGGCCTGGGCCAGGCTGCCGAGGTTCCAGAAGGCGATCGCCTGCACCCCGGCCGCGTCGGTGACGAACATCAGCAGACCGATCGCGGCACCGGCGACCGCGTTGACCGCGATGCCGGTGAGCACCAGGGTGACCACCTCGGTACGTCCGTCGGCGCGGGACAACGCGTACACCAGGTAGGTGGTGGCCAGCCCGCCGGCGAACGCGGCAGCGGCCAGCGTCCAGCCGCCGAGCGTGGAGATTCCGGTGACGATGGCCAGGGCGGCGCCGACCGCCGCACCGGAGGAGACCCCGATGACCCCGGGTTCGGCCAGCGGGTTGCCGAAGACGCCCTGCATGACGGCGCCGGCGCAGCCGAGCGACGCGCCGACGATTCCGGCCAGGACGACCCGGGGGAACCGGACGATCCACAGCGCGTTCTCGCCGTGCGGTGCGGCCGGCAGCGCGCCGATCTCCAGACCGAGCCGGTGCAGCACCGAGGCGACCACCTCGGCCGGGGCGATCTGCACCTGTCCGGAGCCGGCGGCGACCACGCCGACGACGAGCAGCGTGCCGGCGAGGCCGGTGAGCAGCAGCGGACGGCGGTTGGCGAGTACGGGAGCGGTCACGCCGTCACCGGCATTCGTGGATGGCGCGGGCGAGAGCCTGGATCGCCTTCCCGGTACGGGTGCCGAAGTTGAGCAGCACGGTGTCGTCCATGTCGATGATCCGTCGCTGCTGGCCGGCCGGGGTCTGGGCGACGCCGGGCATGGCGACCAGGCCGTCCACCCCGCCGACCGATTCGAGGCCCTTGGTCATCACCAGGATGACGTCCGGTGCGGCGTTGATCAGACCCTCGCTGGTCAGTGGCCGGAACCGGGCCAGTCCGATGGCGGTGCCGGCGTCCTCGCCGCCGGCTGCGGCGATCATCGCGTCCGAGCCGGCGCCTTCGCCGCCCATCAGGTAGACGCCGGCGGTGCCGCGCAGGTAGAGGAAGGCGACCCGGGGTCGCTGGGCGTCGTTCGCGATGCCGTCGCGGGCGGCGGCGATCTCGCCTTCGACCCGGGCGACGAGTGCCTCGCCGGCGTCGGCGACGCCGAGCGCGGCGGCCACCTCACGGATGTGCACCGGTACGGCGGCCAGGCTCTGTTCGTCGCCGATCCGTACCACCGGAATGCCGGCGGCGCGGAGCTGGTCGAGCACCTCGGGCGGGCCGATGCTGTCGTCGAGCAGCACCACGCTGGGGTCCAGCGCCATGACCGCCTCGGTGGACAGATCGTGTCCGCCGGGGGTGACCAGCGGCAGGTCGGCGGCGGCCGGGAAGTCGGTGGAGGTGTCCCGCCCGACGACCCGGTCACCGAGGCCGAGGCTGAAGACGATCTCGGCGATGGAGCCGTACAGGTTCACCGCGAGGATGCGGTCGGCGTCGGTCACCGTGACCCGGTCGCCGGCGGCGTCGGTGACGGTGACCGGCAACGCCGGCTGCGGCGCCGGGTCCAGCGGGGTCACCGCGTCGTCGGCGACGACGGCGGTGACCGGCCCGCAGGTCGCCGGTTCCGGTGCCGCGCCTGGGTTGGCGGCGCTGTCGGCGCAGCCGGCCACCGGGCCGACGAGCAGCGCGGCGGCGAGCAGCCCGACCAGCGTCGGGCGGTTCACGACCAGCGTCGGGCGGTTCACGACCGGCTCCGGCGGTGCCGGCGGCGGACAGCGGACAGCCCGGCCAGCGCCAGTACGCCGAGCGCCAGCAGGATCAGCGTGCTGCTCCACCACCGGCCGGCCGGGCCGACGGTGCTGACCCGGGTGACCGCCAACCCGGTCGGTTCGGTGCCGGCGACGGCGGTCGGGCCGGCGGTGTCGTCGGTCGGTTGGCCGGTGGTGGCACCGGCGGCTGGTGCGGAGCCGCTGGGGTCACCGGCCGTACCGTCGGTGTCGGACGGGCCTGCGGCGTCGCCGGTTGCCGGGGCCGGTGGCGCGGTGGTCCGGTCCGGGCTGCCGGCAGCCGGGGCGGCGCTGGTGCGGGCGGGCGCGGCGGCGGCCGCGAAGCTGATCGGGACGCGTACGTCCTGACTGCGGTCGCTGGTCCGGGTGTGGTCGGCGCGGGTGACCACCGAGCAGGTGCGTACGGTGCAGTCGACGTCGCCGATCCTCGCGGTCAGCGGGACCCGGACCTGGAACGAGCCGCCGTCGCCGTACGGCACGGCCAGTCCTTCGCCGTACGACGGAGGGTTGCTGGAGATCCAGTGCGAGCTGCCGCTGCCGCCGGAGGTGTCCACCCCGCCGCCGCACGGTGTCGGCAGCGCCCCGTCGCCGTTGTCCACACAGAACCCGACGTAGATGCCCTTGTTGGTGTCGTACCCGGTGCCGGTAACCGTGACGGTCGCGCCGGAGCGACTGATGCCGGTGGAGTCGGAGACGGTGAGTCGCTGGCCGCCGGATCCGGTCGCGGAGGTGTCCGCGTGGGCCGGCGACGCCAACGGTGGTGCGGCGAGTACGGCGGCGGTCGCGACGACGGCGGTCGCGGCGGTGGCGGTTACGACCGCCAAGGTCGCGGTGACCCGGCCGCTGAGCAGCGGCGTTGGCATGGGTGATCCCTCCGACGATCGTCGGTTGAGTTCTCAATGAAGGTTTGCCTAACCTAAGTCACCGTCGCAGTTCGGGACAAGGGTCCGACCGGGTCGAAGATCAGGTACCCCTGCCGGAACCGCTTCTGGTTAGGCATGGCTAACCTAACCTCGATCGCATGCCGTGTCCACAGCAGAAGTGGAACACGGTGAGTAACTATCCGGAAAGGACCAGTCGATGATCACATCCAGAGCTGGTGCTCTGGGGCGACGGTCGGCGACCTGGGCGGCTGCGGCCGTACTGGGCACCGCGACCGCACTCGTCGGCGCCGCACCCGCAGTGGCTGCCCCTGCCGACATCACCGAGGGAAGCCTGAACTGGGGCTTCAAGGAGTCGTTCCGCAACTACGTGTCGTCCGGCGACGGCAATCCGCCGATCGCGGTGAGTGACGGTGCGTCGATCAACGCCGATGGCACGTTCGCCTTCCCGTCCACCGGCGGCAGCTACGACGCCGAGACCGGTGAGACGAACGCCACGTACGGCGGCACGGTCGTCTTCTCGTTCCCGGCGCACACGTTCACCATCACCCTGGCCAACCCGACGGTGGCCATCTCCGGCGGCACCGCCGTCCTCAAGGCCGACGTCGAACTGGAAAGCACCGCGTTCCCGTCGGTCGACGTCACCCAGGCGGTCATCGCCGACCTCACCACCACCGACGCCAACCTGGCGGCTGGTGCGGACGGCATCACCGGCACCGACCTGACCGCCATTCTGACCGCTGAAGGCGCCACCGCCTTCGCCGGCTTCTACCCGGCCGGCCAGGTCCTCGATCCGCTGTCGTTCGAGGCGGTCACCTCCGGCGGCGGTGGACCGGCCGCTCCGTCGGTCGACGTCAGCCCGGACACCGACGTCGACCCGGCCGGCGCCACCATCACCGTCGACGGCAGCGGCTTCGACCCGCAGGCCAACGACGCCGCCGGGATCTACGTGTCGTTCGGCCCGAAGGTCGACGAACACTGGACCAACGCCAGCGTCCTGCAGGTCACCAAGTGGGTGAGCAGCACCAACGAGCCGACCGACGCCCGGGACACGATGAACCCGGACGGCTCGTTCAGCACCACGCTGCCGATCAGTGCCCAGTACACCGACCGCAACGGCAACGCGGTCGACTGCACCGTCACCCAGTGCTATGTGATCACCTTCGCTGCGCGCGGCTCCGCCGACCGCAGCCAGGACACCTTCACTCCGATCAGCTTCGCGGCCCCGGCCGGCGGCGGCGACGCCAGCCAGCAGATCGCCGCGACCGTGCTGGGCGGCGGCCCGCTCACGCTCAGCGTGGCCGGTTCCTCGGTCACCCTGCCGCCGACCGGCAACGGCGCCGTCACCAGCGGCGAGCTGAACACCGCCACCGTGTCCGACCTGCGCGGCACCAACGCCGGCTGGAGTCTGGTCGGTCAGGTGGGTGACTTCGTCGCCGCCGGCGGCGCGGTCATCGCGGCGGACAACCTCGGCTGGGCGCCCACCGCATCCGTGGTGGACGACCCGCTGGTCGGGCAGAGCGGCACGGTCACCCCGGGCGCGGTGGCCGACCCGGGTGCCGGACTCGGCACCGCCCGGGCATTGTGCACCTCGGCGGCCGGCGCCAGCGCCGGCAGCTTCACCTGCGGCGCGCAGCTCAACCTCGGCGTACCCGCGGCGGCGGCGCCGGGCGACTACACCGCGACCCTGACGCTGACCCTGTCCTGAGGATCAGCCCCACCGGCCGGTGCGGGACCGCGACGGTCCCGCACCGGCCACCGGCCCGACTGGAGCGCCCGATGTCCGCCCCGCCCACCCGTCGCCCGCACCGCCGCCGCGCCGCCATCGGCCTGCTGGTGGCCGGACTGCTCGCGTTGCCCGGCGCCACCCCGGCCGCCGCTCAGCCGGCCGGTCCGGCTCCGGCCGCCGCGGTCACCTGGGCGGTGCAGCCGTCCAGCGCGGACGGGCCGACCGGACGCAACTACTTCGTCTACGACCTCGCCCCAGGCGCGGAGATCACCGACCACGTCGCGGTGCGCAACCTCGGCGACCAGGACCGGACGTTCACCGTGTACGGCACCGACGGGTTCCTCACCGACGACGGCGCGTTCGCCCTGCTCCCGGCCGACGAACCGGCCACCGACGTCGGCACCTGGATCCACTTCGACCAGCGGGAGTACGCGGTGCCGGCCGGGAAACGGCTGGACATCCCGTTCCGCCTGACGGTGCCGGCCAACGCGACACCCGGCGACCACGCCGGCGGGGTGATCGGCTCCATCGCCCAGCTCCGTACCGACGCCAGTGGCCAGCAGGTCAACGTCGACCAGCGGGTCGCCGCCCGGGTCTACCTGCGGGTCGACGGCCCGGTCCGGCCGGCGGTCAACGTCGAATCGATGAGCATCAGCTACGACGACCCGGTCAGCCCGCTGGGCGACGGTGACGTGGAGGTCACCTACCAGGTGCGCAACACCGGAAACATCCGCGTCGGTGGTACGGGAGCGGTGCTGCTGGACGGCCCGCTGGGCTGGGAGCTGGCCCGCACCGATCCGGTCGACCTGCCCGAACTGCTGCCCGGCAGCACCTTCACGGTGACCGAGCGGATCACCGGCGTACCGCCGGCGCTGCGGCTGACCGCCACCGTCGATCTGGCCCCGACCACGGTGGACGTGGCGTTGCCGCCGGTCACCCGTACCGCCGGTGTCTGGGCGCCGCCGTGGTTGCTGCTCGCCGCGATCGTCGCCCTCGCCGGGTGGTTCGGGGTACGCCGCTGGCGTACCCGCCGCCCGGTCTCCGGCACCGCCCCGACCAGCACCGTGCCGTGACCGGCCGGCGAACCTCGGTGTGCGCCCTGGTCCTGGTCCTGGTCGCCGGTGCCGGCGGCCTGCCGTCGGCACCCGCGACCGCCACCGCGCCCCAGGTCGCCGTCGCACCGGCCGACGCCCTCGTCGGTGCGCCGGTGAGCGTCACCCTGACCGGCTGGCCGACCGGCACCGTGCAGCTGGAGGTCTGCGGCAACCAGGCCCGCCGGGGCGCGCTCGACTGCGCCACCGGATCGGCCCGGCAGCTGTACGTCGCCGACCGGCAGCCGGTCGCCGCCCAGCTCACCGTCGCCGCGCCGCCGGTGGCCTGCCCCTGCGTGGTTCGCGCCCGAGCCCTCGCCCCGGAGACGGAGTACGCGGTGGCGGTACCGGTGACCGGCACCGCCGCGATCGACGTCACCGACCTGACCGCGCCGGTTGCCCCGGCCGGGCCCGATCGGGCCGGGCTCCGGCTGGCCGGGGTGAGCGTGGCACCGGCCGAGCGGACCTGGTCGGCCCTGTTCGCCCTGCGCGGCGAGATCGCCATCGACGTCGACCTGCGCAACGACGGCACCGCCGAGGTCGGTGCGGTGCAGCTGTCCCTGCTGACCGGCCGGCCCGGCCGCGCGACATCAGTGGTCGAGGCGACCGACATCGCGCCGCTGCCGGCAGGGCATGGCACAACGGTCCGGATCGTGGTGCCGGTCGACGGACCGCTGTACGGCCGGTACGCCGTACTGGGGCGGTTGACCACGGCGGAGATGGTCGGCGGCTCCGCCGCGGTGGAGTTCGAGGTGCAGACCGAACGGTATCCGTGGGGCTGGGCCGCCCTGGCCGGCCTGCTGATCCTGGTGCTGCTGGTACGGCAGTTCGTCGGGTGGCGGCGCGGCGGCACCCGCCGGTGCCGCCGCGCCGGCCGGCCCGTCAACAGCGGTTGATGGTCGAGTTGTTCAGCGCGATGTTGCGGATCACGATGTTCTGCCCGCACGGGTTTTCGTTGATCTGCGAATTGGTCAGCGTCAGGTTCTGCAGGGTGATGTCGCGCGACACCGGGAACTCGGTGCGCGAGGCGATCCGCACGTCCGAGCCGTTGACCGAACCGGAGACCGCCGCGATGTTCACGTTGTAGCAGTTCTCCAGCAGGATCGAGTTGCTGCCGGTGCCGGAGATGTCGATCCGGTCGATGACCGCGCCGCCGGACTCCGACACGCAGAAGATGCCCCGGCCGCCGCCCCGGGCGATGACCGTGCCGACCCGGATGTTCGTCGGGTAGCTGTTGCCGACCCGGCCGTTGCGGTTGGCCATCCGGAACCCGGCGTAGCCGGTGCCGGTGCCGGCGCCCTGCGCGTCAACGGTGCCGACGGTCGCGTTGATGGTGTCGTTGAGTATCAGGCCGGAGTAGCCGGTGTTGCGGGCGGTGACGGTGCCGACCGTCAGCCCGTCGACCCCGTACGTCTCGACGCCGTGCGCGCTGGTGCCCTGCACGTACACGTTGTCGATCCGCACGTTGCGGGACCGTTGGCTGCGGTCGCCGTGGTTGTCGATCCGGATGCCCAGGCCGGCGGTGACCCGGATGTCGATCTGGCCGAGGGTGATGTTGTTGCCGTTGCGGATGAAGATCCCGTACAGCGGGTTGCCGGTGATGTTGAGCCGGGTCACCTCGACGTCGGTGACGCCGCGGGCGTAGACCACCGCCTGGTCACCGGAGCCGGAACCGGTCACGTTGACCGTGCCGCAGACCTCCAGGACGGTGTACGACGGCAGCGACAGCCGGGAGCCGGCGCTGATCGACCCGGAGCCACGCACGATCACCTTCTGCTTGCTGTTGCGCCCGGCGGACAGGCTGTTCACCGCCGCCTGCATGGCCGACAGCATGCTGGAGCCGGTGTAGACGGTGCTGCCGCCGTTGCGTGCCGTCCAGGTCGAGCCGTTCTGCACGGCCTCGGCGTTGAACGAGCCGGACCCGCAGCCGCCGGACGGCGGCGGGGTGGTCGGCGGCGGGCCGCCGCTGTCGACCCGGACCATCTGCCACTGCTGGTTCCAGCCGTTGAGGTCCTGGTACTGGGAGATGATCCCACCGTCGGCGGTGGACCACTCCCACACGTCCAGCACCTTGCTGGTGTGCCGGTTGACGAACCGGACGTAACCGCTGTCCGAGTCCAGCACCCCGAAATGCTGCCGGGTGCTGCCGTTGTCGGGGTTCTGGACGAGCTGGGTGCCGTCGTTGGCGTTGGGTAGTTCCAGGTACTTGCCGCTGTGCCGGGACCGGATCTTGTAGTAGCCGTTGCCGGCCGTGACGAACTGCCACTGCTGAACGGACTGGTCGTTGCGCGCCCACTGGACGATCGGCGCGCCGTCGTTGGTCGCCCAGTTGTACAGGTCGATCGCCTTGCCGCTGTGCCGGTTGACCAGCACGTACCAGGCGTTGGTATCGACGGTGGCAGCGGCCGCGTGCTGGATGCCGACCGCTGCGCCGGTGGCGACCATGGCGGTCGTGGCGAGCGCCACGACGCCGGTACGCCAGCGCCGCCATCTGGTGGCTGTCATGGAACCTCCTGGGTTGTCGGAGACTGCTTCTGCCTGGTCGTGCCCCCACAGCGACGCGGGGAAAGGGTTTTCCTATTGTTACGGCAATGTATCGACCCTATTCGATGGAGTCAACAAGGCTGCTGTTTTCTGGAAAAGCTGACGTCGGATGTCAGGTTTTGCTGGCACCGTCAGCGGCATGACCACACCACTGAACGGCAGGACAGCACTGGTCGCCGGGGCGACCCGCGGCGCCGGCCGGCGGATCGCCATCGAACTCGGTGCCGCCGGCGCCACCGTCTACGTCACCGGCCGCAGCACCCGACGGCAACGTTCCGAGATGGACCGCCCGGAAACGATCGAGGAGACCGCCGAACTGGTCGACGCCGCCGGCGGCACCGGAGTCGCGGTGCCGACCGACCACCTGGAACCGGACCAGGTCCGTACCCTGGTGCAGCGGATCGACCGTGAACAGGGCCGGCTCGACGTGCTGGTCAACGACATCTGGGGGGCCGACCATCTGACCGACTTCGAGTCGCCGATCTGGGAGCAGCCGCTGGACCGTGGCCTGCGGACGCTGCGGCTCGCCATCGACACCCACCTGATCACCAGCCACTACGCGCTGCCGCTGCTGATCCGTCAGCCGGGCGGGCTGGTGGTGGAGATGACCGACGGCACCGCCGACTACAACGGCACCCACTACCGCGAGTCGGTCTTCTACGACACGGCCAAGAACGCCGTCATCCGGCTGGCCTTCGCCCAGGCTGAGGAGCTGCGGCCGTACGGCGCGACAGCGGTGGCGCTCAGCCCGGGCTGGATCCGGTCCGAGGCCATGCTGGATCACTTCGGGGTGACCGAGGCGAACTGGCGCGACGGCACCGCCAAGGACCCGCACTTCGCCATCTCCGAGACACCGGCGCTGGTCGGTCGGGCAGTGGTCGCGCTCGCCGCCGATCCGCAGGTGTCCCGGTTCACCGGGCGGTCACTGTCCAGTGGGCAGCTGGCCGGCGAGTACGGCTTCACCGACGTCGACGGCAGCAGCCCGGACGCGTACCGCTATATCGTCGAGGTCGTCGAGACCGGCCGGCCGGCGGACACCACCGGTTACCGCTGACCGGCGGTGTCGCCGTACAGCGCGGCGAGCCGGCGGGCGGCGTCGCGCATCCGGTCCCGTAGCGCGGGCGGGGCGAGCACCTCCACCTCCGGACCGAGCGCCTGCAGTTGGCTGTACGCCACGTCGGGCGACTCGACCGGCAGCCGGGTGTGCACCCAGCCCTGACCGTCGGGTGGCCCGGCCGCCTCGTGCGCTGCCTGGGCGGCCGGTGCCTCCACCGCCCAGCGCAGCGCCCGCAGCCCGGCCGGACTCAGCCGTACGACGATCTCGTCGACCAGGATGCTGCGGACGAAGTTGGCGGTGCCGGCCGCCCACACGTCGGCCAGGTCGAAGCGGTGGTCGCGGTCGAAGACGTCGCCGGTGGCCTCGACCGCGGCGATCCGGTCCACCCGGTAGATCCGGTAGCCGTCGTTGACCTGGCCGACGCTGTTGACCTGGCCGACGCTGTTGACCTGGCCGACGCTGTTGACCTGGCCGACGCTGTTGACCTGGCCGACCTCGGGGACTCTGCCGACCAGGTACCAGGTGCCGTTCTTGAGCACCAGACCGTACGGCTGCACCGTTCTGACCACCTCGGTGCCGCTCCGCCGGTAGTTGAGTCGGACCACCTGGTCCTGCCAGGTGGCGCGGGCCAGGTCGGCCAGCGCAGGCGGCGGATCGGCCTGCCGGAACCAGCCGGGCGCGTCCAGATGGAACCGCTGCCGGGCTCGGCCGGCGGCGTCGCGCAGCCCGACCGGCAGCGCGGCGGTCACCTTGAGCTGGGCTACCCCGAGTACGTCGGCGAGGCCCATCTCATCGGCCGGTCCGGGCAGCCCGGACAGGAACAGCGTCTCCGCCTCGGCCCGGCTCAGCCCGGTCAGCCGGGTCCGGTAGCCGTCCAGCAGCCGGTACCCGCCGGCCCGGCCCTGGTCGGCGTAGACCGGCACCCCGGCGGCGGACAGCGCCAGCACGTCGCGGTAGATGGTGCGCTCGGAAACCTCCAGCTCGCGGGCCAGCTCCGCAGCGGTCATCGTCTCCCGGGACTGCAGCAACAGGACCAGGGAGATCAACCGGGCGACCCGCACGGTCAGCGCCCGGCAGGTGAGCGCAACGGGGATCCGTCGGCCACCCGCAACTGGTACGCCCGGTGCGGTGCCCAGCCGGCGACCAGGCTGAACCGGTCGCCACGGACGAAGGTCTCCCGCCATTCGACGGGCCGCCCGTCGGCCCGGCCGATCCGTTCGACGGCGAGCAGACCGACGCCCCGGCCGACGCCCAGCCGCCGGCGCTGCTCGGCGGTGGGCACGATGGCGTGGATGCGTTCCTCGCCGTCGGTGACCCGGACCCCATGCCCGGCCAGCTCACTGTAGATGCCGGTACCGGTCAGGTCGGTGGTGAGCAGCGGCCGGGCCAGCTCGGCCAGCAGCCAGACCCGGTCGGTGGCCAACGGTTCGTCGTCGGCGAACCGGAGCCGTTCCAGATGTACGAAGTGGGTGTCCGGGTCCAGCCCGAGCCGGGCCGCGACGGCGACGTCGACCCGTAGGTCGCGGGCGAGTACCTCGCTGCGCTGGCGCATTCCCCGCGCCTGCACCTCGTGGAAGAGCGAGTAGAGGGCACCGAGCGGCTGCTCGATCCGCTGCTGATGGACGGCGGTCCGTCGGCCCCGGGCCGAGTCCAGCACCCCGGCCTGGCGTAGCCGGCGCAACGCCTCCCGTACCGTGTGCCGGCTGACGCCGTACTCGTCGACCAGCTCGTGCTCGCCGGGGAAGCCGGCGGCGAACCCGCCGGCGGTCAACCGGCGGACCAGGTCGTCGTGCAGCTGGGCCCACAGCGGCATCGGGCTGTCCCGGTCGACCGGCCGGGCCTGGTCAGTCATCAGATGCCTTCCGTGGATACTCCGGTCTTCTGGTGCTGTCCGGTTGTCTGGACAAGAGTACGCCGCAGCAGGTACGTGTCCATGATCCAGCCCTTGCGGCGGCGGGCCTCGGCGCGTGTGGTGACGACCCGGTCGGCCACCCGGTGCACCGGGCCGGCGATCAGGATCTCGTCCGGGGTGCCGAGGTACGCCCCCCAGTAGATGTCAATGCCGTCGGCGGCGGTGAACCGGGTGAAGGCACACTGCGCGTCGAGCATCACCACCAGGTCGTCCACGCCGGCCGGGAAGCCCTCGTCGGCGAGCCGCCGACCGGTGGTGATCTGCACCGGGCGGCCGATCCGGTTCAGTGCGATCCGGTGCCGGGCGGTCAGCACGGCGACGCTGCTGATCCCCGGGATCACCTGGTGGTCGAACTCGACGACGTCGCGATCCCGCAGGTCGTCGAGGATGGCGAGGGTGCTGTCGTACAGCGCGGGGTCGCCCCAGACCAGGAAGGCGCCGCAGCCGCCGTCGGGTAGTTCGTCGCGGATCAGCTGGGCGAAGCGGTCGGCGCGGCGGCGGCGCCAGTCCTCGACCGCGGCCTGGTAGTCCACCGCGGTCCGGTCCCGCTCCGGGTCGGCGATCTCGACCGCCCGGTACGCCCCGGTGGTGTGCCGGCGCAGGATCTCCTGCCGCAACGCCGCCAGGTCCTGCTTGACCGCACCCTTGTCGAGCAGGAAGAACACGTCGACCCGACGCAGCGCCTCGATCGCCTGCACGGTCAGGTGGTCGGGATCGCCGGCCCCGATCCCGATGATCAGTATCTCTCGCACCCGGGGGAGTGTGCCGCACCTCGACCGGGCGGCGGTAGTCGCGGGCGCAGCGGGCAGCGCAACGCGTGCCGGCGGGACTTCCGCCAAGATCCGCCCGTCTTAACCGTTTTCTTACGCCTCTTACGTATTTATTACCGATCATCACTGTCTGTGGGCTAATGACCACTTGCGCGGTTCGATGGAGGAGAAGCGCGCCGTCCTCCTTGGTCGGTGCCCCGGCATCGAGAAAGGGGCAGTCATGTCACAGCGAGGTTCCGCCCTCCCAGCGACCCGCTCCCGGGCCAGCGCCGTGCGGCAACGCGGCATTCCCGGCACCGCCGCTGCTGCGGTCGGCACCGGACCGTTGGCCATCCTGTCCGAGCAGGACAGACAATTGTTCCGCCGGTTCGGCTACGGCCCTGCTGAGCCGACCGGCTCCACCCACATCCAGCACGCGATCGAACAGTGGGCCGTCCTCACCCCCGACACGGTCGCCGTCGAACACCTCGACGAACGCATCACCTACCGACAACTGGACCAGCAGGCGGACCGTCTCGCCGCCCGGCTGATCGCCCACGGGATACGTCCGGGCGACCGGGTCGGCGTGTTCATGCGCCGGTCGATCCCCATGGTGGTCGGCATCCTCGCCACCCTGAAGACCGGCGCCGCGTACGTGCCCCAGCACGCCGGGGTGGCCACCGAGGCCCACCTGCGGCATGTCACCGAGACCGCCGAGATCCGGATCGTGCTGACCAGCACCGAGACGGTCGGTGAGCTGCCGCACCTGCCGGGCCGGATGCTGATCGCCGTGGACGAACTGCTCGCCGAGCCGTTGACGGAATCGGCGTACCCGGTCGTCCCGGCCGGCCTGACCAGCCCGGACGACGGCTGCTACGTGCTGTTCACCTCCGGCACCACCGGCCGACCCAACGGGGTCACCGTCACCCACCGCAACGTGTGCAACCTGCTCCTGACCGCCCCCGGCGACCTGGGCATCCAGCCGGGATGGCGGGTCGGGCAGATCCTCAACATCGCCTTCGACATGGCTGCCTGGGAGATCCTCGGATGCCTCAGCCACGGCGGCACCCTGGTCGTCCGGGGACGGGACATCGCGGCGACGGTCGAGACGGTGGACGTGGTCGTCGCGACCCCGAGCGTGCTGGGCACCGTCGACCCGGACCGGTGCCGCCGGGTCAAGGTGGTCGCCGTGGCGGGTGAGCCGTGCCCACGGGAGTTGGCCGACCGGTGGGCCCGACAGGCGGTCTTCTACAACGGCTGCGGACCGACCGAGACCACCATCGTCAACACCATGCACCGGCACGACCCCGCCTCCGAACGGCTCACCATCGGCCGGCCGACCCCGAACAACACGGTGTACGTGCTGGACGCCGACCGCCGGCCCTGTGCGATCGGCGAGGTGGGGGAGATGTGGGCGGGTGGTGACTGCGTGTCGGTCGGCTACCTCGGCGATCCCGAGCTCACCGGGCAGCGGTACGTCCCGGACCCGTTCCTCGGCGGTGGACGGATGATGTTCCGTACCCGGGATCTCGGGCGCTGGACCCCCGACGGTGAGCTGGAGCATCTCGGCCGCACCGACGACCAGGTCAAGGTCCGTGGGTTCCGGGTCGAGCTGGATTCGGTCTCCGCCGTCCTGGAAGCGGTGCCGGGGTGCCGTCGGGCGGCGACCATCAAGGTCGACGACCGTACGCTCGTGTCGTTCGTCGCCCCGGCGACCGTCGACCCGACGGCGGCGCGTGACGCGGTCGCCCGGACCCTGCCGTACTACTGTGTGCCCGAGCGGGTGCACGCCCTCGGGGCGCTGCCGGTGACCGACCGGGGCAAGATCGACAAGGCTGCGCTGCGCCGGTCGCTGGACCGCCCGACTCCGTCCGATCCACCGGCTCCGCTGCTGTGGGCGCGCCGGATTCTCAGCCACCCCCGGCTGATGCCGTACCACCGGCTGGCCGCCCTGGTCCTGGTCGGCAACGCCGCGCTGCTGTACTACGCGCTGACCACCGGTGGCTGGTGGCGGGCGGCCGATGGCGGCCTGGCGAACCTGTCCTACGCCGCTCTGGCCAACGTCGCCCTGGCGGTGCTGATCCGCCAGCAGTACATGATCAACCTACTGTTCTGGCTGGCCACCCGGGCGCCGACCCGGTGGCCGCTGCGGGTGCGCTGGGGCCTGGGCAAGGTCTACCACTTCGGTGGGCTGCACGTCGGTGGCGCACTCGCCGGCACCGCCTGGTTCGCCGGGTACGTCGCCGAACTGACCCGGCAGGCGCTGGCCGACCGGGCCGTCACCGCCGTACTGGTGCTGTCCTACCTGCTGGTCGCCCTGCTGCTGGCGATGGTGGCGACCGCGCTGCCGCCGGTCCGTGGCCGCCGGCACGACCTGTTCGAGCGGGTCCACCGGTTCGGCGGGTGGGCCGCGCTGATCCTCCTGTGGGCCCAGACGGTGCTGGTGGTCGACGGTGCCCGCGACGGGAGGCCGATGGCCGCCGCGTTGCTCGGCTCGCCGGCGCTGTGGACCCTGGCCCTGCTCACCGTCAGCGTCGCCCTGCCGTGGCTGCGGCTGCGTCGGGTGCCCGTGCAGATGGACCGGCCGTCGAACCACGTGGCCCTGCTGACGTTCGGTCACACCACCCCGTTCGCCGGCTCGTCCACCGCGATCAGCCGCCGTCCGCTGCTCGAATGGCACTCGTTCGCCAACGTGCCGGCGCCCGGTGAGCGCGGCTTCCGGCTGACCGTCTCCCGGGCCGGCGACTGGACCGGCGCCCTGATCGACGACCTGCCGAACCGGATCTGGGTCAAGGGCATCACCACCGCCGGCGTGGCCAACATCGAAACACTGTTCACCCGGGTGGTGTACGTCGCCACCGGCAGCGGCATCGGGCCGGTGCTGCCGCATCTGCTGGCCGGCAAGGTGCCGGCGCACCTGGTCTGGTCCACCCGCAGCCCACGGACGACCTACGGCGACGAACTGGTCGACGAGATCCTGCGGGTGCAGCCCGACGCCACCATCTGGGACACCGCGCGGCGCGGCAAGCCGGACATGGTGGCCCTGGCGCTCCAGGCGTGGCGGGCCACCGGTGCCGAAGCGGTGATCTGTATCGCCAACCAGAAGCTCACCCGGCAGGTGGTCCACGGGCTGGAGCGCCGGGGGATCCCCGCCTACGGCGCTATCTGGGACTCGTGAAACCGGGACCGGGCCGACTGAACACGGACCATCCGACCCATCATCCTGCGACCCGACTGGAGGAACCGACATGCACCTGACGACCGAGCGGGACGGTGGCGTGGTCACCGTACGGCTGCACCGGCCCGCGACCCGAAACGCACTCAGCACCGCACTCTGCGACGAACTTCTTGCGACCCTGCGACCGCTGGACCGGGACCCGGACATCGGCTGTTTCGTGATCACCGGGTCGGACGGCTTCTTCTCCGCCGGCGCCGACATCCGGGAGATGGCGGCGATGAGCCCGGTGCAGGCGATGACGGCCGATCACTTCGCCGGCTGGGAGGAGTTCGCCGCGTTCCGGACGCCGAAGATCGCCGCGGTCGCCGGCTACGCACTCGGCGGCGGCTGCGAGCTGGCCATGATGTGCGACCTGGTGTTCGCCGCCGAGGACGCCCGGTTCGGTCAGCCCGAGATCACCCTCGGGGTGATTCCCGGGATCGGCGGCACCCAGCGGCTGACCCGGCTGGTCGGCACGGCGAAGGCGATGGATCTGATCCTCACCGGGCGGATGATGCCGGCCCGGGAGGCGGAGCAGTGCGGCCTGGTGTCCCGGATCGTGCCCGCAGATCAGTTGCTCGCCGAGGCCCGGTCGGCGGCGGCGGTGATCGCCGGGCACAGCCGGCTCGCGGTCACCGCCGCCCGCGAGGCGGTCCAGCGGTCGCAGGAGGTCGGACTGCGCGAGGGCCTGCTGTTCGAACGGAGGGTCTTCCACGGATTGTTCGCCACCGCCGACCGGGCGGAAGGGATGTCCGCGTTCCTGGAGAAACGGCCGGCACGGTTCACCGGCAGCTGAGCCGACCGGGCTTCACTGGCCGGCCGGGCTGTCACCGGCCGGCCAGCCAGCTGCGACGGACGGATCCGGCGGGATTTGATAGTTATTGTGCGTACGGATGAGGCGCGGGCTGGCTGAACCGGCAAGGATCGGCATATGAAGGTTCTCTTCCTGGGTGGCCCGTGGCATGACCAACGTCGCGAGGTGACGCCCCGCCGCCTCGCCGCTGCCGCGGACACCTTGCCAACGCAGTACACGGTGCCGCTCCGACCCGGGGTCAAGCCCGTCACCTACACCCGCCGTTACGCCCGCAGTCAGGGCGAGCGGCTGCCGGTCTACGTCGCCCCCGACTATTCCGGCCCGGCCCGCGCCTGACAACTGCGGCGCCGACGCCCGAGCCGGCCACCGTCACCGGTCGAGCCCTCGCAGCCGGTCGGCCAGCTCTCGCTCGAAGAAGTCCAGGAAACCGTCCGGGTCGGGCCCGGCGTTCTGCAGCACGATGTGGTCGAAGCCGGCGTCGACGTACGGTTTGACCGCATCGAGGTGCACCGCCGGGTCCGGCCCTACGCTGAAGTGCGCGGCGATGTCGTCGGCGTCGACCATCGCCGAGGCCGCCTCGAAGTTGACCGGGTTGGGCAGCTCGCTCATCACCTTCCAGCCGGTCACCGCCCAACGGCTGGACTCCCAGGCAGCCTTGACCGCCTGCTCCTCGTCCACCGCCCAGGCCATCGGCACCTCGGCGTAGCGCGGTCCGGCGCCGCCGGCCCGCCGGTAGTGCTCGACGATCGAGCCCTTCGGCTCGGTGGCGAACAGTCCGTCGCCGAGCTCGGCGGCCAGCCGGGCGGACTCCGAGCCGCTGGCGGCCACCGCGATCACCGGCGGGGTCGGCGGCAGGTCGAACACTCGCGCGTCGTCGAGCTGCAGGTGCTTTCCCTGGTACGTGTGGTAGCCGCCGGACCAGAGCAGCCGGATGATCTCCAGCGCCTCGCGTAGCCGCTCGTGCCGCCCGTGCACACTCGGGAACGGCTCCCCGGTGACGTGCTCGTTGAGGCGTTCGCCGGCACCCACCCCGAGGGTGAACCGGCCGTCGGACAGCAGCGCCACGGTCGCCGCGGCCTGGGCGACGATCGCCGGGTGGTAGCGCAGGCTCGGGCAGGTCACGCCGGTGGCCAGCCCGAGCCGTTCGGTACGGGCGGCGATCGCGCCGAGCACGCTCCAGGTGAACGGCGAGTGGCCCTGGGAGTCCAGCCACGGGTGGAAGTGGTCGCTCATCTCGACGAAGTCGAACCCGGCCTGCTCGGCCCGGACCGCCTGGGCGATCAGGTCGGCCGGTCCGAACGCCTCGGTGGCCAGCTTGTAGCCGATCCGCATGTGTCTGCCCTTCCCCTGCTGGTCCCACCACGTCCGGTGACCGTGGCGCCGTCCGAGGTTTTCGTACCCTTGCCCGACGGATCTATTCGCGGTCGTGCTCGACCCGCAGTTTTGCCGCTTCGGGGCCGGGTCGGCGAGATGACCGACGGCGGATCAGAGCGCCGATCTTCGGCTCCGCGACGGTGGCGTCCTGGGTGACCTCGATCCGTTCCTCGCTGTCGACCGGCCAGACGGTCACCGCGAGGCGGCGTTCCGGAGCAACACTCTCAGCTTCTCGGTGATCGAGTAAGCGAATAAGTACACGAGCGCGCCGTGCTCGCCGGCCTGGCCGCGGCGATCGCACGCGAGCGGCGCCCGTGAGTTCATGACCGGGAGCCGGGCGTGGCGTCGCGTCCCGGGGTGACCAGGCCACTCTCGTACGCGACCACGACGGCCTGTGCTCGGCTGGCGAGGCCAAGCTTGGTCATCGCCCGATGTAGGTGGGTCTTGACCGTCGCCTCGCTGACCACCAGTCCGCGTGCGATGTCGCCGTTGGTCATGCCGGTGCCGACCAGCCGCAGCACCTCGATCTCGCGAGCGGTGAGCCCTCGCAGGTCAGGTAGCGGCGCTTGGGGGAGGTTGGAGTCTCGGGTGTATGCCTCGATCAGGCGTCGGGTGACCGTGGGGGCGAAGAGCATGTCACCGGCCGCCACGGTCTGGATGGCCGCGATGAGGCGCTCCGGTGGCGTGTCCTTGAGGAGAAATCCGCTGGCGCCGGCGCGCAGAGCGGCGTAGACGTACTCGTCCAGGTCGAACGTGGTCAGCACGAGGACCCGTGGACGGTGCGTCGCGTCGGCGAGGATGCGTTCGGTGGCGGTCACCCCGTTCAGGCGTGGCATCCGGATGTCCATCAGGATCACGTCCGGCCGGCGAGTCTCCGCCTGGATCACCGCCGCCTGGCCGTCCTCGGCCTCACCGGCCACGGTGAGCCCTGGCGCGGCATCAATCAACGCGGCCAGCCCGGCGCGAATCAGCACCTGGTCATCGACGACGAGCACGCTGGTCATCTACGGCCCTCCCCTGGCTCAGCCCACTCCGATTCCGCGGCCGCCGTGGGTAACGTGAGCAAGACCTCGAATCCACCTTGTGGCCGGCTGCGGGTGACGAGAGTTCCACCATAGACTCGGGCGCGTTCCCGCATCCCAATTAGTCCGTGCCCGGGCTTGGCGTCGTCTCGTGATTCGGCCATGCCGCGACCCGCATCGCTTACCCGAACCACGAATCGGTCGGCGTCGTAGTGCAGAGTCACAGTGGCGCAGGTCGGGCCGGCGTGCCGCAGGACGTTGGTCAGGCACTCCTGGATCACGCGATACGCGCACAGGTCAAGGCCGGCCGCGAGGGGGCGCGGCACGCCGACCACCACCACCTCGACCGGAACGCCCGCCCCGCGTACCCGCTCCACCAGTTCGTCGAGGCGGCCGATGCCCGGTGAGGGTTGGTAGGTCTCACCGTCGACCTCGTCCGCGTCGACGCGCAGCACCGCCAGCACCCGACGCATCTCCCGCAACGCCTCGCCACTCGCCCGCAGGACCGTTTCCAGCGCGGTTCGCGAGGTTGCCGGGTCGGACTCGAGTACGTATTTGGCCAGCCCTGCCTGCACGGAGATGACCGACATGTGGTGCGCGACCACGTCATGCAGCTCTCGCGCGATGTGCACCCGCTCCTCGATGACCGCACGGCGGGCCCGCTCCTCGCGGTCGCGGCGCAACCGCTCCGCGAGTACGGCGAGGTGCCGGTTGCGCTCCGCCAGTTGCTGGGCGCGGTTCCCGAAGTGCCATACGACAGCAGTCCAGACCACGCTCTGCGCCAAGGCAGTCCACGCGGAGCCGGCGCCGAGGGCGACTCCACCGTAGAACCATACCGTGGCCACCACAACGGCGGCGGTCACGCTTGTCCGGGGTGACCGGTGGGCGGCCACCGTGTATAGCGCCAGCAGAGCTCCCGCGCTGTTCACCACGGGCCAGTAGCCGGTGGCGATATACCCCACCCAGAGTGTGCAGTACAGGAGCAGTACGGAGCTGGGAGCCCGCCGGCGCGCCGCCAGAGTCGCGTTGACCAGGCATGTCAGTGCGTAACCCACACAGTCGAGCTCGCGGAACTGCTCCGGCGGATCCTGCCGGCCGAGCGCCAGGCTGACCGCGGCGGTCGCCCCCGCCAACGCCACATCTACCAGCAGCGGATGCCGGTCCGAAAGTTGCCTCAGGTGCACTACCGCTCGCATGCCGGCGAAGGTTAACGGGGCGGGCGGCGGCGCCTACGACGAGGGTTTACCGGACGTGCTCTTTTTCAACCACTGGTAGCAATACGTCAATCGATGGATGGATGATGTCGCACGGCATGATTTCGTACCTTTGTTCCCAGCCACAGCCACTCACCGGAGGAGGCGAGGATGGGACGGCGAGGTCGGGTGACAGCACTTCCGTGGACCGGCTTGACCCTGACTGCCGCGTTGTTGGCGTCCGGATGTTCGGGGACCGCCGCGGAGGCGGACCACTCCCATGAAGTCCCGGACCTGCCGCCACCCGGGGCAGCCACCTCAATTGTCCTGCCACTGGACGACTATGTGATCAGCCCGGAGGAGCAGGAGCGGGCGGATCGAGCCCAGGCGGCACTGGAGGTGTCGTGTCTGAGCCGGTTCGGCCTGACCTGGTCCGGGCCGGACGACTCGGACCTGTTGGTCGGCCGGGCGATACTCGCCGCAGGGCTGGCCGAGCGGTTTGGGCTCGTCGATGAGGCACAGGCAGTCGCGCATGGCTACCACCCGCCGGGCTGGAGCACACGGACGTTGATCGCCTCGCGGGAGCACGCTCACCACCACGAGCCTCCGGCGGATGTGGCCGAGGTGCTTTTCGGACAGGTATCCACTATAGATGGCGATTCGGTGCCGGCGGAGGGGTGCCGGGGTGAGGCCTCGCGCCAGCTCTCGGCCAACACCCGTCCGCTGGCCACCACTTCGCTTGTCACGCGTCTGGAGGAGGAAGCGGCGCGGGAGGCCGCCACCGATGACCGGGTTACCGCGATGTTCGACGCGTGGAGCGCCTGCATGGCGGAGGCCGGCTACCACTACTCGACACCGATGAGTGCCGCCCGGGACCAACAATGGCGCCGCGCCCCGAAACCGTCGCCCCAGGAGGTCGCTGTGGCCGGAACGGACGTCGCCTGCAAGACAGCGGTCGGCTATCTGGACACCCTGGTGGATGCCACCGCCGAGTCCCAGCGAACCCTCATTGAGTCCCACGTTGACGAGCTGGATCGGGTGAAGCAGTCGCTCACCGTCGGGGCGCACAACGTCACCATGGCTCTCAGCTCGCACGTCCCGTCCGACCAGGGGAGGTGAAGCCCAACACATCGATGGGCGTCTGTCAATCGAAACTTGGATCGGAGAAGACTATGCGACGCAGGATCATCGCACTACTGGCCGCAATCGGCATCGGCACGGCGGCCTTGTTGGCCGCACCGACCTCGGCGAGTGCCTACGGGGTGAGCCAGGGCAACGACTACGCCCTACATTCGTACAACGGTAGGGTCCTCACCATCTGTGACGCGGAGAACGACGGGCACCGGGTCTGGGCGGGGTACTACACCACCGCATCGAACTCGTACCAGACCGCACCGGTAATCTACGGCAGCGACACGTCGGGCGTTGACTGCACCACGTACGAACTCTCCTACGTGCTGACGAACCTCCGGGTCGTTGAGGACAAACCGGGCAGCAGCAGTAACTACTACGGGTCGTGGCATGGCTACCCGGTAGCGGGTACCTGACAAGCTCCGGGCCAGGGCACTCACGGCAGCGTCGCTGATCATGGATGCCCTGGCCCGGCAGATCCGTACCAGCAGACAGCGCCGACAGCACATTCATCGGATCGATATCGCCTGACGCTCGACATGAGCGCTCGCGGCGGCGAACTCCGGCCGCAGGATACCCAGGTAATCAACTGCCACTGAGTGCCGACCACCTCGTCGCGGGACAGAACCACCCGAATGGTCACAGCTTCGGTGGTAGTCGATCATTCCCAGTCCGGGTCACGGCGCAGCACCAGGGCACTGTTGAAGCCGTCGAAGCCACGGGCGGCGACCAGCGCGGCGTGCCCCGCGCACTCCCGTGGCGTACGGACGAAGTCCAGGTCGCAGCCGGGGGCCGGGCGGTGTGGCGCGGCGGTCGGCGGCAGCAGCCGGTGCCGCAGCGCCAGCAGCGCCGTCGCCACGTCCACCGCCGCACTACCCTGGTGCGCCCGCCCGGTCAGCGGCTTCGGCGTGGTCACCGGCGGCGGCGTCGGGCCGAAGACCGCCCGCACCGCACGCGCCTCGGCCCGGTCGAAACGCGGTACGCCGAGCGCGTCCGGCAGGCAGACGTCCACCTGGGCCGGAGCCACCCCGGCGGTCGCCAGCGCCCGGCGCATCGCCCGGGCGTACTGGTCGGCGTCCCCGCCGGTGTGCCGGTCGGTGTGCCGGGCGTCGTGGCTGGCCCCCCAGCCGGCGACCTCGCCGTAGATCACCGGCGCACCCCGGGCCAACGCGTGCCCCAACTCCTCGACGACCAGTACCGCACCGCCCTCACCCGGCAGGTAGCCGGCGGCGTCGACGTCGAACGGCAGGTACGCCGACTCCGGGTCGGTGCCGGTGCTGAGCAGCCCGCTACGCAGCTGGCAGGCCAGCGCGTACGGGCTCAGCGCGCATTCGGTGGCACCGGCCAGCACCACGTCGGCGCCCCGCCGGATGGTCCGGGCGGCGTGCGCCAGGCTGTCCAGCCCGCCGGCCGCCTCGGCGACTAGCACCCCGCAGGCGCCCTTGAACTGGTGGGCGATGGAGAGCTGGCCGACACTGGCGGCGTAGAACCAGGCGATCGACTGGTACGCCCCGACGGTACGGCCGGGCCGGCTCCACAGCCGCTGCAGCTCGCGCTGGCCGAACAGGTTGCCGCCGGACGAGCTGGCCAGCGCCACCGCGTACCGGTCGGGGTCGTCGGCGGTGTCCGGCAGCCCGGCGTCGGCCAGCGCCAGCCGGGTGCCGGCGAAACCGAGATGGGTCCACCGGTCGGTCTGCACCGCCCGCCGGTTGTCGGTCCACTGCAGCGCGTCGAAGTCGGCCACCTCGCCAGCCAGGGTGACCGGGTACGGCGCCGGGTCGAACAGGGTGATCCGCCCGGTGCGGACCTGCCCGGCCAGGGTCGCCTTCCAGTGCGCGTCGGCACCGAGTCCGGTCGGCGCCACCACGCCGATCCCGGTGACCACCGCCCGCCGGCCGGGCACCGCGGCCCGCTGACCGGGCAGCGCGGCCGGGGGGCCGTCGGCGCTCACCGTACTGTCCTCTCGGGTCGGGCGAAGACCATCGCCGACTGGAATCCGCCGAATCCGCTGCCGACCGACAACGCGACGTCGACCGGTAGCTCACGAGCGGTGTTCGGGACGTAGTCCAGGTCGCATTCCGGGTCGCGGGTGCGCCAGTTCGCGGTTGGCGGGACCACCCCGTGCGCCATGGCGAGCGCGCAGGCCGCCATCTCGATCGAGCCGATCGCGCCGAGTGAATGCCCGATCATCGATTTGATCGAACTGACCGGCACCCGGTACGCCGCGTCTCCGAGCGCCCGTTTGAACGCGGCTGTCTCGTGCCGGTCGTTCTGTCGGGTGCCGGAGCCGTGTGCGCTGACGTACGACACGTCGTCCGGGTTGAGCCGGGCCTGGTTCATCGCGTCCACGACGGCCAGTGCCATCTCCGCGCCGTCCGGGCGCAGCCCGGTCATGTGGTAGCCGTTGCTGCGGGTGGCGTACCCGCCGATCTCGCAGTAGATCCGCGCGCCGCGCCGCCGCGCGTGGTCCAGCTCCTCCAGCACCAGCACGGCGGCCCCTTCGGCGAGTACGAAGCCGTGCCGGTCGTTGTCGAACGGCCGGCTGGCGTGCGCCGGGTCGTCGTTGTCCGGGCTGGTCGCCCCGATCGCGTCGAACGACGCGACGGTGACCGGGGAGATCGGCGAGTCGGCGGCACCGGCGAGCATCACGTCCGCGTCCCCGTCGACGATCAACTGGTGGGCGTAGCCGATCGCGTCGATGCCGGAGGTGCAGCCGGTGGAGATCACCTGCGCCGGCCCGTGCAGCCCGTGCCGGCAGGCCACGTCGGCGGCCAGGCTGCTGGGCACCAGCGCCTGATAGAGGTACGGCATGGTGCAGTCCGGGTCGACCAGCCAGTGGCTGCCCGCGTCGCTGGCCACCACGTACTCCTGCTCCAAAGCCACGGTGCCGCCGACCGCCGAGCCGAGCGCCACCCCGGCCCGCTGCCGGCCGGCGTCGTCGAGGCACAGCCCGGCGTCGGCGACCGCCTCGATCGAGCAGGCGAGGGCGAACTGGACGTACCGGTCGGCCCGTCGCCGCTCGCGCGGGCCGAGCCCGGCTTCCGCCGGGTCGAAGTCGCATTCGGCGGCGATCTGGGACCGGAACGGGGACGGGTCGAAGACGGTGATCCGGCGGGTCGCGGTACGCCCGGCGGTGATCGTCGCCCAGAACGCCTCCCGGGTGGTGCCGCCGGGGGCGACCACCCCGACCCCGGTCACGACGGTACGCCGGAGCGACCCGGCCGCGGTCACGGCCGGTGCCCGTTGGGTGTTGTGGTCCGGGTGCGCGGCACCGGCCGGGGGCCGGACCTGGCGGTGTCCCGACCTGCCCCGGCGGCGTCCGGACCGGGGCCGAGCACCGCCGGTCCCTCGGTGTCGACGTGGCCGAGTTCGGGGCGCGGTGCCAGCGGGCTCAGGTGGAAGACCACTTCGGCCGGCCCTTTGCTGACGTTGCGCAGCCGGTGCCGGGTGTTCATCGGCACGAACAGCCCTTCGGCGCGGTGCACCGCCACCGGCAGGTCGTCCAGGTCGACGACGATCTCGCCGCGCGCGACGTAGAGGAACTCCTCGCTGTACGGATGGTAGTGCTCGGCGATGCGTTCGCCGGGGCGCAGCACCGCCAGGCCGAGGAAGCCGGAGGTGCTGCCGACCGTGCGTGGGCCGAGCAGGACCCGGAGTTCGCCGCCGCGTCGACGGTCGGCGGCGAGGTCGCGGGCGGCGACGAGCCGTGGATCGTTCATGGGGTGCCTCCGGCGGGGTCTGCGGTACGGGCCAGGGTTTCGATCCGGTCGCGGATGATGTCCAGCTGGATCCGGCTGTTGGTGTTGATCCGTTCGGTCATGCCGGCGTTGTCGAGCGGCGCGGTCGGCCGCATGGCGAAGTCCTGCACCCAGGTCATCCGGGTGCCGCCGGGGACCTCCGCGTAGTCCCAGCGGATCCGCATGTAATCGAACGGTCCGGTCTCCACCCGGTGGGCCAGCACCCGGCGGCGGTCCCGGTCGGCGGTGCGTTCGCTGACCCAGCTCCAGACCGTCCCGTTCTCGTCCGGGTGCATGGTCAGCCGGAACCGCACGGTGTCCCCGTGCCGGTGCACGATCTGCACCGACGCGTACTCGGTGAACAGGTCGGGCCACCGGTCGACGTCATTGGTGACCGCCCAGACGAGATCCAACGGGGCGGCGATCACCACGCTGTTCTCGGTGTGCCCGGGCGGCGGCCCGGTGGCGTCCACGGCGGCCACTGTGGACGGGCCGGTGTCCGAGGCGGCCCCGGCGGCCGCGTCGCCGGCGATTTCGTCGGCGACCAGTTCGGCGATCTCGCCGATGGTCAGGCCCGCGCTGTCCGGCGGGATCCGCACCCGGTACCGGTCGGCCACCACGGCCTGCAGTTCCAGCAACGCCAGTGAGTCCAGGCCGAGTTCGGCCAGGGACGCCGCCGGGGTGTCGGCGGCGCCGGCCGGGTCGAGCCCGCAGTTGCGTACCAGGATCGCGGTGATGTCCGCGGCGGTGACCTTCGGCTGATCGTCGGTGATGCTCATCCGCTCCTCCTCGGGCGTGTGTGGTCAGGCCGTACGGGTCTGCGACGGCTCGTCGAGCAGCCGGCCGACCAGGCCGGTCGAGAGCCGTCCTTTGCGGAACATGGCGTCGTCCAGCACCCGGCGCAAAAACGGGATGGTGGTGTGGACGCCGGGGCCGCGTACGTCGAACTCGCTCAGCGCGCGTTCCATCCGGTTGAGCGCCAGTTCCCGGTCCGGCGCCCAGACCACCACCTTGGCCAGCAGCGGGTCGTAGTGCGGTCCGACGACGTACCCGGTGTTGCCGTGGGTGTCGACCCGGGTGAACGGGCCGCCGGGGATCTCGAAGCGGTCCAACCGGCCAGGTGTCGGGGTGAATCCGCGTTGCGGGTCCTCGGCGTTGACCCGACATTCGACCGCGACGCCCCGGGGCCGGATGTCCGGCTGGCGCAGCCGCAGCGGGGTGCCGCAGGCGATGTGGATCTGCTCCTGCACCAGGTCCACCCCGGTGATCATCTCGGTGACCGGGTGTTCCACCTGGATCCGGCAGTTGATCTCGATGAAGTGGAACTGGTCGTTCTCGTCGACCAGGAACTCGAAGGTGCCGGCGCCGACGTAGCCGACCGCGAGCGCGCCGCGCAGCGCCACCGCGGCCATCTCGTCGAGCATCGCCGCCGGCAGCGTAGGTGCCGGCCCCTCCTCGATCAGCTTCTGATGCCGTCGCTGCACCGAGCAGTCCCGGGTGCCCAGGTGCACCCCGTTGCCGTGGCCGTCGCAGAGTACCTGCACCTCGACGTGCCGGGCCTGGGTGAGGAACCGTTCCAGGTAGACCCGGTCGTCGCCGAAGACCGCCCGGGCGGTCTGCCGGGTCCGGTGGTACGCCGGCGCCAGGTCCGCTTCGTCGGTGACCACCGTCATGCCCCGGCCGCCGCCACCCGCAGCGGCCTTGATGATCACCGGATAGCCGATTTCGGCGGCGACTGTGGCGGCGTGGGCACTGCTGGGCACCGGCTCCCGGCTGCCCGGCGGCAGCGGCAGACCGGCCGCGCCGAGCACGTCCCGGGCCTTGGCCTTGTCCCCGAGGGCCAGCATCACCTGCGGCGGTGGGCCGATGAAGACCAGTCCGTTCTCCGCGCAGATGTCGGCGAAGTCGGCGTCCTCGGAGAGGAACCCGTATCCGGGGTGTACGGCCTGGGCGCCGGTGCGCCGGGCCGCTTCGACGATCGCCGCCGCGTTGAGGTAGCTGGCCCGGCTCGGCGCCGGGCCGATCTGCACCGCCTCGTCGGCGAACCGGACCACCGCCGAGTCGCGGTCCGCGGTGGAGTGCACCGCTACGGTCCGTACGCCGAGTTCCCGGCAGGCCCGGGCGACCCGCAGCGCGATCTCTCCCCGGTTGGCGATCAGAATCTTCTCGAACACGCTCACCGCCTCCTCAGCCCGGTGCCACGGTGATCAGCGGCTGGTCGAACTCGACCGGTTCGCCGTCGCCGGCCAGGATCTCCACGACGACCCCTGGCCGGTCGGTGGTGATCTCGTTCATCAGCTTCATCGCCTCGACGATTCCGATCACCTGACCCGGCTCGATCGAGTCGCCGACATCGACGAATGGCGTTCCGCCGGGCTCTGCGGCCCGGTAGAACGTGCCGACGATCGGTGACCCGATCCGGTGCCCGGCCGCTGGCGTGGCCTGGTCCGCTGGCGTGGCGTGGTCCGCTGGCGGTGCGGTCAGTCCGGCCGCTGGGGTCGGTCCGGCTGCGGCCGTGTCGGCCGGAGACGACGGTGGGGCCGCGACCGGCGTCGTCCGGTCGTGCCACTCGATCTCGATCACCGTGTCGCCGTGCCGGACCTGGACCCGGCGCAGCGGACCGGTGAGTTGACCGACCAGCGCCCGGGTCTGCTCGGCGAGTCGGCGCAGCTGACCGCCCGGATCCGACCCGGCCGGGGTTCCGTTGGCGGCGGCACTGGTCATCGCGGCATCACCTGGATCGTCGGGTCGGTGTCGGGCTGCGGTACGCCGGCGTCGACGGTGCCCGCCCCGTACCGGCGGAACCGTCGGGATCGTCGACGCAGCAGGTCGGTGATGGGTACGGCGAGCAGGTCGGACAGTGCGGCGGTCAGCGCCGCCCGTACCCGGTCGGCGGCGCCGGCCGGATCGCGCTGCGCGCCGCCGGGTGGTTCGCCGACGATGCCGTCGGCGACGCCGAGGCGTACCAGGTCGGGCGCGGTGAGCTGGAGCGCGGCGGCGGCCCGGGGCGCGGCGGCCCGGTCGTGGAACAGGATCGCTGCGCAACCCTCGGGACTGATCACCGAGTAGACGGCGTTCTGCAGCAGCAACACCCGGTCGGCGACGGCCAGCGCGAGCGCCCCGCCGCTGCCGCCCTCGCCGGTGACGACGGCGACCACCGGGGTGGGCAGCCGGGCCAGGGTGCGTAGGCAGGTGGCGATCGCGGCGGCCTGGCCCTGTTCCTCGGCGTCGACCCCCGGATGTGCGCCCGGGGTGTCGATCAGGGTGACCACCGGCAGTCCGAGCCGGGCGGCGAGCCCCATCACCCGCAACGCCTTGCGGTAGCCGGCCGGGCTGGCCATGCCGAAGTTGCGGGCCAGCATTTCCCGGGCGTCGTGGCCCTTCTGCTGCCCGATGACGGCGACCGGCTGGTCACCGAGCCGGGCCAGTCCGGCGACGATCGCCGGGCAGTCCGCGCCGAGCCGGTCGCCGTGCAGTTCGACGAAGCCGTCGAACGCCGTTCGCAGGTAGTCTAATGTGGTGGGCCGGGCCAGGTTCCGGGCGGTACACACCGACTGCCAGGCAGTCGGCGTCGGTCCGGTGCGGGGCGTCGGTGCCGTGCGGTGTGCGGGCTCGGCCCGCCCGGCGGGCGCGGCCAGCGGACCTGCTCCGGCCCGGCCACCCGCAGCCAGCGCGAGCAGGGCGCGCAGCCGGGGGCGTAGGTCGTGGCGTTCGACGACCATGTCGACCTGGCCGTGCCGGAGCAGGAACTCCGCGGTCTGGAAACCGGGGGGCAACGCTTGGCGGATCGTCTCCCGGATCACCCGGGGGCCGGCGAACCCCATCCGGGCGCCGCGTTCGGCGATCACCAGGTCGGTGTTGGTGGCGAACGAGGCTGCGACGCCGCCGTACGTCGGATCGGTGACGACGCTGACGGTGAGCAGTCCGGCGGCGCGCAGTTCGGCGATCGCGCAGCTGACCGTCGCCATCTGCATCAGCGCCAGGACGCCCTCCTGCATCCGCGCCCCGCCGGAGGCGGTGACCAGCACCAGCGGATCCCGGGCGGCGAGTGCCTCCTCGGCGGCGCGGGTGATCAACTCTCCGGTGGCGCAGCCGAGGCTGCCGCCGAGGAACCGGAAGTCCATCACCGCCAGGACGGCCCGATGCCCGCCGATCCGGGCGGTGCCGCACACCGCCGCCTCCGCCAGGCCGGTCGCCGCCCGCGCCTGGGCCAGCCGTCGCCGGTACGGCATCGAGTCGACGAACCCCAACGGGTCCACCTCGGCGGCGCGGTCGGCGAGCCTGGTGAAGCTGTCGGGGTCGACCAGCTGTCCGATCCGTTCCGCCGCGGTCAACCGCTGGTGGTGTCCACACTCGGGGCAGACCTCCAGGTTGCGGCGCATCCGTCGCCGGTAGACCAGTGCGTGGCAGGCGCGGCAGCGCAGCCAGCGGTTGCGGCCCGGGGCCGCCACGGTGGTCATCGGGGCCGACCGGTGGGTGCGTCCCAGTGGTAGAACCGGTGTGCCATCGCGTCCCGGGGCGACCGCCAGGTCGCCAGGTACGGGCTGATGTAGCTGGCGAGCCGGCGGCTGACCTCGTCGAACTCGGGGTGTCGCCGGGCGGCGGCCACCGCGTCCGGTCCAGTCTCGTCGGTCTCGATCAGGTGCACGTACAGGTCGTGCAGCCGGTAGAGCGACCGGTGTCGTACCCCGGCCAGGTGGGGCAGGTCGGTCAGGTCCGATTCGGCGAAGATCTCCGCGACCTGCTGCTCCGCGTCGGGGACCACCTTGGCGATGATCAGCGAGCGATCCATGGTTCCTCCCAGCGGCGTCGGGCCCGGTCCTGGCCAACCTTGCCGCCGTCGGCGTCACCGGCGCGTTGTCCGGACCGCCCGGGTCATCGCCCGTCGGTGACGCCGACGTGACGGACTATGAGTACAGTGCGTGATCGTTCTCGATGTGCGTCGGGACCACCGGCGGTCGTTGAGATTGACAAAATCCCAGGTCAGACGGGATTGAATCGGTGGGTCGAGCGAATCGGGTAGCCGACTGTATGTTGACCGAGAGTAATCGTGATTGATAATCTTCGTGACGCGATGACGTGATGCAAGGGCGGCGACCGGTGACTGACGTGTGCAGGAGGTTCGGCCGTGACGTCAGAGGCAGGCAACGCGGGGGCATCATTCCGACTGCTGCTCCTCGGCGGCTTCCGTTTGATCCACCAGCACGAGACCGTGTCGATCCCCCGTGGACTGCAGCGGATCGTCGCGGTGATCGGGCTGCGACCCGGCGCCACCCGTGCCCACCTGGCCGGTCTGCTCTGGCCGGAAGCCGCCGAGGACCGCGCACTGTCCTCGCTGCGTACCGCACTGTGGCGGCTGCGTCAGGAGCCGAACTGCCCGCTGCGGACCGCCGGCGACACCGTCCGGCTCGACCAGCGGGTCCAGGTCGACGTCGACGACCTGGTCCGGACCGCCGCGCGGGTGCGCGACGGTGGGGATCCGCGGCTGGCCGACGCGGTGCTCACCGCCGCCCGGCACGACCTGCTGCCCGGCTGGTACGACGACTGGGTGCTGCTGGAACGGGAACGGCTGCGGCAACTGCGGCTGCACCTGCTCGAGCACATCGCCCGCTCCCATCTGGACGCCGGCCGGCACGACGAGGCGCTGCAGGCCGCGCTGGAAGCGGTCGGTGCCGAACCGTTGCGGGAGACCCCGCACCGGCTGATCGTGCAGATCCATCTCGCCGAGGGCAACGCCTACGAGGCGCTGCATGCCTTCTACGCGTACCGCGATCTGGCCCTGCGGGAGCTGCAGCTGGAACCGTCCCCGGCGATGGCCGCGCTGATCGGCGACATCCTCACCCCGATCCGGGACGCGCCGGCCCGGCGCACGCTCGACCGGCGTCGGCCGGGTGAGTCGGCGTCCGGCCCGGTCAGCCCTCGCCCGGCCCGCTGACCCGTCCGGCGTCACCGCCGAGCGAGACCCGGACCAGGGCAGCGGCGAACCGGGGCAGGTCGCGCTCACCCACCAGGGCGGCCAGCCGCTGCGGCGAGGTCGGCAGATCCAGCTTGCGGGCCCCGGTCACCACCCGCTCGTCCAGGTACGGACGCAGTCCGGGCCAGACTGCCTGCGCCTCGCGCAGGAAGATGTCCGCTCCGGTCGGGCCGATGCCGGGGAACGCGGTGAGCAACCGGCGCAGCACGGTCGGGTCGTCACCGCCCTCAGCGTGCAGCCGCCGCAGGTCACCGCCCCACCGCTGGTGGCACAGTTCGGCTCCGTCGCCGAGCATCGTGGCGGTCCGTTCGTCGTACCGCCGGTAGTGGCCCCGGCCGAGCGCGTCGACCCGGTCCTGCCAACTGGCCCCGCACATCGCCGCCGGCGTGCGGTAGCCGGCCGCGAACAGCTCCCGGGCGCCGGCGACCGCGACCCCGGCCGAGATCCGGGCGCTGAGCAGGGTAGCCAGCACCAGCAGCTGGTACAGCGGCGCCGGCCGGTCGGCCAGGGCGATACCCGCCTCGGCGCTGAACGTCCGGCCCTGCCGGTCGAGCAGCGCGTCGACCGCGCGTACCTGCCGATTCGCCATCGTGGCAACCCCCGTTCCCGGCCGACGAGGTACCCCCGGCGGCGCGGACCAAACGGGAGCAGCCCGCCGCGCCCCCGACGGCGTCGCCGGTCAGTTCGGCGTCGGGGTCAGCCCACGTCGCTCGGCATCAGATCCCCGGTGCCGACGCCGTCACCGTTCACCGGCCCGCCGACGCCGTCACCGTTCACCGGCCCGCCGACGCGGTCACCGTTCACCGGCCCGCCGGCTTGGGCGATCCGCAGCGCCTCCACCAGGTCGCGGTACAGCTCGTCGGTGGCCAACAGCGTCCGGTGGTCGCCGTACGCCCGGATCCGCCCGCCGTCCATCACCACGATGATGTCGGCGTCGATGACGGTGGAGAGCCGGTGCGCGATGGTGACCACCGCGCCGTTGCCGGCCTGCTCCCGGATGCAGTCGTGGATGGCCGCCTCGGTGAGTCCGTCGACCTGGGCTGTCGCCTCGTCGAGCAGCAGGACGTCCGGCCGCCGCAGGATCGCCCGGGCCAGTGCGATCCGCTGCCGCTGTCCGCCGGACATCGACGACGGGGTGAGCGGAGTGTCCAGCCCGTCGCCGAGCGAGTCGATCTTCTCGGTCAGCCGGACCGCGTGCAGCGCGCGGCGGATCTCCCCGTCGGTGGCGTCCGGATGGGTGAACAGCAGGTTCTCCCGGATGGTGCCGGGGATCACCGGGGTGTCCTGCTCGACGTACGCCAGCCGGCTCCGGACCTGCTCGTGGCCCAGCGACGGGTACGGTCGACCGTCGAGCAGCAGTTCGCCCTGCTGCGGTACGAGGAACCGCAGGATCAGCGAGAAGAGAGTGGTCTTGCCGGCGCCGGACGGGCCGACGACGGCCAGGTGCCCACGGCGTGGCACGGCGAGATCGATGTCGTGTACCGCAGCCGGCAGGTCGGGTCCGTAGCCGGCGGTGACCTGCCGTAACTCCAGTACCGGTCGGTCGGTGTCGGCGGTCGCCCGACCCGCCCGGCGGGCCGCCGGCTCCGGGCTTGTCCCCGGCGCCGGGCGGGCCGCCGGCGCCGGTGTAGCGGTCGGGTCGGCCTCGGCCGGCATCGCCTCGACCTGCCGGATCCGACCGGCGGCGGCGATCCCGGACTGCAGCGCGGTGAGGTGCCGGCTCAGCGTGGTGACCGGCTCCATCAGTCCGAACGCGTACAGCAGGAACGCGATCAGGCTGGAGACCGGCAGTGCTCCGGTGCCGACCCGCCAGGCACCGAGACCGAGGATCGTGATGATGGCCAACTGGATGCCGGCCCAGGCGACGGTCCAGGCCAGGGCTTCGCGGCGGATGGCCGCGATGTTCTGCCGGGCCGACTCGCGGGCCTCGCCGACGATCCGCTCCGACTGGCGCTGCTCGGCCCGGCTCACCTTGACCGTGCGGATCGCCCGCAACGTGCCCTCCAGCGCCGCGCCCAACTTGCCGACATGCTCCTGGGCGCGTTCGCGCGCCTTGGCGATGCCCGGCAGCAACAGGCTGAACAGGACGGTCATCCCGGCCACCGAGGCGACGGTGGCGCCGAGCAGTACCAGGTCGAGCACGGCCATCAGCACCAGCGTGCCGACGAGCCGCACCGAGCCGTTGATCAGGCCGATCACGCTCGACGAGGCGGCCTCGCGCAGCAGCACCGTGTCCGAGGTGACCCGGGTGACGAACTCGCCGGTGGGCCGGGCGGTGACGGCCGGCACGGTGGCCCGGAACAGTCGGCGCACCATCGACTGGCGGGCGTCGAGGATCACCCGTTCACCGACGGTGCCGAGCAGGATCCACTGCCACAGCCAGATCACGACACCCAGGACGAGCAGCCCGAGCAGCGCGAGCACCGGGCCGCGCAGCGACGCCGCCCCGGTCAGGGTGTCCAGCACCCATTTGGTGACCATCGGGGTGGCGAGGCCGGCGGCGGAGCCGACCAGAGCGAGGAACAGGCCGAGGCCCAGCGCGCGGCGGTGCGGCCGGGCGAACGACCAGAGCAGGCGGAGCCGGGGCAATCGGCGGTCGGCGACGGGGGGTTCGGCGGTCTGCGCGACGGTCACACCATCAAGTGGACCACGGCCCGTTCCAGCTGGGCCCCGGCGGTTGCTGGCGGGCCCTGCCCGGCCGGCGTCCAGGCGCCGCCCCTGACTCGCATCTGCAAGGTGAAACTGTCTTTCGCATCGCAGGTGCGAGAGGATAACGTCTGGTCCGTGACGACCTACCGGATCGGCGACGCCGCCGAACTGCTCGGCGTGAGCGTCGACACCGTGCGGCGCTGGGTGGACGCCGGCAAACTCGCCGCTGCCCGGGACGGCAACGGTCACCGGATGATCGCCGGCGCCGATCTGGCGGCCTTCGCCCGCGCCCTCGCCGACGACCCCGACGAGGTCGTCGGCCGGTCGTCGGCCCGCAACCGGATGCGCGGCATCGTCACCGCGGTCACCCGCGACACCGTGATGGCCCAGGTCGACATCCAGGCCGGCCCGTTCCGGATCGTCTCGCTGATGAGCAGCGAAGCCGTCGACGAACTCGGCCTGACCGTCGGCACCACCGCCACCGCCGTCGTGAAATCCACCAACGTCGTCGTCGAACGGGGCGCCTGATGCGCCGCCGCGTGGACTCCCTCACCCTGGTGGCCGCCACCGCGCTGCTGGCCGCCGGCTGCGCCACCAGCACCAGCACCAGCACCGGCACCGGCACCGGCACCGGATCAGTCTCCGACGGTGCCCGGGACGGTGCCGTAGCCGGCGTCACCGGCCCGCTCACCGTGCTGGCCGCCGCCTCGCTCACCGACGCGTTCACCCGGATCGGGGCCGACTTCGAGGCGGCCAACCCCGGGGTGTCCGTCACCTTCAGCTTCGCCGGCAGCTCCCAGCTCGCCCAGCAGATCACCGCCGGGGCACCCGCCGACGTGTTCGCCGCCGCCAGCCCGGCCACCATGGCAACGGTCGTCTCCGCCGGCGAGGCAGCCGGCGAACCCGCCGTCTTCGCCCGCAACCAGTTGGTCATCGCGGTCCCGGACGGCAACCCGGCCGGGGTCACCGGGCTGGCCGACCTCACCAGGTCCGGCGTCAAGGTCGCCCTCTGCGCCGAGCAGGTGCCATGCGGGGCGGCCGCCCGTACCGCGCTCGACGCCGCCGGCAGCGACCTCGTCCCGGTCACCTTCGAACGGGACGTCCGCGCCGCGCTGTCCAAGGTCCGCCTCGGCGAGGTCGACGCCGCCGTCGTCTACCGCACCGACGCGGCCGTCGCCGCCGACGAGGTCGACGCCGTCGAGTTCGCCGAGTCCGCCCAGGCGATCAACGACTACCCGATCGTCACCCTGGCCGCCGCCGCCAACCCGCCGGCCGGGGAGGCCTTCGTCGGGTACGTCCGCTCCGCCGCCGGCCAGGCCGTCCTGACCGCCGCCGGCTTCCAGAGTCCGTGACCGTGACCGCGCCGCCCGCCGTCAGCCGGCGACGTCGCCGCACCGACCGGCGGCCGCCGGTCTTCCTCGCCCTGCCCGCCCTGGCCGGGCTGGCCTTCCTGACGCTGCCGCTGGCCGGGCTGCTGCTGCGTACCCCGTGGGGGCAGCTGCCGGCCCGGCTCACCGCGCCCGGCGTCCTCGACGCGCTTCGGCTGTCGCTGCTCACCGCCACCGCTGCCACCGTCCTGTGCCTGCTGCTCGGCGTACCGCTGGCCTGGCTGCTGGCCCGCACCCGGTTTCCCGGCCGGAGTCTGATCCGCGCCCTGGTCACCGTGCCGCTGGTGCTACCGCCGGTGGTCGGCGGCGTCGCGCTGCTGCTCGTCTACGGCCGGCGCGGCCTGGTCGGCGGCTGGCTGGACAGCGCATTCGGGGTGACCCTGCCGTTCACCACCACCGCCGTCGTGCTCGCCGAAGCGTTCGTCGCCATGCCGTTTCTGATCATCGCGGTCGAGGGCGCGCTGCGCGGTGCCGACCCCCGGTACGAGGAGGCCGCCGCCACCCTCGGGGCCAGCCGGTGGACCACGTTCCGCCGGGTCACCCTGCCGATGGTCGGCCCCGGGATCGCCGCCGGTTCAGTGCTGTGCTGGGCGCGGGCGCTCGGCGAGTTCGGTGCCACCATCACCTTCGCCGGCAACTTCCCCGGCCGTACGCAGACCATGCCGCTCGCCGTCTACCTCGCCCTGGAGCAGGACCTCGACGCCGCGATCGTGTTGAGCCTGCTGCTGCTGACCGTCTCCGTGGTGATCCTCGCCGGGCTGCGCGACCGCTGGGTCGGTGGTCTGCGGTGACCATCCGGCGACGGGCCGACCCCGACCCCGTACCCGACCCGGGGCCGGCGGCGGCGCTCGACGCGTATCTGGTGGTCCGCCGCGCCGGGTTCACCCTCGACCTGCGGCTGACCGTCGCCGCCGGGGAGGTGGTCGCGCTGCTCGGGCCCAACGGCGCCGGCAAGACCACGGCGTTGCGGGCCCTCGCCGGGCTGCAGCCGCTGCACGCCGGCCACCTGCGCCTCGGTGACCGGACGCTGGACCAGCCGGAGGCTGGGGTGCTGGTGGCACCGGAGCACCGGCCGATCGGCGTGGTCTTCCAGGACTATCTGCTGTTTCCGCACCTGACCGCGCTGGACAACGTGGCGTTCGGGCCGCGCAGCCACGGCGTGCCGCGTCGCGTCGCGCGGGAGGCGGCGGCTGGCTGGCTGGACCGGGTCGGGCTGACCGGGCACGCCCGCCGCCGGCCCCGGGAACTGTCCGGCGGGCAGGCGCAGCGGGTCGCGTTGGCCCGGGCGCTCGCCGTACGCCCGCAACTGCTGCTGCTCGACGAGCCGCTCGCCGCGCTCGACGCCCGGACCCGCGCGGAGACCCGCGCCCACCTGCGGCAGCACCTCGCCGCGCACACCGGCGTCGCGGTGCTGGTCAGCCACGATCCGTTGGACGCGATGATGCTCGCCGACCGGCTGGTGATCGTCGAGGACGGCCGGCTGGTGCAGTCGGGTGACGCGGCCACCGTCACCGCCCGCCCGCGCAGCGACTACGTGGCCCGGCTGGTCGGGCTCAACCTCTACCGGGGCAGCGGGGACGGTGTCACCGTCACGCTGCCCGGCGGCTTCCGGCTGGTCGCCGCCGAGCCGCAGCGCGGCGACGTGTTCGTGGCGTTCCCGCCGTCGGCGGTGGCGCTCTACCGGCAGCGTCCCGACGGCAGCCCGCGCAACTCGTGGCCGGCGACCGTCAGCAGTGTCGCCCGCAACGGCGACCGGCTGCGGGTCGAGCTGGCCGGGCCGTTACCGGTCGGAGCGGACGTCACCGCGGCGGCGGCCGCGCACCTCGACCTGCGTCGCGGCGAGCGGGTGTGGGCGACCCTCAAGGCGACCGAGGTGGCCGGATATCCGGCCGACCCGGACCGTACGATTCTCGGTGGAAGCCAGGCTTCCGACGGCAATTCGTCTCCAGGAGGGAATCCAGGTGAGCACCGGGGTCGAGACGCGTGAGTTCCAGGCCGAGGCGCGCCAGCTCTTGCAGCTGATGGTCCATTCGATCTACTCGAACAAGGACATCTTCCTGCGCGAGTTGATCTCGAACGCCTCCGACGCGCTGGACAAACTGCGCTTGCAGGCGCTGGTCGACAAGGATCTCGACGTCGACACGTCGGACCTGCACATCGAGATCGAGGCCGACCGCGAACAGCGCACCCTCACCGTGCGGGACAACGGCATCGGCATGTCCCGTGACGAGGTGGTCAGCCTGATCGGCACGATCGCCAAGTCCGGCACCGCCGAGCTGCTGCGCAAGATGAAGGAATCCAAGGAAGCCGCCGCGCAGGAGCTGATCGGGCAGTTCGGCGTCGGCTTCTACGCCACCTTCATGGTCGCCGACCGGGTCGTGCTGACCACCCGGCGGGCCGGGGAGACCGAGGCGACCCGCTGGGAGTCGTCCGGCGAGGGCACCTACACCATCGAGACGCTCGACGAGGCGCCCCAGGGCACCACGGTCACCCTGCACCTCAAGCCCGAGGACAAGGACGACCAGCTGCACGACTACACCGACGAGTGGAAGATCCGGGAAATCGTCAAGCGGTACTCGGACTTCATCGCCTGGCCGATCCGCACCACCACCGAGCGTCCCGGTGAATCCGACGGTGAGACCACCAGCGAGGTGGTCACCCTCAACTCGATGAAGGCGCTGTGGGCGCGGCCCCGCTCCGAGGTCACCGACGACGAGTACAAGGAGTTCTACAAGCACGTCAGCCACGACTGGAACGACCCGCTCGACATCATCCACATGAAGGCCGAAGGCACCTTCGAGTACGAGGCGTTGCTCTTCGTGCCGGCGCAGGCGCCGTTCGACCTGTTCATGCGGGACGCCCGGCGCGGCGTGCAGCTGTACGTCAAGCGCGTGTTCATCATGGACGACTGCGAGGCGCTGATCCCGGAGTACCTGCGGTTCATCAAGGGCGTCGTCGACGCGCAGGACCTGTCGTTGAACATCAGCCGGGAGATCCTGCAGCAGGACCGGCAGATCCAGCTGATCCGGCGGCGGCTGGTGAAGAAGGTGCTCTCCTCGCTCAAGGAGCTGATGGACAACGACGCCGACCGGTACCGCACGTTCTGGACCCAGCTCGGCCGGGCGGTGAAGGAAGGCCTGCTCAACGACTACGAGAACCAGCGGGCGATCCTGGACATCTCGTCGTTCGCCTCGACCCATGACCCGGAGCAGTTGACCACCCTGGCCGGGTACATCGAGCGGATGCCCGACGGTCAGGAGGACATCTACTACATGACCGGCGAGTCCCGGACGATGATCGAGAACTCGCCGCACATGGAGGCGTTCAAGGCCAAGGGGTACGAGGTCCTGCTGCTCACCGACCCGGTCGACGAGATGTGGGTCGAGTCGGTCGCCGACTACGACGGCAAGAAGCTGCGGTCGATCGCCAAGGGCCAGGTCGACCTGGCCGGCGACGACGACACCGCCGAGTCCGACCCGGAGCGGGAACAGCAGAAGGAAACGTACGCCCCGCTGCTGTCCTGGCTGGGCCAGACGCTCGACGAGCAGGTCAAGGAGGTACGGCTGTCCACCCGGCTGACCACCTCGCCGGCCTGCCTGGTCGGCGACGCCGCGGACATGACCCCGGCGCTGGAGCGGATGTACCGGGCGATGGGTCAGGACGGGCCGAAGATCAAGCGGATCCTGGAGCTGAACCCGACCCACCCGCTGGTCACCGGCCTGCGGGAGGCGTACGGTGCCCGCTCCGACGATCCGGCGCTGGCCGAAACCGCCGAGCTGCTGTACGGCACCGCGCTGCTCGCCGAGGGCGGTGAACTCGACGACCCCGCCCGGTTCGCCAAGCTGCTCGCCGACCGACTGGCCCGTACCGTCTGAACCGCCGGACGTCGGGTTCCCCCGGCGGGCGTCGACGCGCTGGGGGACGCCCGCCGACCGGACCCGCGACGGCTCAGACGGTGACCGCCGCCGCCTCGGCGGCGATCGCCTGGTCGACGGCGGCGGCGACGTGCAGCCGGCTGGTCGGGAAGAGCAGCAGCGGGGTGTCCTCCTGACGGACAAGCAGCTCGATCTCGGTGCAGCCGAGCACCACGCCTTGCGCGCCGGCGGCGATCAGCCGCTCGATGACCTTCAGGTACCTGGCCCGGGACGACTCGCTGACCACCCCGAGGCACAGCTCGTCGTAGATGACCGAGTGGACCATCTTGCGATCCGCGGCGTCGGGCACCAGGACGGTCAGGCCGTGACCGGCCAGCCGGTCGCGCAGGAAGTCCTGCTCCATGGTGAACGCGGTGCCGAGCAAACCGACCGTGTGCAGCCCGTGGCTGCGGACCGCGTCAGCGGTGACGTCGGCGATGTGCAGCAACGGGATGTCGATTGCGGCGGCGACCTGGTCGGCGACCTTGTGCATGGTGTTGGTGCACAGCAGCAGCAGGTCGGCGCCGGCCGCTTCGACCCGCCGCGCCGCGTCGGCGAGCAGGTCGGCGGCTTCGTCCCATTCGCCGGCTGCCTGCCGTCGTTCGATGTCGGCGAAGTCGACCGAGTAGAGCACGCACCGTGCCGAATGGTGCCCACCCAGCCGGTCGCGGACCAGTTCGTTGGGGAGCCGGTAGTAGTGGGCGCTGCTTTCCCAGCTCATGCCGCCGAGCATGCCGATCGTCATCATGCTGCCATCGTGCCACCGGGTGCCCGGGTACCGGGCGGATATTCGTCGGCGGACATCGACCCGGTTGGCGGCTGTCGCGGACGTCCATGTATTGACTATTGTGGACTCATCTTTCGCGGACTACCGGCAGCTGTCCGAACGTCAGGCGTGCCACCTGCGATGACCCAGCGACGGGCGGGAGCGACCATGGTGCCCAGGGACGTACCGGCGCGACGGATCGGCATGCGTGAGGTCGCTCGGGCTGCTGGCGTATCGGTCTCCACCGTGGCCAACGTGCTGAGCCGACCGTCGATCGTCGCGCCGGCGACTCGCCGCCGGGTGGAGGCCGTCATCGAGTCCGTCGGCTATGTGCCGAACGGTCCGGCCCGGCAGTTGCGCGGCCGGCCCAGCCCGATCGTCGCCAGCGTCACCCTGGACCTGGCCAACCCGTTCTACGCCGAGGTCAACCGGGGCATCGAGGACGAGCTCGCCGAGCACGGCTGTCTGGTGCTGGCCTGCAGCACAGACCTGCGCCCGGCCAAGGAACGGCAGTTGCTGAAACTGCTGCAGACCCAGGCCGTACGGGGCGTCATCATCGCGCCGGTCGGTACGGACCCGGCGCCGCTGTTGTGGATGAGTCAGCACGGGATGGCGGTCGTGCTGATCGACCATCCGCGCGCAGGGCTCGACCTGTGCGCGGTCGCGGTCGACGATGTCGCCGGTGGCCGGCTGGCCGGTGAGCATCTGGTCGGGCTGGGGCACCGCAGGATCGCGTTCCTCGGCGGCACCCGGGACGCCGGGCCGGTGGCTCGCCGTCGCGACGGCGTACGCAAGGCGCTGGCCGCCGCCGGTCTCGACCCGGCGACAGGGTTGCTGGACGTCCGCGTACCGCTGCATCCGCCGCCGCTGGTCGAAGCCGCCGCCTCAGCGGCGGCGCTGATTCTCGCCGCGACCCCGCCGGTGACCGCGGTGGTCTGTCTCAACGACACGGCGGCGCTGGGCCTGCTGGACGGGTTCGCCGCAGCCGGTGTCCGGGTGCCGGCGGACATCTCGGTCGTCGGCTACGACGACCTGCCGTTCGCCCGCCGGCTGGCGCCTGCGCTGACCACGGTCAGCCAGCCGAAGTATCGGCTGGGCCGGGCCGCCGCCGAACTGCTGTTGGACGAGGCCAGGCCGGGGCACGTTCACCGGGAGATCGGGTTCCGCCCGACGCTGGCGGTCCGCGCCTCGACCGCCCCGCCGTCCGACGCGTCGAAACGCATCGACTGATAGCTATTGCATCCGGTCGGGGTACGGACGTAGCTTGTTGGCACACCGTAGAGCGCCGAGCCGGTCCTCGTACTCCCGGTTTACAAACGTTGCAACAGCGCGCCGCGCACGCCCCCGCTCCGGGTCCGTGCGCTCGGGCAGGCGCGCCTCGTCCCGGGACTTCCCGGGCTCAACCTGAGGTAGGTCATGAAGAGAACACTCTTTGTCCTCGGCGCTGCCCTGATCACCTTCGTCGCGTCGATCCTGCTCGTCGTGCGGCCGGCCAGCGCGGCCGTCGGCCTGCACATCAGCGGCACCGACATCGTCGAGGCCAACGGCCAGCCGCTCGTCATGCGCGGGGTCAACCACCCGCATGTCTGGTACACCGGCGAGACCGAGTCGTTCGCCGACATCAAGGCGCTCGGTGCCAACACCGTACGGGTGGTGCTGGGCAGCGGCCAGCGCTGGGGTCCGTCCAACGACGTCGCCGACGTGATCGACCTGTGCAAGCGGAACCGGATGATCTGCGTGCTCGAGGTGCACGACACCACCGGGTACGGCGAGGAAGGTGCCGCCGCCTCGCTCGACCAGGCCGTCGACTACTGGATCAGCCAGAAGAGCGCGCTGGTCGGCGAGGAGAACTACGTCGTCATCAACATCGGCAACGAGCCGATCGGCAACGTCGACGCCGGCCAGTGGACGGCGGCCACCGTGAACGCCATCGGGCGGATGCGGGCCAACGGCTTCGAACATCTGCTGATGGTCGACGCGCCGAACTGGGGTCAGGACTGGCAGAACGTCATGCGGGCCGATGCCCAGACGGTGCTGGACGCGGACAGCCACGGCAACACCGTGCTGTCGATCCACATGTACGCGGTCTACAGCAGCGCCTCGTCGATCGTGAGCTACCTCGACGACTTCGAGGCCAACGGCTGGCCGCTGGTGATCGGCGAGTTCGGCTGGCAGTTCAACTCCGGCGAGGTGGACCACGACACGATCCTGGCTGAGGCGCAGGCCCGTGGCCTCGGCTACCTCGGCTGGTCGTGGAGCGGCAACACCGACCCGATCCTCGACATGGTGCTCAGCTTCGACCCGAACCAGATGACCACCTGGGGTGAGCGGATCTTCAACGGACCGAACGGCATCAGCTCCACCTCCCGGGAGGCCAGCATCTTCGGCGGTACGCCGCCGACCACCGCCCCGCCGACCACGGCGCCGCCGACCACCGCCCCGCCGACCACCGCCCCGCCGACCACCGCCCCGCCGACCACCGTGCCGCCGACCACCGCCCCGCCGACCACCGCCCCGCCCGGCGGCGGAGCCTGCACCGCCAGCTACCGGGTCGTCGGCCAGTGGCCGGGTGGCTTCCAGGGCGACGTCCGGGTCACCGCCGGCAGTTCGGCGATCAGCGGCTGGGTGGTGACCTGGACCTTCGCCGACGGCCAGACCGTCAACCAGGCCTGGAACGCCACCGTCACCAACAGTGGGTCCAACGTGACCGCCCGCAATGTCAGCTACAACGGCAGCCTCGGCGCCGGGGCCGGCACGACGTTCGGCTTCATCGGGTCCTGGAACGGTACCAACAGTGTTCCGACCCTGACCTGCGCCGCAGCCTGACACAACAGCGCGGCACGCGGCCTGACGTGCGGCCTGGCCACCAAGGTGCTGGTGGGTCGGGGGACGACAAGTCGTCCCCCGACCCACCAGCTCAGCCGCCGAGGGTGGTCAGCTCGGACACCACCACGTTGGCCAGTGCCCGGCCGTCGCGGCGGACCTGGCGTAGGTACCACTTCTGGATCGGGGCGTGGGTGGTCTTGGCGAACTGCCAGGGCCCGCGCGGGCTGGTGAGCTGCCCCAGCCCGGCGATCGCCGTGTTGATCTCCGCCGGTGTCGGGTTGACCCCGGCCGCGGTGATCGCCCGGTCCAGCACGGCCGCCGCGTCGTACGACGCCATCACGATCGAGGTGGGGGTCCGGCCGGGGTAGGTGGCGTTCCAGGCGGCGACGAACTCCCGGTTGGCCGCGTTGTCCAGGTCGGGGGAGTAGTTCAGCCCGTTGTAGATGCCTTCCGCCGCAGTGCCCTGCGCATCGAGGCTCGCCGGTTCGGTCACGAAGCCCGCCGCGTAGAGCGGCAGGTCGGCGACGTCCGACTCGGCGTACTGCTGGACGAAGGAGATGGCGCTCTGGGCGTCGAAGAAGCAGTAGATCGCGTCGGCACCGGTCTGGGCGATTTCGTCAAGGTACGGCCCGAAGTCGGTGGTGCCCGGGAACGGGGAGAAGACAGCCTGCCCGGTGGGGTTGGCGATCCGGCCACCGAGCGACTTGAAGGTGTCGACGAAGCCGCGCAGCTCGTCGCGGCCACCCTGGAAGTCCGGCCCGATGGCGTACACGCGGCCGTTGCCGACCTCCTGCTTGACGAACGGTGCCATGGCGACGCCGGGCTCTTCGGAGAGCAGGTTGGTGTGCCAGACGTACGTCACGTCGTCCAGCTCGGGTCGGCCCAGCCCGCCGACGAGCGGCACCTTGTGTTCGTTGATCAGCGGCAGGATGGCGGTGACGTTTCCGCCGTTGATGATGCCGGTGATCGCGGAGACGCCGTCCTGCTCCAGCAGCCGGGTGGCCGACTCGACGGCCACTCCGCTCTCGTACCCCTCGTCGCCGATGACCATCTCGGCCGGGTGGCCGCCGAGCTGGCCATCGTGCATGTCAAGGTAGAGCTGGAACCCGTCGCGTAGCTCGTCACCGGGTGCTTCGAGCTGGCCGTCGATGTTGGCGAGCATGCCGACCTTGATCAGCTGCGGCGTTTCGCCCGATCCGCCGAAGCATCCGGCGGTGCTGACGGCCAGGACGCCGGTCAGGCCGGCGGCGAGCAGCCGGCGACGGTCGGCGCGGGCGGCGGCGGGGCGGCGTGTCCACCAGGTCGGGCGTCGCATGCCGATCACAGGGCCCGCAGCAGTTCGGCACGGACCGCCGGGGTGAGCGCCTCGCCCATCCGGTTCGCCAGGTCGGTCATTTCGTACGAGACCTGGCCGACGTCGCAGGTGGGGGAGGCGAGTACGAGCAGCGACGCGCCGTCGCTGAACGACATGCAGAACATGAATCCGCCGTCCATCTGGGTCACGTTGGAGATCACCGTTCCCGCCTCGAAGAAGCGGGCCGCCCCGACGAGCAGGGCGATCAGGCCGCTGCCGGTAGCGGCGAGCTGGTCGGCCCGGTCCCGGGGCAGGCCGTAGTTGTGCGCGAGGACCAGCCCGTCGGTCGAGATGGCAAGGGCGTGGCTGACCTCTGGGGTCTGACTGACGAAGTTCTGCAACAGCCAGCTCAAATCGTTCGGGCTCGTCACGGTGGCGCTCCAGGTCGCGAGAGGTGGGCGGGTCGACGTCAGGCGGAGGTGGGGGCGCGACGCCCGGCCACGCCCTTGGCGTAGGCCGACATCGCCGCCGATACGGCGCCCGGGTCGAGCTTGCGGGGCGCGTCGGAAGCGGGCTGCGGCGCGTCGGGGATCAGGTGGTGCTGCGGTACGCGGCGCGGCAACCCGACCTGGTCGGCTGCGCTCGTGGCGGTGGTGGTCGCGGCGGTGGTGACTGCGGTCGTGGCAGCCGTCCACCGTTCACCTTCGTCGTTCGGCCAGGTGACGATCACCGAGTCGCCGTCCATCGCCGTCTTGAACCAGCCGTTGACCGAACGCCGGGCCTCGGTCACCGCCGTTCCCGCCGTGGCCGCTGCTGCGGCCGTCGGTGGGGCTGACACCGGCCGCGTGGGGGCGGGTACGGACACCGACGCAGATGCCGCCGCCGGTACCGGCGAGGGAGCTGGCGTGGGCGGGGGTGCCGGAGTAAACGGGGGAGCTGGCGTGGGCGGGGGTGCCGGAGTAAACGGGGGAGCTGGCGCGGGCGGGGGTGCCGGTGCCGACTCGGGTGTGGGTGCCGGGCGGAACAGCGGCGCAGGCGCATTCACCGTGGCCCGGCCGGCGTTGATCACCGGCCGGTCGCCGCCGAAGGCCGCCGGTACGATCGGCCGACCGCCGACCAGCGACGGCCGGGCATGCCCGGCGAGGGCTGGCGCCGGCTCGGGATTCTGCACCGGCCGGCGGGTGATGACCGAGGCGGGCATCATGATCTCGGCGACCGTGCCACCGGATGATCCGGGACGCAGCTCGACCCGGACGCCGTGCCGGGCGGCCAGCCGGGCGACAACGCTGAGACCCATCGCCCGTACGCCCGACACGTCCACCGTCCCAGGGCTGGCGAGCTGGGCACTGAGCTGGGCACACCGCTGTTCGGACAGCCCGACTCCCTGGTCCACCACCTCGACGATGGCCCGGTCGGACAGCGCGTGCCCGGTGACCATCACCTCGGTCTCCGGCGGCGAGTACCTGGTCGCGTTGTCCAGCAGTTCAGCGAGCAGGTGCGCGACCTCGTCGACGGCCGCGCCGGCGACGGACAGCTCCCGGTCGACCGTGCCGATCCGTACCCGGGTGTAGTGCTCGATCTGGGAGAGCGCGGCCTGGATCACGTTGTCCAGCGGTACCGCTTCCTGCCGTACCCGGGAAATGCCGGAACCACCGAGCACCAGCAGGCTCTGGTTGATCCGCGCCATCCGGGTGGCGAGGTGGTCCAGTTGGTAGAGCTGTTCGAGCCGATCAGGGTCGGTCTCGTCGCGTTCCACCCGGTCGACCTGGGCCAGCATCGCGTCGACCAGTCGCTGCTCGCGTCGGGACAGGTGGACGAAGATCTCCGAGACGTTGGCCCGCAGTACCGCCTGCACGCCGGCGACCCGTACCGCCTCGCGGTGCAGCGCGCGGGTCGCGGTCGCCACCTCGGCGATCTCGTCGGTGCCGGTGATCGGGAACTCCGACACCGACCGGTCGGCGACCTCGTCGGGCTGGACGGTGCCGGGCGCGGCGGCGTCGAGTTCGCGGACCACGGCCGGCAGCCGGTCGTACGCCACGGTGGTCACGATGTTGCGGAGGCTGCGTAGCCGTTTGGTGATCCGCCGGGCCACCACACCGGTGAGCGCCGCGGTGAGGACCAGTACGAGGAGGATGCCGACACCCTGCAGCACCGCGGCATAGAGCCGCTGCTGACGCTCGGCCGCCACCGCGTCGGCCACCGCGGCGTCCATCTGGCGCTGGATCCCGAACAGCTGACCGATCCACCCCTCGGTGGCCTCGACCCAGGCGTCCGCGTTGATCCCGAACCGTTCGCCGGGCAGGGTTCGCCCGACCTGGTCCTGCAGGCGCTGACCGGCGACGACCTGCGGGTCGGTGCCGATCTGCTCCCAGCGAACCACCCATTCCTGCCCGGCCAGTTCGAGGAACGAGTTGCTGGCCTCGACGAACCGGGCCTGCGCGCCGGCGCTCTCCTGCTGGCCTGCGGCGGTCAGCGGGCTGCCGAGACTGCGCAGCACGATGATCTGCTGCTGCCCGATTGCCTCGCTCGCCTCCGACACCGCGACCGCCGCCCGGACCAGGTCGGCGGTGGCCGCCGAGTTTTCGGCGACCACCGAGGTGCGGAAGGCGAGCAGGTCGGCGATGAGGATCCGGTAACTGAAGGCGATCGCGGACAGCGACACGCGTGGGCTGGAGCGGACCTGTTCGCGAACGGTGGTCAGCGCGTCCAGCCCGGCGTCGACGCGGCGTAGTACGGGGTTGTCCCCGGTCACCTCGGTCCGTTGCTGCTGGAACGTGGCGATCGCCGCGTCGGTCCGGGCGACCTGCTGCGCGTAGCTGTCGCTGGCCGTCTCCCGGTCGGCGGTCAGCTCCACGGCGGCGACCACCCGCTCAGCCTGCAACGCGCGGGCGAGCGTGCCTGCCTCTGCGGAGAGCTGTACCAGGTCGGTGACCCGGTTGGTGTTGATCACCTGCCGGACGGTGCCCTGCAGGGCGATTCCGGCGAATCCGATGACGGCGACCAGCGGTACGGCCACCAGGAGCCGGAGCAGGCGGACGATGCTGCCGCGGGTCAACCACCGGCGGCGGTGGTCACCGGAGCGGGTGTGCGCCGCGCCTGCTGACAAGGCCCGTGTCACGCGAACTCCGTCCTCTTGCGTTTGCGTTGTCGACGTCGGCCACCGCAGGAGCCAGGGAAGCGTGGGGCGATGGGTACATCGGCACGTCTCCCCATGTCAGGGCGCATTCCTACCATGACGTTGATGGCACCTTCTAGACTCCTGGTCGGCTCCCGGCCCGGATTGACGCGCTGGTCACGTGCGGGACGCGCAACGGCTGATGCTCGCCTCCACCGATCGATGGACCGATTGGCCGTACGGGTGAGCCCATGCTGGCTGTGATCTTGTAGGGCGGCGCCGCGCCAGCGGGTTCTACCATGCCGCGGGTGCGCAGAACGAACAGTCCGGTCCTCGGGTCATGGCGGGCGCTCACCCTCGATATCGGACGGCGGCGGATGCCCGGTCTGCGGGTGCGGGTGGCGGGGCGTGGCAGGCTGCTGCTGGACCAGTACGGCCCGGACCAGTGCGGCCCGGACCAGTGCGGCCTGGAGCGCGGCTGCGGCCTGCGCTGCGGCACGGTGCTGCTCGCCCTGGTGGCGCCGGACCACGGCGGCGTCGACTACCTGCGTACCGACCGGTTCGTGGCGCCGGTTCCGCCGGTCACCGCGGCGCTGGCCCGGTCGATCGGGCCGGGTTCCGACGACGGGGCCTGGCACGCCCGGTGGGCGCACTGGTTCGCCACCGGGTTGGACGCGGCCGCCAGTGGCCCATTGCACGACGGGCGCTGGGTGATCAGCCGGCTGCCGGCCGGTCAGGTGGTGACGCCGATGCCGGGCAACCCCGGCGTCCTCGACTGGTTCGCGGCCCGCGACCCCGGTCAAGTGCTTCCGCTGCGGCGACTCGCGTTGCCGGACGACGGCCGGGTCAAGGCGTACCGTAAGCAGGTCCGTGACGGCATCCTCGCGCCGGTCCTGCTGTGGTGGATCAGCGGCCTGGACGGCTACGCGCTGCTCGACGGCCACGACCGGCTGGTCGCCGCGCACGCCGAGGGCAGCCAGCCGGAGCTGCTCGCCCTGTCGACCGCGCCGGCCAGCCGGGCCGCCGACGACACCGACGACGCGACGCGGCGTTACCGTCGGACAGCGGACCGGATGCGGCGGCTGGTCGAGGCCGGCACGCCGGGTGCGGCCGACGCCGTGGCCGCGGTCAATCGGCGGTACGCCGCCGAGCTGCGGGCGATCGAGGCCGGTCACGGCGTCACCCGCGCCTGGCCACTGCCCGGCGGTACGCGACGCTGGGCTGAGGTGGCGTGCTGCTTCGCCCCCGACTGGTACGCCACCGTGGTTCAGCCGTGACGGTCGCACCGGCGGCTTGGGGGTGCCGTGGCGGTACAGCGGGTCAGCCGCGCTGCGTCGTCTCGTCGTCGAAGCGGCGGCGGGCCCGTTCCACCTCGGCGTAGTTGGCGGCGGTCCAGCCGAAGAGGGCGTCGACGAGGTCCTGCAGGGTCTTGCCCAGCGGCGCGATGCGGTACTCGACGGCGAGTGGGCGGGTGCCGGTGACGACCCGTTCGACCATGCCGTTGCGTTCGAGCCGGCGCAGCGTGGCGGTCAGCGACTTCTGGGTGACCGCCGGGATCTCCCGGCGGAGCTCGTTGAACCGCAACGGCCGCCCGCACAGCGTCTCCAGCACCCGTAACGACCATTTGTCCAGTACCTGGTCCAGTAGCTCCCGCTGCTCGGCATTGAGTGGGGAGTCAGCTTCCGCGAGGGTGGTTTCCGGCATGACACCTAGTATCGTTGAAGTTCCCTTCGGATACCAGGTAGACATCTGATACGAGCATCCGTTGAAGAAAGGGATCCGTCCGTGAGCGTGCAACTGCTGTCCCCGGAGGGGATGGCCCAGCCCGTCCCGTACCACCATGTGTCGATCGCCACCGGCAGCCGCCAGGTACACGTCGCCGGCCAGGTCGGGCGGAACGCCGACGGCAAGCCGGTCGGCGACACCGACGAGCTCGCCGACCAGGTGGCGCAGGCGTTGCGCAACACCGCGCGCGGTCTGGCCGGTGCCGGCGCGAGCTTCGCGGACGTGGTCCGGCTGCGGTTCTATGTCACCGACTGGACCCCGGAGCAGATGGACGACCTGATGGCCGGCGTCGCGCGGGTGGCCGACGAACTCGCTATCCCGCAGCCGTTCCCACCGTCGTCGCTGATCGGCGTCGAGGTGCTGTACGCCCCCGACGTGCGCGTCGAGATCGAGGCCGACGCGGTCCTGGACTGAGCGGCCCGGCCGTGCGGGCGGCTGCGGCCGAGCGGCTGTGGCGTCAGCGCGGAACCAGTCCGTTCTGGTACGCCCACACCACGGTCTGCAGCCGGTCCCGTACGCCGATCTTCGCCATCGCCCGTCCCAGATGCGACTTGACGGTGCTGGTCTCGATGAACAGTTCGTCGGCGATCTCGTTGTTGGACAGGCCCCTGGCAAGCAGCCGGACGATCTCCGCCTCCCGGGGGGTCAGCTGCTGCGCGGCCGCCGACTCGGGTGACGTCGCCGGACGTCGTCGGGCGAATTCGGCGATCACCCGGCGGGTCACCGTCTGGTCGACCAGACCGTAGCCGGCCGCCAGCCGGCGGATCGCGTCGATCAGGTCCTCGGGCTCGCAGTCCTTGAGGATGAATCCGCTGGCCCCGGCTTCGAGCGCGCCGAAGACATACTCGTCGAGGTCGAACGTGGTCACCACCAAGACCGCTGGCGGCGACCCGATCGCGTCGGCGAGGATCTGCCGGGTCGCGGTGAGCCCGTCCCCGCCGGGCATCCGCACGTCCATGCAGATCACGTCGGGGCGCAGCCGGCGGGCGGTGCTGACCGCCGCCGACCCGCTCGACGCCTCCGCCACCACCTCGATGTCGGCGGCCTGCTCCAGCAGCACCCGGAAACCGGCCCGGACCACCGCCTGGTCGTCCACCAGCATCACCCGGATCGTCCCGGCACCGGCGTCAGCCCCGGCTTGCGCAGTGGTCACGACCGCTCACCTCCGTTGTCCGTCAGCGTCACAGTGACAGACCAGCCGCCGTC